>Ga0310039_10002455_pt1 | contig 12396 bp, 10 predicted proteins | sample Sb_taG_4_FD_200460 | JGI IMG/M metagenome (GOLD analysis project Ga0310039, IMG submission 200460) | Peat soil microbial communities from Weissenstadt, Germany - Sb_50d_6_BS metaG (v2) (version 2) | ecosystem: Environmental > Terrestrial > Soil > Wetlands > Peat | place: Germany: Weissenstadt... | reverse complement strand
TGGATCAGGGCGTGGTCGCCTGGTCGGGCAACACCCTGGACAAGACCCTCGCTCTGGTAACCGCCCGCACCGCGGACGCGGTCACCACATTCCTGGAGCCCAGGTACGTGGACCGCGTGGTGCGGGCGGTCGCCGCGCAGGCCGGGCACCCGTTGGCCGATCCGCAGGAAGCTGTTCAGGTCGTGAGCCAGCGGCTGCGGCTGACCGATGTGCAGCAGGCCGAGATCATGGCCCACTTCATTCGCGGCGGCGACATCACTGCTGGCGGCATCTTGCACGCGGTGACCAGCGCCGCCCAGGTCCAGGCGGATGCCGACACCGCGCACGAGATGGAATCGGCCGGCTTGCGCGCCCTGGAAATCGCCGCCGCGCTCTGATCCACCCGCCGCAGGGCCCGGCACCCGGTCACGGGAGCCGGGCCTTTCCCGTACCCGAAAGGAGATTCGTCATGTCTGAATCCACCATTACCCGGCTGCGCCCGCGCGGTCAGGTCGGTTACACCGATACCTCGGCGCTGAACGACATCCACGCGCTGCTGACCACCGCCAGCGACGGCGATCAGCACCTGCTCGCCGACGTCGCGGCGGTCCTGGTCCGGACCGGGCGGCCGTTGGTGCGCGGCCGCGACATCGAGGCCCGCATCACCGACTCGCGAATCGGATGGCCGGTCGCCCACGTGGACTCCGAGGACGCCACGGTGACCGTGCGGCAGGACCCCGCCGGGTCCGGGCTGCTGATCGAGATCACCACCACCGGTCCGGCCGAGCGGGACCAGCTCATCGTCATCCTCGACGGCCGATGCCTGCACCACGCCTGCCCGACCAGCGGCCACACCGCCTGACCCGAACCCTCGTTTCACCAGCCGCCCGCAAGCCCGCGGGCGGCCAACCCCCCGCATGAAAGGACACCTTCCAATGCATGACCTCACCGAACTCGCAGCCGACCCGGCTGCGGTCGCTCAGCCGGTCGGCTCAGCCCAGCCTTCACCGGATGCTGCCGCGGCCGCCAGGTCCCGGCTGATGATCGCGGTCAGCGATCTGGCCGCCCATCCCGGCAACGTCCGCGAGGACCTGAACCTGACCGAGGAGTTCGTCGCTTCCATCGCCGCCGAAGGAGTGCGGATCCCGCTGCTGATCACCACCAGCCCGGACGACGGGTGGCGGGTGATCGAGGGCCACCGCCGCCTGGCTGCGGCGGTCAGGGCCGGGCTGGCCGAGGTGCCGTGCGACATCGACCGAGACCGCGGCGACGACGAGGCCGGGCAGTACCTGGACATGCTGCTGGCCAACAGCGACAGCTACCGCGCCAACTACACCGTGCTCGAAGAGACCGCGGCGCTGTTCGCCGCCTACGAGGCCGGGGCGTCCAGGACGCGGATCCGCAAGGCCACCGGCCGCACCGCCGCCCACGTCAAGACCTCTCTGGCCGCCGGGCAGCTCTCCGCGGAGACCACGGCCAGAGCCGCCCAGCTGAACAGCGAAGTCACGCTAGAGGACCTGGCCCTGCTCGCGGAGTTCCAGACCGATGAAGCCGCCACTGAGCGGTTGCTGGCCTGCGTGGAACACGGGTACGCGCTCGAGCACGCCGCCGAGCGCATCCGCCAGGACCGCGCCGAAGCGGCCGAGCACGCCAGGCTCCGCGCTGATCTGGACGCCGCAGGCGTCCAGATCACTGACGGACTCCCGGCCGGCGCGGCCTGGCTGACCAGCCTGAGCCACGACGGCGACGAACTTACCCCCGATTCACACGCCGCTTGCCCCGGGCACGGCGCGACCTTCCCGCAGTGGAACCCGCTGAACCCCTCTTACTACTGCACCAGTCCCGCTGATTATGGCCATTTCAGCCGCTGGACCTTGCCCGCCGCGTCCGGCAGTGGCACCGACAGCGACCACAGTCGGCCAGCTGAGACCGGCGGCCGCACCGATCCAGCACCGGACCCGGGCCGGCGGCTGGTCATCACCGGCAACAAGGCCTGGCAGGCCGCCGCCGAGGTCCGGCACCGGTGGCTCGCCGCCAGCTTGTTCCCCCGCAAGTCGGTGCCGCGCGAGGCACACGTGTTCCTCGCTCGCCAACTCCTGACCATGCCCGACCCGCTCCGCGCGGGCCTGTCCACCGCCGCGACCAAGACCCTGTTCGCCAGGCTCACCGGTCACGACACCGGACACTGGCAGCAGGACTGCGACACCGCCGCCACCGGCCGGCTGACCCTGACGATGCTGGCCCCGGTCATCACCGCCTATGAGCACGCCATGACCGAGGCCGACGGACGAAACACCTGGCGCACCGACCGGTACAGCCCCTGCCCGCGCCGCGACGCCGGCATCTACCTCACGTTCCTGGCCAGCATCGGCTACCAACTGTCCGACATTGAGCAAGCCGTCGCCCGCGGCGCTGCCTACGCCGGCGACGCCCCGTACGGCGGCATCCTGCCCGCTGACGACAGCGTTCCCGGCAGCCAGGACGCCAGCGACACCCCGAACCACGAGCCGGTCAGCCACAACGACTACCCCGGCCCGGACTCCGAAGACCCCGGCCCGGACTCCGAAGACCCCGGCCCGGACTCCGAAGACCCCGGCCGGGACGCCGCGTCCTGACCCTTCCGTCCCCTATCGGGGCCGTCGGCGGCACACGTCGACGGCCCCGGCCGTTGCGAGCGGCCAAGGGTGACCTGTCGCTGCTCCGCCGGCGCGCGGAGGAGCAGCGCAGCTCGGCCTGGCCACCGTAAAGACCTTTATCCGGACGAAAGGATCTGTGATGATCACCCACCCAGACCGCATGCTCGACCGGGCACTGGCTTACGCCCGCCTCGGGTGGCCGGTCTTCCCCTGCCAGGCCGGTGCCAAGGAGCCGGCCACCCGACACGGGTTCCGTGACGCCAGCACCGACGATGACCAGATCCGGCGCTGGTGGCACCGCCGGCCCGGCGCGAATGTGGCCATCGCGACCGGCTCGCCCGGCCCGGACGTGCTAGACGTCGACCAGCACGACGCGGCCGGGAACGGCTTTGCTGCCTATTACCGGCTCGGGGCTGCGGGCCTGCTGGACGGCGCGGGCGCGGTAATCGCCACTCCGAGCGGCGGCTTGCACGCCTACTTCGCCGGAAGCGAGCAGGCGTCCGGGCGGCTGCCCCGCCAGCATCTCGATTTCCGGTCCGCCGGCGGGTACGTGCTCGCGCCACCATCCCAGGTGCACGGAAGGGAGTACCGGCTCATCCGGCCCGGCGGACAGCCTGGCCGCCTGGACTGGCCGGCCGCGGCGAGGCTACTGGAACCCGGGCGTGAACTGCCCAGACGCTCTCAGGCCGCTGCGGCCCTGGACGCCGATCGGCTGGTCGTATGGTTGGAGCGGCTGGAGGAGGGCAACCGCAACAGCGGGTTGTTCTGGGCTGCGTGCCGGGCCGTCGAAGCCGGCCAGCCAGATCTTCTCCACGGCCTCGCCGCGGCTGCGGCGAAGACCGGCCTGCCGGAGCGGGAGATCACTAGGACGATCGCCTCAGCCCGCCGGTCAGCTCAGCCAGCGCCATGCCACACACGCACGAGCGCGGGCTCATCCTGAGAAGTCCTGCGGCGCGGTTTTCGCCGGGAGGTCTGGGGCCGGCCTGCTTGCGCTGGGCAGGCAGCTCAGGGTGTTGAGGTTAGCTAGAGTGCGGTAGTGGCCGTGGTGCATCCGGGGGCGACGCTCACCCCGCACTTTCGTGACTTCCTGCCCGGGTGGGTGGCGCGGCAGCCATGGTATGAGGGGTCGGGTATCCCGGTGCTGGCGCCGGTGGGGTTCTTCCGCTTCGAGGACCCAGCGGGCCTGGTCGGGATCGAGACGCACCTGACGGCGGCGGGGTCGGTGCTGTACCAGATCCCGATGACCTATCGCGGCGCCCCGATGAGCGAGGGGACGCCTGGCGCGGCTAGCGCGCTGATCGCGGTTGCGGAGCACAGCGTCCTCGGCACCCGGTGGATCTATGACGCCGAGGCGGATCCGGTCTGGGTCGGCGAGCTGCTCCGCCTGGTCCAGACCTCGGGTATCTCCGATCCAGCCAGCAGGCGCGGGGCAGGACAAACGCATGCAGCAGGGCAGCTGCTGGTTCCTGCGGATCTGACACTTAGCGGCGCGGTTATCGAGCTGAAACGTGTGGTGACCGCTGGCCCGCCCGCTAGCGAGCCTGGGGTCATTGGCGTGGTAATGGGCACCTGGCAGCCAGGTGGTCCTGGCACCGCCGCCGTCACGGGCTGTCTGGCTGTGGTGCGCGAGCAGCGTGTGCCCTGAGGGGCTAGCGGGATCCGCCCAAGCGGCCTTGTTAGCGATGTGAACGCCGGTCCGCGCGTCATTCGATGCGGCAGGCGTACCTCGACCTCAGCGGACTGACACCGCGCGTAAACGTGGTTCTGGCCGGCCAGCACCGCGCCCGGCACTGATTGCCCGTCGCGGGGGTGGTCGTCAGCTAGATCAACTCCTAGCATCCGGCTCCAGGCGGTCTGGCTCACAGTGCTTTCTCTGACGCTGCCTGCTCCGAGGAACGTCGGCTGCTCCTGGCGCCGACCTGGAACCTGCGGATGTTCCTTCCCGGCTTTGGTCAGCTTGCGCCACTTACTCGGTGCCCGCAACCGGGCTCTCGCTCCGCTCGCCCTGGCCGGCCCACAGATCTTTTCCCCCAAAGCGCGGGCTCCGCCCGCCGGGAAAACATCTTGGCCGGCCCGGCCCGCCCGGCTGACGTTCCCCTCTCTCGCGGCGCTGACACCTGACCGCCGGGAAGGGCACCGCAGCCCAGGCCGCCACCAAGGACGGCCGGCCCTCCCGGACACCGGTACCAGAGGGAGACATCCGTGAACCCGATCCAGATCACCGTCACCGGCCGTCTCGGCGATGACCCCCGTACTTTCCGCACCCGGGATGGCTCCGACGGCGTCGAGCTCCGCCTGGCGATCGAGGTCCCCTCGCGCGGCAACGGCGACTCCGTCACCCGCTGGGTCAAGATCACCGCCTTCGGCCTGTTGGCCACCCGCACGGCGGAATCGGTGCGCAAGGGGGACCGCATCACGGTCTTGGCCGATGACATGCTCGCCGATGCCTGGCTTCCCGAGGGCAGCAGCGAACCCCGCGCGAAGATCACGCTCCGCGCCCGTGACATCGCCGCGTCGATGGCTTTCGACAACCTGCGCACCGGCTACACCGCCCGCAAGGCCGCCCGCGCGGCCGCCGCCAACGGCGAGCCCACCGACCTGCCCGCCCACGAGCAGGCCGAAGCCGAGGTCCTGGCCGGCCTGATCCCGGCCTCCTGAACCCCCCACCCCGGCCGGCGCGGGCCACCCGGGCCCGCGCCGGCCCCCAGCCGCCCGTCACCCCGCTCTACGGAAGGAACCGTCATGAACTCACAGCCCGCCCGGGTCCAGGTCCGCGACGCCGGCGCGCTGCTCGCCGTCGTACCGCACCTCCTGGGCTTCCACCCCGCCGACAGTCTCGTGGTCATCGCGATCGGCGGCCCGCACCACCGCGTCCGGCTGGCGTTCCGGTACGACCTGCCCGACCCGCCCGACCGCGACCTCGCGGCCGCGATCGCCGATCACACCGTCACGCTGCTGCGCCGCCAGCAGCTGACCACCGCGGTCGTCATCGGGTACGGGCCCGGCACCCTGGTCACCCCGGTCGCCGACCTGACCCGCGACGTCCTGCCCCCGGCCGGGATCGGGCTGCAGGACGTGCTGCGGGTGCAGGACGGCCGGTACTGGTCCTACCTGTGCACCGAGCCGTCCTGCTGCCCCGCCGAGGGCCGGCCCGCCAGCCCGGCGCATCCCGCCGCCGCGGTCCTGGCACAGGCCGGCCTCCCTGCCGCTGCCAGCCGGGCCGCGCTGGCCGCCACCCTCGCGCCCCTGCATGGCCCCGCCGCCGACGCGATGGAACAGGCGACCGCACGGGCCGAGCGGGCCGCGGCGCGCCAGCTCACCGGGTCAGGCCCGGACGCTCTGGACGCCGCCGGGCTGGCCGCGGTGCGGGAAGCGATCGCCTGCTACCGCGGCGGCGGCCACCTGACCGACCCCGGCGAGTTCGCGCGGCTCGGACTGGTTCTGACCAGCCTGCGGGTCCGCGACGACGCGTGGGCACGGATGGACCCGGCGCACCGGGACGCCCACCTCCGGCTGTGGACCGACCTGACCCGCCGCGCCCGCCCCGGCTATGTTGCTGGACCCGCGTCCCTGCTCGCGTTCACTGCCTGGCAGGCAGGCGACGGTGCCCTGGCCAACCTCGCCCTGGACCGGGCCCTGGCCGATGACCCGGGCTACTCGATGGCCGAGCTGCTGCGTGACGCCCTGGCCGCCGGCCTTCCCCCGTCCGCCGCGGTCTTGCCGATGACGCCGGAGGAGTGCGCCGCCAGCTACGACGCCCGCCGCCAGCGCCCCCGTTAACCCCTCTCCCGGGCGCGGGCCGGAACCACCCCCGGCCCGCGCTTCCCCGTCCTTGAAAGGAACCTGACGTGACCAGTGACAACGCCCCGCTGGACCGGATCCGCAAGCTGCTCGCCAAAGCCGAGGCACACGGCGTCACCCCCGCCGAAGCCGAGGCCCTGACCGGCAAGGCCGCGCAGCTGATGGCCCGCTACGGCATCGACCGGGCCCTGCTCGCCGCCACCCGGCCCGAGACCGACCAGCCCGCCGACCGGCTCATCGTCATCCCCAGCCCCTGGGCGGCGGTCCAGGCCCATCTGCTGTGCGGGATCGCGTCGGCGATGCGGTGCCGGTGCATCCTGCTGAACGGCGCCGCCTCCGCCGCACAGGTGCACATCTTCGGGTACGCCTGCGACATCGAGCGCGCCGAAGTCCTGTACACCTCGCTGCTCCTGCAGATGCACCACGCCCTCGCCGCCACGCCGGCACCGGCCGGGACCCGGAGCGTGCGGGCGTGGCGGCGTAGCTGGCTGCTCGGCTTCATCACCGCCGTCATCGGCCGGGTCCGCGCCGCCGAGGAGCGCGCCGCTGACCAGGTCGCAGCCGAGCCACCCGCCAGCGGGACGCCGGGAGCCGCGGTAGTGCTGGCCAGCCGCCAGCAGGTGATCGCCCGCCGTGCCCAGCAGGCGTATCCCGTCACCCGCAAGGGCCGCGTCACCTACAGCGGTTCCGGGTACCGCGATGGCTACACGAAAGGTGCGCAGGCTGATATCGGAACCGGCCGCCTCACCCGGCGGCCGCCAGTGAGTCTGCGCTGACAGTTTCACACCGGCGGTCATGATCACCTTGGCCACCGGGACGGTCACCGTAGCGCGCGGGTGGCGGTGGTCCCCGGATGCGGGACTGGCATGTTCTGGCTCTGTCAGTCTCGCAGGCGCGGGCGGGAGCGCCACCGGCCTTTCGCTGCGCTCACCCCGGACGGTCAAGATCTTTTCCCCCACACCGCGGGCTGCGCCCGCCGGGAAAACATCTTGCCCGCCCGGGCCCGGCCGGTTGCGCTCCCGCCCTATACGCCTGCGTGCCTTCCGCCACCAGAACACGCCACCAAAGCCCCGCATCCGGGGACCACCGCTCAGGAGGCACGCCATGACCGCCAGCCCCGCCACTGACTTGACCGACATCGACTTCCTGGCACCGGGCTGCGGCCCGGACTGCATCGTCATCGACGGCGCCTGCTGCTGCTATGCCGGCAGGACCGTCTCACCCGAGCCCGTGTTCGCATGGGAGAAGGAACTCATCCCCCCGTACTGACTGCACCACGGGGTGCTCACCAAGGCCCGCCGCCCGGTGAGCACCCCGCCTGAACGTGGCGCGCGTTTCCTGAGCGGGCCCCGCCCAGACATCAGCGATGTCACTGTCCAGGACTCATTCTCAGAAATCACAGATAATGCTTCCCGAACAAGACTGACCTCTTGCATGATGTCAATCCTTAACCCATCTCCGACTGATCCAACACCCACTTCGCACCCAATTCCCGTCACACCTTTGCATTACAATGATGATGGCCAGTCGAGTGGTCCTCAGGTCGGTGGAGAACGGTTCAGCAATGCTGTCGATATTCAGCGGTTACGATCCCCGGTACCTCACCCGTGCGGTGGCGGCCGGGCGTGAGAACTATTACCTGTCGGCTGTCGCCGAGCACGGTGAGCCGCCGGGCATCTGGACCGGGTTAGGCTGCCCGGAGCTTGGCCTGCCGGTTGGCTCGGAGGTGGACGGGCCGGTGCTCGAGCGGTTGTATGAGCAGTTCATCGACCCGCGCGACCCGCAGCAGGCGGCGAGGCTGGGCCGGGCGCCGAGCGCTTTCGCCGGCAACAGCGACAAGGTCGCGGCGCTGATCAGCAGGCTGCTGGCGGCGGAGCCCGAGGCGACGCAGGAGCGCAGGGATCAGCTGATCATGCAGGCGCTGAACGAGCGCCGCGCGACGGTGTTCTTCTTCGACGCGACGTTCTCGGTGCCGAAGTCGGTGAGCCTGCTGCACGCGTCGTTTCAGGTCCGGGCGCTCCAAGCGCGGGACGCTGGCCGGGCAGAGGAAGCCGATCTGTGGACCGCCCGTGCTCAGGTGGTGTGGGACGCGATCATGGCCGGGAACCAGGCGATGCTGGAGTACCTGCAGCGCGAGGCCGGGTACAGCCGGGCCGGCTACCACTCCAGGCATTCAGGGCGGTTCGCTGACGCGCATGAATGGGTGATCGCCTCGTTCGCGCAGCACACGAGCCGGGACAGCGACCCGCAGCTGCATGTGCACAACGCGATCTTGAACCGGGTACTGCGGGACGATCCGCTGGCGGCCCGCGCTGAGGACAGGCTCGCCTGGCGGACGCTCGACGGCGCGGCCCTGTACGCGGCCCGCCCGGCGGCGGGAGCGATCGCGGAGCGGACACTGGCCGAATACCTGAGCGACAGGCTGGGCGTCCAGCCGGTTCCGCGTGCGGATGGAAACGGCTGGGAGCTCCTGGGGATCTCTGAGGAAATCCGGGAACAATTCTCATCCAGGCGGCGGACTATCGAACCGCGTTTGCAAGAGCTCATTACCGAATACAAGAGCAGGCACGGAAAAGAACCGCATGCGCGGGCGCTGTGGTCGATGGCGCAATTCGTGACACTGGATTCGCGGCAGCCGAAGGCGCATTCTGCGCCGGCCCGCGAGATGCTGCTGGCGCACTGGGAGGAGCAATCGCGCAGTAACGAGGTCCAGGCGCTGAGCGCGATCCCAGACTCGGCGCTTGGCCAGCGGTTGCCTAACCCTGGCCCGGTGGCCCTGGCGGCCGATGCGGAGATCGAGCGGGTTCTGCTGGCGGCGGTTGCCGATGCGCTCCGTTCCAAATCGGTGTTCACGCGCTATGAGCTGATGCGGATGATCAACCGTTACCTGCCCGATTACCTGGGCGGGTTGTCCGGTCCCCGGGTCACAGCGCTGCTGGACGAGCTGACCGGCCAGGCGCTGCGGCCCGGCGGCCCGTGCGGGACGGTGCTGCTGACCGCGCCTGAGATGGTGCCGGTCCCCGCCGCGTACCGGCGCGCGGACGGACTCAGCCTGTGGCGCAGGCACGGCGCGGAGGTCTACACCACCCGCGGCCAGCTCGGCACCGAGACGCGCCTGCTCCGCGCCGCGGCGCAAACCGGCGCACCGGCCATCGCGCCGGAACGCGCCGCCGCCGCGCTCGGCGTCGACCGGGCGCGAGTCGAAGCAGAGCTGTGGCGCGAGCACAGCGCTCGGGGCGCGGCCGTGGCGCAGGACGGCGCGGCCACGGTGCGGGACGGCGCCGGCCCGGCGCTGAGCAGCGCGGGGCTGACCGATGATCAGGCGCAGGCCGCTTACGGGGTGCTGACGTCGGGCCGGGCGATTGACATCCTGGTCGGCCCGGCGGGCTCGGGGAAGACCCGGATCGTCGCGGTCATCGCCGGCATCTGGCGCGACGCCGGGGCCGGGCGGGTGATCGGGCTGACCACGTCGACCAACGCCGCGCACGTCCTGGCGGCCGAAGGCATCCCCGAGACCTACAACCTGGCCGACTTCCTCGGTCGGTTCGACGATAGTAACCGGACCAAAGGCCACCGGCCGGTCGGGCCTGGTGATCTGCTGGCGGTCGACGAGGCGTCGATGGTGCCCACCGCCGACTTGGCCGCGGTGGAAGCGATCGCGACCCGGTGGGGAGCAAAGGTGTTGCTGACCGGCGACACGGCGCAGCTGTCTGCGCCGGGGGCTGGCGGGGCGATGCGGCTGCTCGCCGCCGAGCACGGGTACTACCAGCTGCGCACGGTGCAGCGGTTCGACCAGGCGTGGGAAAGCGAAGCGTCGCTGCGGCTGCGCACCGGCGACGCTGACGTGATCGCGGACTATGACCAGCGGGGCCGGATCCTGGACGGGACCGGTGAGGAGATGGCGGCGGCCGCGTGCCGGCGGTGGCTCGCGGACTACCTCACCGGCTCGGACACGCTGCTGCTGGCCGCCACGAACGTGCATGCCGCCGAGCTGGCGCGGCGGGCCAGGGACGAGCTCGCCGTGCTCGGCCTGGTCGCCGGCCACGACCTGGTCGAGCTGGCCGACGGCAACGTCGCCGGGCCAGGTGATCTGATCGTGGCGCGCAAGAACGCGCTGATCACGGCCGGTGCGACGGGCCGGTCGCTCGCCAACCGCGATGTGCTGCGGATTGACCGGTGGGAAGAGATAGGAGAGGAAAGAATCGCGGTGGTCCGCCGCCGTCTCCGGACCGATCCCGGCACGGGTCAGGCACGGTGGTCGCCGTCGTTCGAACTACCCGAACGGTATCTGGAGAGGCATGTCCAGCTCGGCTACGCCAGCAACGTTCACGTCACCGAAGGCCGCACCGTGGACACGGCGCACCTGGTGGTCGACGAGACCGCGGGGCGGGAGGCGTTCTATGTCGGGATGAGCCGGGGGCGGCAGCGGAACACCGCCTACGTGGTACGTGAGCGGATGCGCATCTCCGATACTTCGCCGGCCGTGCGTCCGGCTCCTGACATCCGTGACCCGGCTGCGGGCAAGGGTGAGCCGTGGCGGCTGCACCGGTTCGCCGTGCTGGGCGCTGTTCTGGACCGGGAGCAGGGTGCGCGGGCTGCCACCGAGGTCCTGCGGCTGGAACAGGAGCAGGCCGTCAGCCTGGCGACCCTGGCACCGGTCTGGGTGGACGTGACCCGCGCGCACGCGACGCGATCGTACGAGAGCACGATCCAGGCGCTCCTGCCGCCGGAGGAGTGGCAGCGGTATGAGCAGGATGCTGAGCGGGCGACGCTGATACGGCTGCTCCGGGCGGCCGAGCTGGCTGGGCACGATGCCGAGCAGGTTCTTCGGCGGGCGATCTGCGGGCGGGGGTTCGCCGGGGCCAGGAGCGTCGCGGCGGTGCTGCACGGGCGGGTACGGCGGATCGTTGGCACCGCCGAACCCTTGGCCAGCGCCAGTTATGCGGCGCGAACTCCGCAGATCGGCGATCCGGAGGCGGCGCGGCTGGCTGGTGACTTGGCCACGGCCATGGATGACCGGGTCTCGGTGCTGGGGGAGCGGGCCGCGGTGGACCGGCCGGTCTGGGCGCTGCGGTACCTCGGGGAGGTGCCGGGTGATCCGGTGGAGCGCGCTAACTGGGTTCGGCGGGCCGGTGCGGCGGCGGCGTACCGGGAGGAGTGCGGGTACGACAGCGAGATCGAGGCCATCGGGGCGGCGCCGGAACGCGGTTCGCCGGAACGGCGGGCCAGCTGGCACGTCGCGTTCACCGCGCTGCGGATGCCGGAGCTGGAACGGGAGGTTGCCGCCGCGACGGACGGGGAGTTGCTGGCCCGGCGGGCGGTGTATGAGCGGGAGACTAAGTGGGCGCCGCCCTATGTTGCTCGGGAGCTGCGCGAGGCGTGTATCGCTGAGGACACCTACCGGGCGGATGCTGTGCGTGCGTGGCATCGGGCTGATGCTGTCGCTGATGCGGCTGCGCGGGACGAGGTTCGGCGGGAGGCCGAGGGGCTGAGCGCGCTGGCTCAGGAGGTGGGGGCGCGTCGCGAGCAGCTGGCGGAGATCGATGAGGCGCGGCGGGCATGGCATGCGGCGACGGAGCTGAGCCGGCAGCGGGCGCTGGTCGCCGATAGCGAGCTGCGGCGCCGGCACCCACGGACGGAACTGCCGCCGTTGCACCCGGACGAAGAATCGGTCGCTGCGGCGAGTGAGTCCGGCACGACCGACCTTGCGGAAGAGCGGGAAGCGGCGGCTCTGGATGTGGCGGCGGCGCTTGAGGTCGCTCGGCACGTGCACGAGATCGTCGCCGAAAGTGACCGGCAGGCTGGTCGGGATGCCGAACTCGACAGCGACGATCTCATGCGACGCAGGGAAGCTGAGGCTTTGACTGAGGCTGCCGCCAGGCGGAGCGCGGTTCGGCAGGAACCGGCTCCCAGCCGTCGTGCCGAGGTCGCTCGACGTCAGGAATTCGAGATGGAGGCTGGTCAATGACCGAGGAAGCTG
>Ga0310039_10002449_pt1 | contig 12410 bp, 8 predicted proteins | sample Sb_taG_4_FD_200460 | JGI IMG/M metagenome (GOLD analysis project Ga0310039, IMG submission 200460) | Peat soil microbial communities from Weissenstadt, Germany - Sb_50d_6_BS metaG (v2) (version 2) | ecosystem: Environmental > Terrestrial > Soil > Wetlands > Peat | place: Germany: Weissenstadt... | reverse complement strand
TTTCCGCGCGCGACTTCCGAGAATTGCGGCTGGACCGGGCCCTGGATCGAGCCTTCCACCTTGGCCCTCTCACGCCTCCCTTCCCGACCGACGGCGCCGCCCGGGTCGCCCGTCACCTGGCCGGGCTTTGTCGTCCCGTATCCGACCGGCACCATGAACTGCCAGCAGGCACGAATTGATCCGACGGGGTGGCTGTGGTGGAAGCGGCGCGGCACCACAGCGTTCCCGAGGCCAATGGCCAGGGGCATTCTGCCCCAGCCACTCGACGCCGCACTTGATGAGAATCGAGTATCGATGTTAGCTTCATCCCGATGGTCGAGAGATCGATTCTCGCGAGTGGGAAGGGCAAGCGAATGGACGTCATCATCCATATCCCGAAGGGGATCGAAGAGCAGCTTGAGGTGGCCTTTGGTCGCGATCTCGCGCAGGCTGCCCGCGAAGCACTCGCCATCGAAGGGTATCGGACCGAGAGGCTGAGCCTCGGCCAGGTCGCTGAGCTTCTGGGTGTGTCAACCATTGAAGCCGACCAGTTCCTCAAGGAGCGACAGGTGCCGCTCCTTTACTCGGTTGATGATTTTGAGCGGGACCGTGAAGCACTCAAGAGCGCACTCGCGGAATGATTGTCGTCTCGGACACTTCGCCCTTGAATTACCTTGTGTTGATCGAGGTGGTGGAAGTCCTTCCCGCCGTCTTCACTCGAGTCGTAGTCCCGCCAGCAGTCGTCGAGGAGCTTCAGGCCCCAGGCGCGCCGGATGCAGTTAAGGCCTGGATTGCGGCACCTCCGAGCTGGCTCGAGGTCCGAATTCCAGAATCGAGTGGCACGAGCCTCGCACTCGGTCAAGCTGAGAGAGAGGCGATCTGCCTTGCATACGAGCTTTCTGCCTTGTGTCTCATCGATGACTTGAAAGAAAGTACCTCCAAGAGTATGTTTGATCGTACCACGAGCAGCCGACCTCTGCGACCTCCCATTCCGGTTCGTCCACGCCCTTCGATCCCGAGATTGGTAAGTCAACCGGCTGGATGAACGAGGCCCTCGAGCGTGGGACAATATTCTAAGCTTGTCACGCGCTTATTTTAAGATGCTTCTTGAGCAGCATTGGTTCGCCGTATCCGTGGGCAGTGATAAATCCTCCGCATTTCGATGGTCGTCTCACTGCGTGAACGCTGGTATAATCATTACGGTGTGCAGGCGAGGGGTCTCCGGCGAATCTGTGGCGCCGGCTCGCTTGTCTATACGGATCGAGAGCCCCTCATGAGCAGCGCTCCAAAACACGCCTCGCGGTCCGTTCCCGGGCCTGGCCCCACTCAGAGCGATCCCCGGTCTGGCCCAAAGTTGAGCCCAAAGAAAAGGGCCGGGATTGAACGCGCTTCTTTCAAGTACGGATACCGTGAGATCCAGGTGAAGGGGCCTGACGGAGATATCGAGTACGAGAGAGTCCCGCTGACCCTCGAGGATGTGCTTCATCCTCAATTCGGAGACGTCCATGTTCTCAGTGAGGCTCACGGCGACGATTGCGTTTACCTGAGGGATGTGTTCAAGGCCCGATATCAGGACGATCACTCGGTGGTTGTGTTCATTGACGTCGGGATCTTCTGGGACATCCCAGGGCTCAAGCATCACAGCCCGGACGTGTCGCTGATCTTCGGCGTCAAGAAGCGCAAGGAGTGGAAGTCCTTCCACGTCAAGACGGAGAAAGTCCGGCCGGCTTTGATCGTCGAAGTGACCTCGCCGGACACGCGGGTCAACGATGTGAACACGAAGGTGGAGCAGTATGCTCAGGCGAAGGTGCCACACTATGTGATCGTCGATGCCCAGGAGAAGGCGGGGCGTCGTCGAGTCGCGCTCATGCGCTACCGTCTGGCGGACGGACATTACGAGCGGCAAGGGCCGGAGGAGCACGGGCGGGTGTGGCTGGAGCCGGTAGGTTTATGGCTGGGAGTGAGGACGGATCCGCAAACTGGCGGTGATCGAGTCGCGCTCTTCGATCCCTCGACAGGACAGGAGATCGGGGACTACGCGGTACTCCACCGCAAGCGGGCAGAGGCCGAGGCTCGTGCCGATCAGGCCGAGGCTCGCGCCGATCAGGCCGAGGCTCGCGCCGATCAGGCCGATGAGAGGGTTCGTCAACTCGAGGCCGAGCTGAGGCGACTGCGCGGTGAAGGCTGAGGACCTCTCGTCCCGAGTCCGGCCCCACGATCATGAACCTGGGGCAAGGAATCTGCCCCGTCGCCTGCCGATCCCGACGGAATTCTTGTCGTCGTCTATCGGTGAGATCGATAATGTCGAATCATTCCCGGTGAAAGGTCGAAAGGCACGGCAGGACGGGCCGCTCGAGGGTTTGATGCCGCCGATGGAGTGAAAAGAACGTCCACTCTCCTCCAAGAGTACGTTTGATCGTACTTCTCGGTCCAATGGTGCTGCGCAACGGCCGGCGCATCGTCGCGGACACGACGCACCCGACGAGCTACACGCTTGACGCAGCCTGCATGCTGGGCCTATCGTCAGCTCATTCGGGTTGACCCAGATGGAAGTACCCCTGGTCCCATAAACCCTGCACGGCCAGTTGAATCGCTTCGGTGGAGACTTCTGGAACCACGACAAGACCCTTTTCGGCGTAGCACGGATGGCCCGCACCTGCATTGTCCGCCAGGCCCTGTTCCAGACGGACCAGGTCGATGAGCGAGAGCCGGTGGCGCACGCCATCTTCCAGCTCAACAATCACGCCTGGGAGATACCCTCGGAACGGAGCCTCGAACTCGGCCTGTTGATCATAGCCTTGAGGAAACGAGAGGGTGTAAGGTTGGAGACGGGTTGACATCGCATTACCTCGAACCGGAGCTCTCAAACAGGAACCATACACACTCAGCCGTGCAAGAAAAGCCGCGGCTCAAGGTCCAGAGAGGGTCGCGGGTAGGGTGCGTCGCGCTGGTGCAACATCGGCCGTCGCAAACGACCGTGACAGCGATGTTCCCGGAGATGGTGCCTCATCGGAGGCTTGACGCCCCTACCGGGCTGCTCGCCCATCTCTCGCAGTTTGCGCCAAGGATTAGCAGTGACGCCTTTGCCTCCCGGTTTTGCCAGGAAGGACCGCCTTTGGTAAGCTGTTTGATGGGTGAACTGTCTGGAGCCGAAGCCGACCATGATCATCAACATCGAATTAAGGCCCGAGGAAGAACTCGCCCTTCTCGAACGAGCCCGGCCGAGCGGCCGCGATCTCGCCAGCTACGTCCACCAGATCCTCCACGAGCACATTCATACTCCAGATCCGGACATCGGCCGGGATGAGGCCGCCGGCCGACGAGGCTTCGTTCACCGTGGAGGACCTGATCGATCACGAGGCCATCGCTCTCGAATTCGCCAGGCTCCGTGCTCTCTTCGCGACTCACATCGCTCGCCGCCGGTATCAGGTCTTCCGTCTGCTCAACGTCCACTACGTCCGTGCCCGGGAACTCATCGCGAACCACGGCCTTCAGCGACAGGTTCGCACTCTCGATGCCCTTCAGCTCAGCGTCGCCCTTCAACTCCATCAGATCGCCCCCATCGACCATTTCGTCTGCGCCGACCAGCGGCTCTGCGAGATCGCGGCTCGTGAGGGGCTTGCCGTTGTCAATCCCGAGTTTCCGTAACCGCCCGTGCTGATGAGACTCCCCGCCCTATTAACCCCGGCGAGAGAAAAGGCCTGAGCTCCGGACGTCGGCTCTCGCTCCCGAGGGCCGCTGGACCGGTGGGGTGAGCGGGCCTGGCCTTGAGGCGGTCGGCCCTGCTCCAGGCGCCGAGAGCACTGGCCCGTTCAAACGTGATGTGCGGGGCCCGATGCTCACCTATCAGGCTCCGATGCTCCGGGGATCTCCAGATCCCCATGGCATCGGTTTTCGGCTTGACGCCCTTGGCGAGGAGTTCCGACCACTAATGCAGCCCCGCAGGTTCGGGGGCGCGGCCGAGAACCTCGTTATAGAGGGTCGTGACAAAGGCGTCCGGCCCTGGCCCGACTCCCGAGACTCCCGAACCACCTCCGCCCTTGGTCCTGGACACAACGACGCAATTCGACAGGGACGTGAAGCGTCAGGAGAAGCGCGGCAAATCCCTGGACAAGCTCCATGAGATCATTGAGACCCTACGCACTCGCCGGCCGGTCGATCCGAAGCATAAAGACCATCCCCTGGGGGGGGGAGTGGAAAGGTTGGCGAGACTGCCGCGTCGAGCCCGACTGGGTCCTGATCTACAGGAAGGACGACGTGACGTTACAACTTGGCCGCACCGGTTCGCACTTCGACCTGTTCGAATGATCGCCCCCACCAGTCAGCCCCCCGTCCGCAGAGATCGAGGCCATTCGCCAGCGGCTCCTGAAAACCGAAAACCGGATCAGACCCCGCAGAGCCCAAGTTAGCCAGTTCACCGTTCGCGAGCAAGGCGTCGACGACGGCAGGGGACATGGCGCACCGCGTGAACTCCAGCCAGGATCAGCAAGGCTGTCAGCCCGGTGACGATCGAGGAGGGCTCGGGAACTGCGGCGGCAACGATATTCACCGTCCCGGACGTGCTGGTGAACGGAGTGGCCGTGAGCTCGCTACCGCTGTTGAAATCGAAGTTGTCAAAGAAAGTGTTCGAGGTTGGCACGAGGCTGATCGTGAACGCATCGCCGACCAGTGGCGAGGCACCCGTGAGAGTCGTGACCGTCAGGCTCGCCAGGAGATAGGTGTTGCCCGAAGACAAGCTCACCGGGTTGCCGCTGTAAGTGGAATCCGCGCCCGTGAATGTGTCGTTGGGATACACCGTCTGGCCGGGGCTCCCGACCGGAGAGGAGGGCGGCGCGGCATCGAAGCTGTTTCCGAGGAAGAGATAAGCAGGATTGAAGCTGCTGTTGCTGATGTATCCAAAGTCTTGATTGGCCGAGAACGCGAGCTGCGTGTTGTCCACTCCGTTGTTCGTGATCTGGAGTTGGAATGCATAATTGTTGATCAGGTCGGGGGCTTGGGAACCGGCCGTGCTCGTGAGCAACACGTCCACGGTTCCCGTGCCTCCCTGCGCCACCGAGGCGTTTCCGATCGAGATGATCAGATCCGCCCGCGCCGGAACGGCGAACCCGGCCAGAAGGAAGGCAAGGCACAAGACCCACAGTCGTCGTAGCATGACACAGACTCCTTGACGGTGGTCGGCAAGTTGAGGGAGGGCCGCACGCTCACGGCCGAAGTTGCGGCGAAATTGGCCGGTCGAGCTATTGCGCCGAGTAGGATCATTTCATGAAAGTCAGCTAAACGCAATAATTGTGTACAAAAAACCAACTCGATTGCTCTCGGGTCCCGAGGTAAATCATCCCAGTTGGAGGCCCGATCCTAGCTTATGGCCCTTGGCCCGGGTGGCCAGCGTCAGGTCGAACGCCGTCACTGAGCCAGCGCCCGTTACATCCGCGCTCAGGGGCGTCCAGCCCAATTGCGAGGTTTGGTTGATGCTGGCAGCGATTTCGTTCAGGTCATTGCTGTCGACGATTCCATCGCCGTTGACGTCGCCCAGGATCCGGTCAAAGTAGTGAGGAGCGGGCTGCTGACCGGGCAGGTTGATGACCACCTTGTAGTAGCCGTCCGCGGCCGTCGTGTTGGGAGTTCCCAGGATGCCGCCCGAGCCGAAGTCGATCTCGATCGCGTGGTCAAGCACGTCGAGAATCGTCGGACTGCTGTTGAGGGGCACTGGAGTCCCGCTTCCGGAGCCGTCGAGGTTGTACTTGTAGACTTGGATGTCAGGCGACGTTGTGCTGATCGAATTGACGATCGAGGTCAGCTCGCCGCCGCTCTGGCTGTCGCTCTCGTTGAACGTCAGGTCGAGGTAGCGGACGAACGACCGGCTCGGACTGCCGTGCTCGACCGTGAAGCCGGTGATCTGAAGTTGGCTCGGCGTCGTGAAAACCTTGTTTGAGAAAGTCACGTTCGGGCCCGACGGAGCGCTCTGGAGATTGCCGGCCGAGTCGAGGCCGATGCTGTAGAACGAGTAAGTATGCAACTGGCCGTCAGTGAGACCCTGGTAAATGACCATCGAGTGATAGTTGCCGCTACTATCGGCCGGACCGGCGGGAATCGCATACGGGCCGACTTCCTGGGGTGAGCCTCCATCGACCGAGGCGTAGACCTCGAAATACTGTAACGCGCTCCCACCCGGGTCATTACCGGTGAGTTCAAGGGTGAAGGTACCTGTGCTGCTGTTGAGCGTGCTCGGGTTAGAGCCCGTGGTGCCGTCGACCGAGGTAACCGGCGGCGTCAGGTTGGGCACATACGTGCTGGCTTCGGTGCCCGCCGCCTTGTTCTCGACATTGTTCGCGTGGTCGGTGGCGATGCTGTAGAAGGAATAACTGGTGTTGCTCTGCCCAGTAAAGTTAGCCTTCGTGTTGGGAGCCAGCAGGGTGGTCCACTCGATCCATGGCCCGCTGTTGGTGGAGAAATAGATCGTATAGAACGCGACGCCCGAGGCTGGGTTTCCTTGATCCGAGCCAGTGACCGAGATGGGGAAGGTCAAGCTGGTCTCGCGGGTGGGGAGCGGGTTGACGGTGCTGGTGGGTGGCGAGACGTCCATCAGCCACATGGTCGAGAGCGAGCCGGCGCCGGTGTTGCCTTGGGGGTCCTGGATGCTGGCGGCGTTGACGGTCAGAGTGTACTCGCCGTTAATCGCCGTCAAGCCGGCGAGTCCGTTCAACTGATAGGTCGAGCCCGAGACCAGACTGACGGTCACCGCACCGTTGATCAGGTTGGCCCCGCCATTGTCGGACAAGGTGAGACCGGCGGTGAGCGTATTCAGGTTGATTGGCTCGCTGAATGTCACGTCGATGGTCGAGACCGGCGTGTTCCGCGGATTCGGCGAGACGGGCGAGATCGCGGTGATAGTGAACGGGTTGACGGTGCCGCTGACGCTGATGTCCTGTTCGGTGGCCCCGGTGCTGTCGGCCCTGATCATGCCGCTGACCGGCCCCAGCGGCGCGGTGGCGGCGATGCGGGCCAGGATGGTGGTCGTGCCGACCGTGCCCCCCGACTCGGTCAAATCGAGGGCGGCGATGTAGCTGCTGCCGCCGTTATCCGACAGCTCCACGCCCGTCGGCGCGGTCAGGAGGATGTCGGCCGTCAGATTGCTGCCACCGACGGTGAAGCTCTGGGAGGTGCCCGCAGTGCCCTGCGTGGTCGTACCCAGGTTGAGCGAGCTGGTCTGACCGTAATGCTGGGAGTAGGCACCGGGTTGACGGTGCCGCTGACGGTGATGTCCTGTTCGGTGGCCCCGGTGCTGTCGGCCGCGATCACGCCGCTGACCGGACCAACCGGCGCGGTGGCCGCGATCCGGGCCAGGATGGTGGTCGTGCCGACCGTGCCCCCCGACTCGACCAAATCCAGGGTCGAGCTGTAGCTGGTGCCGCCGTTATCCGACAGCTCCACGCCCGTCGGCGCGGTCAGGAGGATGTCGGCCGTCAGGTTGCTGCCGCTGACGGTGAAGCTCTGGGCACTGCCGGCTGTGCCCTGGGTGGTCGTCCCCAGGTTGAGCGAGCTGGTGCTGACCGTAATAACCGGAGTAGGCACCGGGTTGACGGTGCCGCTGACGCTGATGTCCTGTTCGGTGGCCCCGGTGCTGTCGTTCGCGATCACGCCGCTGACCGGACCAACCGGCGCGGTGGCCGCGATCCGGGCCAGGATGGTGGTCATGCCGACCGTGCCCCCCGACTCGGTCAGGTCGAGGGTGGCGCTGTAGCTGCTGCCGCCGTTGTTCGACAGTTGCACGCCGCTGGGCGCCGTCAAGAGGATGTCCGCTGTCAGGTTGCTGCCGCTGACGGTGAAGCTCTGGGAGGTGCCCGCAGTGCCCTGCGTGGTCGTACCCAGGTTGAGCGAGCTGGTGCTGACCGTAATGATCGGAGTAGGCACCGGGTTGACGGTGCCGCTGACTGTGATGTCCTGCTCAGTCGCTCCAGTGCTGTCGGCCGCGATCATGCCAGTGACCGGACCAACCGGCGCCGAGGCGGTGATACGCGCCAGCACGGTGGTCGTGCCGACCGTGCCCCCCGACTCGACCAAATCCAGGGTCGTGCTGTAGCTGCTGCCGCCGTTGTTCGACAGTTGCACGCCGCTGGGCGCCGTCAAGAGGATGTCCGCCGTCAGATTGCTGCCACCGACGGAGAAGCTCTGGGAGGTGCCCGCAGTGCCCTGCGTGGTCGTCCCCAGGTTGAGCGAGCTGGTGCTGACCGTAATGATCGGAGTAGGCACCGGGTTGACGGTGCCGCTGACTGAGATGTTCTGTTCGGTGGCCGCGGTGCTGTCGGCCGCGATCACGCCGCTGACCGGACCAACCGGCGCGGTGGCCGCGATCCGGGCCAGGATGGTGGTCGTGCCGACCGTGCCCCCCGACTCGGTCAGGTCGAGGGTGGCGCTGTAGCTGCTGCCGCCGTTGTTCGACAGTTGCAGGCCGCTGGGCGCCGTCAAGAGGATGTCCGCTGTCAGGTTGCTGCCGCTGACGGTGAAGCTCTGGGCACTGCCCGCAGTGCCCTGCGTGGTCGTCCCCAGGTTGAGCGAGCTGGTGCTGACCGTAATGGTCGGAGTAGGCACCGGGTTGACGGTGCCGCTGACGCTGATATCCTGTTCGGTGGCCCCGGTGCTGTCGGCCGCGATCACGCCGCTGACCGGACCAACCGGCGCGGTGGCCGCGATCCGGGCCAGGATGGTGGTCGTGCCGACCGTGCCCCCCGACTCGGCCAAGTCGAGGGTCGTGCTGTAGCTGCTGCCGTTATCCGACAGCTCCACGCCCGTCGGCGCCGTCAAGAGGATGTCCGCTGTCAGGTTGCTGCCACTGACGGTGAAGCTCTGGGAGTCGCCCGGAGTACCTTGCGTCGTCGTCCCAAGGTCGAGCGAATTGGTGCTAACCGTAATGGTCGGAGCAGTGACGGTGCCGCTGACTGTGATGTCCTGCTCAGTCGCTCCAGTGGAGTCAGCCGCGATCGTCCCACTGACCGGCCCCAGCGGCGCCGCAGTGGTGATGCGCGCGAACACGGTCGTCGTGCCGACCGTGCCCTCGGACTCGACCAGATCCAGGGTCGAGCTGTAGCTGGTGCCGCCGTCATCCGACAGCTCCACGCCCGTCGGCGCGGTCAAGATGATGTCGGCCGTCAGATTGCTGCCGCTGACGGTGAAGCTCTGGGAGTCGCCCGCAGTGCCCTGCGTGGTCGTACCCAAGTTGAGCGAGCTGGTGCTGACCGTAATGGTCGGAGCATTGGTATAGGCCACGAGGTCGGGCACCAGCAGGTTGGCTATCGGGGATCCGAGGCCGGTGACCTCGTCGTATCTGTCTGGATCCGACAGACCGGCATCCGTCGTGCCGTTGTACCCGTCCAGGACGGCAGGCGAGTGGAAATCGGTGGCGGGCAAGCTGTAGAGAGCTTTCTGGATCTGCTCAGGGTTGTTGCTGTTGAACGCAGCCTCTCCAGCATCTGCCCGACCCTGGTCCACGAGCGCGATGAGCCCGGCCCAGACGGGAGTCGACAAACTGGTCCCGATTGCCCCACTCCAACCGGGATTGCCAGCCTGCTGGTTGTAGGAGTTGGCGATTGCGACGGCTGTCCCACCAATTATGGAGACATCAGGAATGGTTCGGAAGCCGGTAGTCTGCACGTCGAGCTGATACCCCGGCTCCGCTTCGAAGAGGCTTTGGCCTCCCCCCGAGCCGCCAGGGGGGAACGCCGCACTAAACGCGCCACTGCCCCACCCCGCTTCGCTGCTATAAGTACCGTCCCCATTCAAGGTCAGCGTGGTGCCTCCCACCGCAACCACATAGGGTGAAAAGGCGGGATACGATTTGTCGAAAAGCCCAAAGTCCCCCGATGCGGCCAGGAAGACAACGCCCGGAGCGATGAAATTGGGATCGTTCTGTTGTTCCTCATTGGCCGAGACCGTCGTAAATGTTCTTCCTGTGGGCTGGGGCGCCCCGACCTCGTTGTAGCCGAAGCTGATCGAGACCACCGAAACACCTGGAAGCGCTGCGGCGATTGGCACAGACGCCAGGAAGTCGGTCCCTTCGACAACATCGATATGGGCCCCGGGAGCGATAGCATGAGCCCATTCCACATCAAGCATTTCTTCGCCAATCTCTCCGGCGTTCGGGGCACCGCCTTGATTAAAGACCGTCACGAAACTGGAAGCTGGTCCGTACTGCTGAAACAGGGTTGGACCGGTATTGGTTGTTCCAAACTGCTGATCGAAGGTATCGAGATCGGTCAAAAGATTGGGGTCGTTGCCCTCGGATACGATGGCAATTGTCTCGCCGGTGCCGTCGTAGGGAAGGTCATTGATTCCGTACGCAGTCCGAACCTGGGCCGGTGTCAACGCGACCCCGAACTCGGACGTGTTTCCGTTTGGATCTGTCGACGTACCAACGATGCTAGCGGAAAAACTATCGCCTGAAGACACCAGACCGAGGTTAGGCGAGATGCCGGGCTCTTCAAATTGTACGGTCCCGTTCGCGCTGACCGTTTCCACGCCCAGAAGCTGAGCGCCCGCCTTGACAACAGTGCCGTCCGGCGCGACTTCCTGCACCATGTAATAAACCTCGACCGTGACGTCCGTTCCACTTTGGTTGTAGATCTGTATTTCGTTTGGAGTGTTGTAGCTGACCGTGACAATAGGATAATTCTCCAGATTGTTGGCGCCTTGCTGCGCTGTCGAGGAATTTGGGTTGAGCTGGGTTGCATTGCCGCCGAGGGCGATAGGCAAGAACGGCGGGCTCTGCGCTGGGCCGGGCGAAAAAGCACTGCCGCCGTTGTCGATGAACAAATCCTCGCGAATCGTGTTGCCCGTGCCGGAGTCGACGGCGACGCCGTTCATCGCGTTGAAGGCTATGATGTTGCCGTCCATGGCGTTGGCGGGGGCGTCGGCGCCGTCTGTCCCGCCGATCATGTTGTTAGAGCTGGAATCGGTGATGTGTACGCCGTCGCCACCGTTGCCTATGCCCGCGGACCCAGGGGCCCCGTACACCGCGCCGGTCGTCGTGTCCGTCTGCACGAAGTTCGAGTCGGTGCCGATGTAATTCCCTTCGACCACGTTTTCCGTCGTGTCGCTGCCGGTCAGGAGGACCCCGTCCGCGGCGTTGCCGCTGATCACGTTGCCGGTGACCGTGGCTCCCGCGGAGCCTCCGATAGTGTTGTCGGTGGCGCCACCGAAGACGTCGATGCCGTCCGCGCCGTTGCCGAGACCGGTATCACCCGACGAATTGGTCCCGATCCAGTTGCCCTGAATTGTGGTTCCCTGGGCGCTGATCAGGTCGATCCCATCGTTCGTGTTGCCCGTGATCACGTTCCCCGCCACCAGGTCCTGGCTCTCACGTGCGAGATCGAGGCCGACTCCTCCATTCCCCGAGATGACGTTACCGGCGCCTGATGTTGTGCCGCCGATCGTGTTCCCGCTCCCGTCAAGAGCAAAGATGCCGAAATCCGTGTTCGGTAGGGCGGCGGAGCCGGTGGCGTTGGTTCCGATGAAGTTCCCCTCGACCACGTCCTGGCTCTCATCTCCGAGACTGAGGCCGGCGAATCCATTCCCCGAGATGACGTTAGCGGCGCCTGATGTTGTGCCGCCGATCGTGTTCCCGCTCCCGTCAGAAGCAAAGATGCCGGCCGACGTGTTCGGTAGGGCGGCGGAGCCGGTGGCGTTGGTTCCGATGAAGTTCCCCTCTACCACGTCCTGGCTCTCATCTGTGAGATCGAGGCCACCTAATCCATTCCCCGAGATGACGTTAGCGGCGCCTGATGTTGTGCCGCCGATCGTGTTCCCGCTCCCGCCAGAAGCAGAAATGCCGCCCGACGTGTTCGGTAGGGTGGCGGAGCCGGTGGCGTCGGTTCCGATGAAGTTCCCCTCTACCACGTCCTGGCTCTCATCTGCGAGACCGAGACCTCCTCCATTCCCCGAGATGACGTTAGCGGCGCCTGATGTTGTGCCGCCGATCGTGTTCCCGCTCCCGTAGGCTGCAAAGATGCCGGCCGACGTGTTCGGTAGGGCGGCGGAGCCGGTGGCGTTGGTTCCGATGAAGTTCCCCTCTACCACGTCCTGGCTCTCACCATCGAGATCGAGGCCGACGTATCCATTCCCCGAGATGACGTTAGCGGCGCCTGATGTTGTGCCGCCGATCGTGTTCCCGCTCCCGTCAGAAGCAAAGATGCCGGCCGACGTGTTCGGTAGGGCGGCGGAGCCGGTGGCGTTGGTACCGATGAAGTTCCCCTCTACCACGTCCTGGCTCTCATCTGTGAGATCGAGGCCACCTAATCCATTCCCCGAGATGACGTTAGGGCCCGAAAAACAATAATCGTTACACACTGGTTGTTTTGTGGTTGATCGAATAGTTCCATTCCCCGTGGAAGTTATGGGGGTGTAGGTCCACCATCGCCAACTCTGACTCGGTGACCTTC
>Ga0310039_10002390_pt1 | contig 12545 bp, 10 predicted proteins | sample Sb_taG_4_FD_200460 | JGI IMG/M metagenome (GOLD analysis project Ga0310039, IMG submission 200460) | Peat soil microbial communities from Weissenstadt, Germany - Sb_50d_6_BS metaG (v2) (version 2) | ecosystem: Environmental > Terrestrial > Soil > Wetlands > Peat | place: Germany: Weissenstadt... | reverse complement strand
GCCCGGTGATGGTCATGGCCGGGGACCACGACGCCTGCGCCGGGAGCACCCGGGCGGCGTGCCGGAGCCGCTGCGCGGTGGCGACCGCCCCGTCGCACAGGCCGGCCACCGGCTCGGCGCCGTCCGGGACACGGCGCGCAGGACGGCCGTTCACCGGGATGGCATACAGCAGCAGGCGGCTGTCCGCGGCGACCGGATCGCGCTTAAGCTCCTTCCGGATGACCGAGTCCGCGGCCTGCAGCCACTGGCAGGCCCAGACCAGCCGCTGCCGCGCGGCTGACGTGCCGCGCACGCGCTGGCGCAGCCCCGTCTCGGTTCCCGCCGCGGCGGCGCGCCTGGCCACCATGGCGATCTCACCGAGCAGCGCGTGCGCGACCGGCACGGAGGCGATGACCGGCGCCCACTCCGACAGGTCCGTGCGGACGCCGTCGGGTCCGGGCGCGACATGGGTGTGCAGCAGATCCTGCCCGGCCCGCAGCGCTTGTGCCGCCGCAGCCAGGCGGCGGGACGCCGCGCCCTCGGGCTCCGGACTGGCAGGCGCGTCAGGTCCGTCATCGATCTGGCGCAGACAGGCGGCGGCCTGCCGCACCGCCTCCCGCGCCTCGAGACCGGCTCGCGCCCGCCCGCTCAGCAGCGGCCGGTCCCCCGCCGGAACCCACGCGAACCCGGCCGTGATATCCGCCAGGAAACTGTCCAGCGCGGCGGTCAGCAGGAGCAGGGAGCGGCCCGCCTGTCCCACGGTCCCGGACCCGGCACGGTCGGGCACGCCGGCTGGCCGGAGCTGGGCGGCAGCCAGCCGGGCGAAGTCACCGAAGACCGGCGGGCCGGTCACGGCCCGTCCCCGGTGAGCAGCCGGCGGACCTTGCCTGCGGACCGCCCGGCGTCCGCGCAGGCGACCTGATCCCCGCGATCAGCCGCCAGCGACCCTGCCTCGGCAAGCCGGGACACAAGCAGCGCGCAGACAACCGCCACCGCGGCCCCGGCAGCATACGCGTCAGAACCCCGATCCGGTCCTGCCTGCCGCCCGCAGGCAACCGCCGGGCCCCCTGAGATCCGGGACGCCGCCGGGAGGGATGGCGCGAACGCCAGCGCGTCACGGCCATCGGCCGCCGCCGCCCCGGCCGTCACGAAAGCCGCGAACATCGCCCCGGCCGGATCCTCGTGACCCTCCAGCACCGGCAGCATCCACTCAAACGCGTCGTGCGCCGCCGCCAGGATCGCCGTCACGCCCTCCGCCGCCCGCAGCCGCGCACGCACGTCATGGACCGCGTTCATGTCGCCCCTTCCCCATCGCCGCTGATCAGGGCAACAGTGCCAGCGGCCGGCCTTCCTGCCGGCTGGCAGGACCAGGGCTTGGGACGGTTCCGCTGCCTGTCCACAGGTACTCCGCTGCCGGTGAACTCCGCCGCTTGCCAGGCTCGGCAGGCGGCACGGCCCGTCAGCCGGCTGATCTCAGGCCACCGCGGCATCCGCGCCGGCCGACATCCACCCATTCGGCCCTGCACGCCGACCCAAGCGTCGCGGACTTCTGACATGTCTTATTTAAATCAGATGCGATCGGTGCTGTCAACGGCCTGGACGGGTCGGCGCCGGGGAGGCGTGCTGCCCGGTCGCCGGTCAATGGCCGGGACGGTGATGCCCCAGCGGCGTGCGGTCGGGCCGGCACAGCGGGCGCTGCCACCTCTCCTGGCACCCCTGGTGCCCGCACCGGACCTCCAGGTGACCACCCCGAGCGGCGACCGCCGGCGGGCAATCGCACGGAGCCCACTCGATCCACACGGTTCCCGGCCGCCACGGGTGGCCCAGCCGGCACTCAGCCGGCCAGTCCGGAAATCGCCGCTGCTCCACGACATTATACAAACACAGAATCGAATCAGCCGGAAGACCTGGCGCTGCCAGCCGACCTGGTAACAGCAGCGACGTCGCCATCAGGCCGGCACCGGCGGCGGGCCGCTCCCAGCCGGATGCAACTCGTCAGCGGTAGCCTCCCCGATGCGGGCGGCAATAGCGGACAGGCCGGCCATCCGCTCGCCCGGACCGCCGGCATGGCCGGACGTCACCGTCAAAGCAAAGATGCCGGTGCATGGGGAACATGGGACACCAGGCCAGCGGGACACGAGGCCGCGACGAACATCCGCCGGCTGCCCAGGACGGCAGCCGCCTGATGTCGTCCCGGTACGGCGGTGCGGCTGGCCGGGACGGATATGCGGCCGTGGATGTCTGCTACCTGCGATCCGGAGGCGCCCGCGCAGCCATGATCATCGCAGGCGGCGCCGACTTCGCTCACGTACTCGCCGAGCGGACCGCCTGCGTGCCCGAGGTCGCGCCGTACCGTCCCGGCCAGTTCTTCCTGCGCGAACTGCCGCCCCTTCGCGCCGTTCTCGCCACCGCCGGGACATTGCGCCTCGTCGTCATCGACGGCTACGTGGACCAGGATCCAGCAGGCCGCGCCGGGCTCGGAGCCCACATCCACGACGAGTACGCGGTCCCGGTCATCGGCGTAGCCAAGACGTTCTTCCGCACCGCCACCCATGCCGTACCGGTACTACGAGGAAACTCAGGCCGGCCGCTCTTCGTCACCGCCGCCGGAATCCCGCTGCGCCAGGCCGCGGCGATAGTCGCGGACATGGCCGGACCGCACCGGCTTCCCGACGCGCTGCGGCGAGCAGACGCCCTCGCCCGCGGCACCGGCCCCCAGCCATGACGCATCCCGCCACGGCATCAGCCAGCCGCCCTCGGCCGCACGCCATCGGAATCCGCGCCGTGCCATACCCGGCTCAGGTCATGATGCGATCGCCGGCGGCGCGCTGGCGGCCAACCGCACATCGCATGCCCAGCTGGTTCCGCTCCCTGCCCGCGTCAGCCGAGGGACTGTTCATAGATTCTGTACGGCGAGCCCGTAGCCCAGGTACCGCTCGTCACTTGACAATCCATTGACCGTGGTGACAGGGACTTGGCGATCCGTCTGGCATGGTATTGAGCCTGCCTGGGGTGACGGTCGTGGCAGGTTGTGTAATGTGCCGGGAGTGGAGGATCACGGCATGGCTCTCTCGCCGGTGCCGCACTTTGCGGAACTGTTTCCTGTATGCCGGTGCGGCGGCGGCACATGCGGCAGGTGCTCCGGATTTCAGATGGCACCACGGACTGCGGCGGTGTTGTGGTCACTCGCGCAGATGCTCGCCGATCACGGCTATGACGACGTCGAGGAGCACGGCAGCGACCCGGTGCGCCATGAGGGCGGCTGGTCCCTGTTCGACCGGTACCCGAGGATGACATGGGACCAGGATGCCGGGTGGCGGCGCCAGGCCGCGCGGGCATATGACGACCTGGCCTCCGACTTGGAGAACGGCGGCTTGCCCCTGCCGACGTGCCCGGCGGAAGAGATGGCGCTTCATATGATCCTGCAGGACGCACCCCCCGCGGTCGCAGACGACTGGACGGGACTGGACGAGACGACCCTGGCCTCCCTGCCCGAGTATCCCGATGACTTCGACTGGGATGCCATGCCTGACGTCCTGCTGCAGGACACCGACATCCTCCAGCTCTTCGAGCCGGGCCTCGACGGGATCGAGGACCCCGACGACGAACTCAACATGGCCTTTGCCATGGGCGACTACCGGCCATCGGCATGGTTCCAGGCCTTCGCGAGTATGCAACCCCGAGACGAGCGGAGGCCCTTTCGTCGATAAGCAGTTCCAGTCGGCGTTGGCCCCGGGTAGTTACTTGCCCACGTCGGCATCTCCTGCCGACGGTGTCTGGAACCGGCCTGGCGAATCATGTCCGACCTGAGTCCGGTTTGCACGCCAGGCTTCGCGCTGCCTCATGATGCCTGGCCCGGCCGCCAGCCCAACAGAGGGCGCTCGCGGTGCCGGGTGGACGGCCACCAAAAGCCGATTGGCGACGCGCCCGGAGCGGCAGAAGCGGGCGACCACGCCGAACGCTGGCAATGCATAAACATACGGGATGACTGCTGCCGGCTCGGCCGCGGTCGAGTCGTCAACGGGTGCGGGGAGTTATTGATAACCGCGCGCCGAGCCGCCGATCTGCGCGGCCGGGAGTCGCGCAACATGATCACGAACACCATCCCGAATAGTTAATCTGCAGCAGTCATTCGGCTGTTCTCTTGAGCCGGGTGTCGGCGCTCATGGTCTTGGCTGGGCGCATCCGAACGACATCTCATTACACAGCAAGCCCTTGACACTGTTGGCGCTTGTATGATTAGAATCGTCGGCCGAAAGTCCGGACTGCGGCTGCCGTAACAGAAATAGGCGAGCAATGAAGAAAAACATGTACAGGCCCGTGCTCATGGGCCTGTACATCGCGGCGTTGCTCATTTCCGCCCTCGCGGCCACCAGCTATCCGGCCCATGCCGCCTTGTCGTCGCACGCGGCGATCGGCAGCAATACAGCCGTCCCGGCCGCGCCGTCGAACCTGACCGCGCAGGCTGTCGGCACGACGTCCGTCCAGCTGACCTGGACAAACAACGCCAGCAACCAGTCCGGGGTCGTGATCAGCCTCGACGGCGAAGAGTCGGTGGACCTACAAGGGGCCACGGTCAGCTCCTACACCTGGAACGGGCTGGCACCGAACACGAAGTACTGGTTCTACGTCGCGTCGAAGATCTATGGCACGCCGGGCGACCCGACCGGCTATGGCAACACGCAGTCCGCATGGGTCGGCCCGGTCTACGCGACCACAGTCGGCACGCAGCCGTCGACATCACCTGCGCCGCAGCCGTCGACATCACCTGCGCCGCAGCCGTCGACGGCGGGTCCGGGGGTGCCGACGACGCTGCCGACCCAGCCGTCGCCGACGTTTGTCTGCGTCACCGGGCCCGGCGGCAGCTGCCTGCAGCCCGGGGCCGGCCTGCCGGTACCGCAGACCTGGGCGCCCACGCCGCCCGGCTGGCTGACGTCGCCGGTCACCGGCGGCTGCGTGGCCGAGTTCCTCAGCCTGGATGCGGTCGAGCTGTACAAGCTGTTCGATCTAATGGGCGGTGCCATCCAGTTCGACGAGTCCAACGGGAACTTCTTCGTCCGGCTGGCCGAAGGGCTGGTAGACAACTGTTCCCAGCTCGGCTACGACGTGCTCACCGGCAAGCCAATTCCGCAGAACCTGGACTTCACGCAAGGCGCGGTCCCGCAAAGCGGGACCGTGCTGGACAGCCTGACCGGGCCGGCCAGCCCGGCGGCCGCGCCGAGCCTGTTCCAGCCGGTGCCCGAGTCGCAGCTGGCCTCGATGGAGAAGCTGCCGTTCCTGCGCCAGCGCTTCGGCTACGCGGTCGCCCAGGTCGGGGCGGCGGCGGCGCTCAGCCAGAAGTACCCGGCCGGATGGGGCGCGGCGACGCAGAAGAGCGTGGTGTGCCGCCCGCAGCAAGGCGGTTACCGCTGCGCCTGGAGATATCAGCTGAACGGCGCTCATCACTCCGGTTACGTCCTCGTCGCGGTGACGGCTAACAATTACCGCCTCGGCAAGGTCACCCAGGCCGCACCCGCGAGCCCAGCATCCAGCCTCAGCCCCCTGTGGTACATCTCGATCGCCGCGGTGGTGGTCATCGTAGCCATCGTCGTCGCAGTTCTCCGCAGGCGACGTCGGGCAACGGCTACAGCGCAGTGACAGTCTCATCGGCGAAGGCCGCGGGCCTCGCCACTACCGCCCGGAGCGTAAGCTAACGTGGAGTTACCGCCGCTCAGCCAGGAAGAAGCACCGCAAGTGCCCGGTCGGCGGCATGAGCGTGCCCACAGTCCGGCGTGGATCCGCAGCCATCTCGCGATCGCGCATGTAGTTAGGTAGCATGACGGCAATCTCATCAAAGAAAAGCAGCAGACTCTTGATCCAGTTACTTTTGTGGATCAGCCAGCATAGCTCGGGCAGTAATAGTCGATCTCGTCCACGCTAGAATGGATATTATGTGCGCTCTCCGTCTCCGCGAACTCAATAATATATAGCACAAATAATCGGCGGTACGCGCGACCGGTCTTGGAAAAATGATCGCTGTCCGTGATCGCGGCCCAAGAGCGGACTGTCTGCAACGGGCGTTGGCCAGCCTGGCGGGAGCGCCATTTCGGCGAGCGGGCGGTCAGCAGCCCGGCGTGCGCGGAGTCAGGGGAACCGCGGCCGGATGCGCAGTGATCTAATGCGCGGCCTCGTACTGTTTCATGACCTCCGCGCTGATCCGGCGATACCTCCAGGCCTGCCTGCCGTGCCCAGGCCCGCACCGCGGCGCGGTCCACCCGCGGCCCGCCTGCCGGGCCGGACCCGCGGCGGCCGCCGCCGCGGGTGACCTTCCGGCCCGCCGCGGTGAACGGAGCCAGCGCTCCGGCCAGCGGGGCACGGTTCGCCTGCGCGAGGTCGATCTCGTAACTCACGCCATCCAGGCTGAAGGCCACGGTCTGCGCCCCCGCCGAACCGTCGAGATCATCGGTGATCACCACCGACACATTCCTTGCCATGACGCTCGCTTTCCCAGACGACGGAAACGGGCGCGACGCGGCGCACCGCCAGGCGGACCAGAGTGCATACACAGTACCGGAACCCGGCCGGGCAACCGTGCGCTGGCAACAGCCACGAGCGAGCACAAGCTAGTCATCAGGGGCTGGTGATCCCGGACCACCCTGAGATCGGAGTAGCGGGGATGCGGCCCTGTGCTCCTGCCCACGCCACCGCAATGGCGCGCCGCAGGCTCGATGTGGCGCAGGTTTCGATCTTGAATCTCGGTCGCGACTGAACACAGATCACGCAATCTGCTCGCCGGTCTCCGTCTCCGGGGACGCCGCCAGCATCGGGCCGAACAGATCTTGCGCCGATTGCCTTGCGGCGTCCGTTGACTCGATCAAGCACTAGGGAGTGCGGCAGCCGGTTGATCGCCGGCACGCCCGAGCGAAACTTAGGTGCTCCGCGCTGGCTGCCGTAGCTATCGTGGCTAGATGGCCAAGGCTGCCACCGTGCCCACGGCCGCCGTGATGTACATCCCGCGGTGGCTGTGGGGTGGTGATCCATCCGCGTTCTTCTCCGAGGCGAGGTTGCGCGGTCAGTTGCTGGATCCTGATGCCGGAAGCTGGCGTGTGCGGACCGACGAGGGCTGGCGTCGATCCCGCCCATCGCTAGTCACCGTTAGCCACCTAGCTGGTCCCGGGGTGCAGCGGCCTCGTTTCGACGTCCTTCGACGACTGGCGGCAACTGACACGCCGGCGGTTGTTTCATCCGATTCGATCGCTGACGAGATCAACCGGCTCGGCAAACGGGCCGCGGAAACCGGCAACCCGGCTGATGCAATTGCCCATTCTCAGCTTCAGATTATGGCAGTTCGGTCAGTCGAGTTGCCCGACGCGGTCAGAGGAGTCTATGAAAATCTCGTAGACGTAGGCCTGGTCGGTGACCCAGGTGAGAAAGTCTTTGCGAACGCCGGGGTGCACATCTTTCAGCGTGCACCCGCCTTGATCCATCGCCTCAAAGTGGCATCCGTATGGCTACGAGTTTTGTCAGACGACAAGCTTGGGCTAGGCGACCTGAGCCAGATCAAGGTTGCCGCAGCCGCTGGCGAAAATGCATTCGCTTCATCTCAGGGCCTGTACGATGGGATCTATACTCTTGACGCGTACATCGCGCCGCTGCTGGGTGCGCTCAGTCCTGCAGTCTGGTCCTTCCACGCCGTCCGCATGATAGGCACAATCGCCTATACCCTTGGTCAGCCGATCGCGGGCACTCATGGCACAGCTGCCGAGCTTCTGCACGTCCTGCCGAACCAAGACGCCTACGAGAGCTCCAAGATCCCGGCTCTAAGCGCAAACGCGTCGACAGCGTCGCTCGACTGGTGGGCAGACGGACTGAATGACCTGTTTGCAATATTGGGCGACCCGGCGGTCTTCACCGACGGCGACGGATCCTATGTTCCGGCAAAGCATCTGCACGCCCTGATGACTGTCGAGCAGCTGTTTCGCCGAGTGGCCTCAATCCAGACCTCCTATCGAGACGCTAATGCCCGACGAACGCTGCTTTTCACTGTACTCGATACCCTAGAGCGACTGACCGGACGTGACCTTCCAGCGCTTTGCTCATTGCAACTGGCCCAGAAAACATTCAGCACGCTGACTGAGGATATATCCGCCAATGCGGGCGAAGTCCTCCTGCCCGGAGCCAAGCGTGCCATCACCGCACTCGAAGAGGTGCAGGAGGGGTTCTTTATCAAACGTCAAACTGGAACGCTCGACATCGAATGGAATGACCCTCGCACGGGCCCGCGAAGGCTGACGCCCGCCGAGGCCGCCGCTCAGTACATCAAGATATTGCGCGACAGCACGCACGGTCACGGCAGTAACAGGGTGAACCAGGTCGTTCGAACCAACGCTCTTCTAACCCACCACAACGGGAACATACCTCACGACCTTGCTCTGCTGGGTTATCTATACCTGCTAGATCTGATCAGCCGGCCAGAGGATCTCCGGATGGCACTCCACCAAGGTGGTAAGACATGAGCCCGAGAAGCCGGGCCAGCACCGGCCCTTAGCGGGCACATCGCCTAGCATGGCCGCATGTGCGCAATCTGCCAGAGGCTGGGCAGGGATTGCGCGAGTAAGTCAGCCTTGCTGCAGAAATCCTGGAGACGCGTGCATGACGAGTTTCGACAGACAAAATGCTCATTTCAATGATTCAAGACTCTACCGTCAAAGCGCTGAACTATCCACAGGTCTTCTCGCGAGCAACCTAAATAATGATCCGCTCCGAGAGCTATGCCATATCGCACTGCACGGCGTATCGGGTCTGACAATCAATGAGCCTCGTCAGTTTGAGCGCACAATAAGAAATCTGCATGCTCATCTTGTCCGGCTGGCTCGCGGTTCTTCAGCGTATCAATTCATTCCGGCAATACATGAGGCTGTCGGTGAGTTCTATCGAACCGACGAGGCCGGCGATCTGCAGTGGGTCGGTGGGGCACTCAAGCTCGCAGCAGGATCGCTGTGGACAGAGATGATGGCCAGTCGCTCCGTAGGTGCCCGAAGCGAGCAAGCACTTACCGACCTGGTCGTGGCTGCGGGCGCGCTAGATCAGGCACTCATCGCGAAGGTTTATCTATACCTGACGATGGGCGAAGGCCGGCTTACGCTGGACCATAATGGCCTTAGCTGGAACGAGGCATTCGCGAGAGTGCGTATTCGTGCGTGGAGGGCGTTCCACCGCAGAGGGAAGATCCAGCGATTCTCAGCGCTCCTAAGTGAGGCTGTTTTCGATCCAGATGGCTCGCTGGCAAGACTCGCGCTGCTACGACTCTCCGGTTCAACGGAAGGCGTCAGTGGTCGCCCGGAAGCTCTTTTCGAGGTGCTCTGCCGAGTCACTGATCAGATGTTCTGGGCGGGCCTGTGGGCACGTATCACGCTGGCTCTGCTTGCCGTAGAAGTGCGCGGTGCCGTAGCATCGGAAAAGATTCTCGAAGGTATAGCGGTCATTCACCAGACTGAGGTTCAGAGTCTATTTGGGGACGACGCGACCAATGCAGTGCAGAAGGAAATCGTGAAGCTCTTCTGGCAGACGAGATGGCGGGAAGGGCTCGACTTGTACGCGATGCGCCACGGCTTCGTCCAACGCCCGGCTATGCGCATAGACCGAATGCGTGAAGTTTTCGTGACGTCAGCAGTGAATGTCCTTGACTCGCTTACAATGTTTTTCGAGGAGGCCGCCTATAACCTTCATACTGATAGGCGGCTTGGGCCGAGGGAGTCCGTGTACCGACTGCTGTTCAGCGGACCTTTCGAATTGTCCATAGCGGAGCAACTACGGTCACGGGGATTTAAGGCAGGTCGTGTCTCGGAGACAGGACGTTGGGCAATCCAGGAGGAAGGCATTGACCTGGGCCGGAGTTCAGCAGGTCCTCCTCCAGGTGAAATAGACGTCCTGGCTACGACGGATGATGGCCGAGCTATCGTCGTGGAGTGCAAATGCCTCAAGCTGCCGGATAGCGAGTCGCGATTCCGTACGATCGCGGAGAGCCTTGGAGAAGATGACATCTCTGGCTACATTGATAAGCTGTCGCGCAAGGCTAAGTGGTTTGGAGGGACGGACCTCGGCCGCGATATGAGGGTCATTCTTCCAGTACTAGTAACTGATATGCCGCTCAACTTCCGCTCATGGCAGATCGGAGAGGTGGTGATCACCGATGACGAACTGCTGCCGACCTTGGTGGACAGTCTTCTCAAAGATTAGCTTTCCCCACCATGAAGGAGCAGTATGCCTGCGATGGCTCCTACGCGGGCCGAACGAGCCTCGTCGTGCAGGTCCTGGCGACGACAGGCTCCCAGCTGCCCAGGAGCGGGTACTGCAGCAGATGGCGTTGGTCGCATCCTGCCAGCAACGGGTCACGCCACCGAAGAGCGAGCATGCAGAATTAGAACGTGCCGGACACCGCATGCCGATCAGATCGCTCTCGGCTGGCGGGAAGTGTGGGAACGGTTGATTGCTCAGAATGGTCATTATGTTGGGGTCAGGCAGCGCGGCGCGCTGTACACGACTTGCGCCATACTCGGCGTTAGGCGTCCTTTGATCAGCGGCGACGATGCTGAGTGACGCACCGCCGCGATCGACGGGTGTGGCCCAATGTTGCGAGTAATCATGCGCATCACGGCATGACCATGCGCTCGGCGAACGCACGCTATTCGCAGAAGAGGTAAGCGACGGCTCTTGTCAGCTTCGGGGCTGCCCTGGCGCCCCTGGTGCGGAACCGCAGTGGGCGAACGGTCGGCTAGCTGATCTGGTAGCGGTAGATCGCGCCGTCGCCGCGCAGGACCTGATGGGACACCAGGACCGGGCGCCGGTCGGCGGTGAAGGCGGTGCGGGCGAGCTCAAGCACGACCGATACCTGCGGGAGCCCGAGGATCTGCCGTTCAGCGGTGGTGGCCAGCCGTGGCCGCAGCTCGTCATCGTGGCCGCGCAGCGGGCAGCCGATCCCGGCCAGGGCGTCCTCGGCGCTGGCCGGGCCTGGGGATGCCAGGGGGGTGTCGCGGACCAGGTCGTACGGGAAGTAAGCGTCAGCCAGGGATTCCGGCGTCTCCGGCCGGTCGCCCTCGGCGGGGCCGAGCAGGCGTACCGCCCGGCGGACCAGGACCCGCGACCCGGCCTCCAGGCCCAGCCGCTCCCCCACCGGCCGGCCAACGACCAGGGCCGATGAGTCCTCGATCCCCACGCTGATCTCCTCGCGGTGCGCCATCCCCGAGGCTTCCGCGTCCGCGGCCCACACGTCGACCGGCATCGCGCCGCCACGGCGCCCGGTCCTGGCGGCGTTCATCCGCCAGGCCATGACGTTCGGCCGACGGACGTAGAAGCCCTTCTTGGCGACCGGCTCGACCAGGCCTTCCTCGACCAGCACCCGGTACGCGCCGCGGACGGTCAGGTTCGCCACGCCGGTCCTGGCCATCAGGTCCAGCGTGCTGGGCAGCCGGTCCCCCGGCTGGTACCGGCCCGAGACGATGTCCCGGCGCAGCTCATCGGCCAGCCGCTCGTACACGTCCCGGCGCTCGGGCACCCGGCCGTCCGCGCCGGCCCGGCTCCTCGGTGCCATGCCGTCTCCCTCCGCTGCCTGAGCTACACCAGTTTGCCAGAACACGACCCGCCGCCCGACGCACTATCCAAGTTGACACGCATAAGTCATCTAGTTTATATAAGATGGCGTAGGTCTTGACAAGACGCCCAGGCGGCGAGGAGGCACCCACGTGACAGACGGCGGCAGGACCACCAGCCACCCCAACCCCCTCTATCCGGTCGGCGGCGACCCGCGCAGCGCCAGCAGCGTGAGCAGCCTGAACGGGGGGCAGCACCGCAGGCCGCACCACGGCGACGCGGGCCGGGCGTGGCTCCGCAACGCGATGACCGCCCTGGCCGTCCTCGCCGCTGCCGCTGCGGTGGTCAGCTGGGACGCCCAGTACGTCATGGTCCGCGCCGCCCGCCGCGATGCGGTGATCGCCGCGCTGGAAGCAGGGATCCCGGACGCCGGGGCGCTGATCTTCGCGGCGCTCGGCATCGCGCTGGCGCTGCATGGCAGGCGGGCGCTGCGGCCCCGGACCCTGAATGTGGCCTGCGTCGCGGTCTCGGTCACGATGAACGCGATGGCCGCCGGTCACGGCTGGCGGGACCTGGCGATCTGGGTGATGCCCGCGACCATCTATGCCCTGGCCAGCGACACCCTGATCGGTGTCGTCCGGGCCTGGGCGCTGGCCCGGATGCGCTACGACGGGCAGGTGCTCGCGGGCGATGACGCCACGCCGCTCGCGGTCGCCGGCGCGGTGGTGCTGTGGCTGCTGCGCCTGGCGCTGGCCCCGGCGAGCACGCTGGCCGGGTTCCGCCGCTGGGTGGTCGAGGAATGCCCGGTCGCCCCCGGCCGCACCGCCATCCCCGGACCGGCAGCAGTCCTGGCGCTCCCGCCCGCCGGCCTCCCCCCGGACAACAGCACCCGCCGGCGCCGGCCAGGCGGACGGCCGGCCAAGCAGGACCTGCTGATCGCGCTGGCCAGCCAGCGCCACGACCTGCGCCGCCTGCCGCTGAGCCGGGTCGCCGGGATC
>Ga0310039_10002386_pt1 | contig 12555 bp, 8 predicted proteins | sample Sb_taG_4_FD_200460 | JGI IMG/M metagenome (GOLD analysis project Ga0310039, IMG submission 200460) | Peat soil microbial communities from Weissenstadt, Germany - Sb_50d_6_BS metaG (v2) (version 2) | ecosystem: Environmental > Terrestrial > Soil > Wetlands > Peat | place: Germany: Weissenstadt... | reverse complement strand
GCCAAGGCCCATCGGCCCACGCCGTAGAAAGGCTTGATGAAAGCCGGGAGCGACCTGGCAGGGGGCGTTGGGGAACTCGTTGCGTAGGGCGCGATCCGCGACCGCCACGCGGGCATTGATCGTGGACCCGGAAGGCCGCGGTTGTCGGCTGGACTGGAATCTCACATAATCCAGGAGTGTGGATTCCGTAAGGTCGCCTGCCACGACGTCGCCGGTGTGGTGAACACTTTCCCACCAGCGGACAAAGTCCAACAGGTGGTAAGCGTAATTGCGCAAGCTCTTGTCAGCCAGGCGGCGCACGTACTCGAGGTCCAGATAACGATTGATCCAGCCCACTTCCTGGCCGGTGGCTTGTTCGACAACGCGAACCGGACTTTGTCCGTTGGTCTGCTGTTGGATCAGACGGAACTTCATGGCTGAGCGGCCTCCAGGAGAGACTGGAACTGACGGGCGTCACCGCCTTGGACGAAGAAGCTGTTCGGGTCGTGTCCATCGGGTAAGGAGATCCGGCAAGCGTTCAAGCCTTCTTCCCTGAGTCGGCCTGCCAGCACTTGGGCCGCCTGCTGGCCGCTGCCGTTGCGGTCGGCATCAAAGGTAACATAGACGGTTCGCGCGCGGCCGTCGCACAGTTGCCGAAACTGGTGTGCATTGAGATGGTTTCCCATCCCACAGGTGACGTTGTGAAAACCGGCCTGCCACAGCGCGGCGTAGTCGAACAGACCCTCGACGAGAATCACTTCCGGAGATTGCCGGACTTGCTCCCACAAATGCAACCCGCCCTTGGCTCCCGGCAAAAACCGATGAGGCGGTGCCGCCGGTGAGAGACTGCGGCCATAGAGATTGCCTTCCAGCGGGAAGACGATGCGATGCATGTAGGTGTCGTAGCCCACGGCAGAAACCAAGCCGGCTTGCCGCAGATTGGGGAGCGTATAACCCAGCCGTGTCAGCCAACCGCGTAGGCAACCGCCCGGCGCGTAACCGATACGCATGTGCTCGATCAGTTCCGGGGAACGGATTCCGCGTTGGTAGAGATAGGCAATCGCCTCGTTGTGACGGTGTAACTGCATGCGATAGAAACTCGCGACTTCGTGCAGCAAGGGTGCTCCACCACGCCATTGGTGCAGCAATGCCAAGGCTTGCGGAAACCGCACCTGATGGTAGAGCTCTGCAAAGCGGATCACATCGCCGCCGCGGCCACAGCCGTAGCAGTAGAACAAATTCTTGCGGGGATCCATCAGGAAGCTGGGCTGGCGATCGGCGTGCAGCGGGCACAGCCCCATGCATCGGCCGCGGCTGAGTCGCCGCATCGGCCGCCAATCGTGTGCTTCCAGGTAATCCAATAAGGGAATCTGCTGCTTGAGTTCGTCCAGTTCCTTGCGGCTCACGGACTGCTCGCCTCCAACTGCAGAATACGGCGGATCGCGGTCCAATCCCAGGCAAGGATGGTGGGTGAGATCGAGACGCTCCAGCCGGTGGCCTGCCAGAGCTTCGCTGCCAGCAGGGTTCCCAGATGCAACAGTCGTCCAGCCCACCGTCTTACCGTAGATGGGTCTGGCGATCGCGATGGGTCTGCGACATCGGGAACGGATCGCTCCCAGGTGCCATCCGTTTGGTGCACCAGCTCCCACGCTTGCTGCCGGCAGTGAAGGGTGTAGTGCCCAGATGGTGGCGACCAGTCGGGCAACACCGTAAAGGTCTTGTGGCAGGGGCGACAACGGCCCCGGCGAATCCAGATCTGCTGGTGCCGTTGGTCGTGCGCATTTTTGAGGCGCTGTCCGTGACCGATGATGGTCTGCTCACCGCAAACCGGGCAAAGCCGGGGGAGAAGATCCAAGGGGATCTCGGTCACCCCAGGTTGATCTTGTTTTCTGTCTGGTAATGCGATAAAAAGAATCACGGCTGGCGTGAAGGCCGGGCCGCTGACCGTCGCTGCCAAGTTTCGATCTGGTGACCGGCCTTCACCCTCCAGGTAAAGTCAGTTCCGAACGAAAAAAGAATATCGCGTTTCTGTCGTTTCGGAGCAGGCCGCCCTCATTCACAAAATTGGCCGGTAAACTCGCGCAATCCGCCGGTGGGTCGCCGTGCTGAAAGGCGCTCCAGCGCCGCCCGAGGCTTTCGGGCCTCCGGAAACGGCCGGCGGTGAGATCAGGATGGGATGCTGTTGAAGGCCGATCGTCTTGACAACGGAAAAGAGAATAACATAGACTCACGGCTCTGGGGAGGATCGCATGCGTAAACCCGGAATGGCCGCGTTCAGCCTGTTCTCCGCGGCCAGTCTCGTCTATGCGCAGGCCCCCGAATTACCGGGCTGGAAGCTGGTCTGGTCGGATGAGTTCAATTACACAGGACATCCCGATCCCGCTAAATGGGGATACGAGGAAGGGTATGTCCGCCATAACGAACTGCAATACTACACCGTGAACCGCCTGGAGAATTCCCGGGTGGACGGCCGGTATCTCATCATCGAGCTGCGGAAAGAGACGCCCGAAAGCTTTTTGCCCACATCCATCAACGATGAGTATCACCGGTACACGGCCGCCAGTGTAAATACCCGCAACACGGCATCCTGGACTTATGGCCGTTTTGAGGTCATGGCCAAAATGCCCGAGGGCAAGGGCACCTGGCCGGCTATCTGGTTTCTGAGCCCCTTGCGCACGCCGAGTGTCCCAGGGCCTCCGCAGCCCAGAGGTCCCGACGGCAGGGAGGCGCAGGGCACGCAGCGCGGACCGAATGGCGGCGAATCGTCGCAAGGGGAAATCGATCTCATGGAGAGTTGGGGAAGCCGTCCCAACCGCACGGCGGTACACATCCATGGCACGAAGGGCCGGACTCCTTCCAGGACTTTGGCTGTCGACGACATGTATAACAAGTTTCACATTTACGCCATGGAATGGTACCCCGACCACATGGATTTTTTCCTGGATCAGGAAAAAATCCTGACTTACAACAAAGACTCCGAGCTGGGCTGGTCGTTCGATCATCCGATGTACCTGATCCTGAACATTGCGTGCGGCGGGCCGGACGAACCGGCTCCGGATGATTCCAAGCTACCCCAGCTCATGACCGTGGACTATGTGCGGGTCTATCAGAAGATCCCCACTAACGGAGCAGGACCAAAGTGAATCGCAGGCAATGGATGGCGCTCGGCGCCGGTACTTTCGCAGCGGGCCGCCGCGCCGCGGTGGCTCAGGCGGCGCCTCAAGGAACCCCGGCGGCGAATGACGTACTGCCGATCGAGCGGTATGAGCCGAAGAGCATGCTGCACGTGCCCGAGACGCACGTTCCGCGCTCCCGTTTTCCGGTGATCGACTTTCACACTCACATCACCGGCGGCGGGAATGCGGGCGCGATCAGATTCAGCATGGAACCGGCGAACTGTCTCGCCGTCATGGATCGCAAGAACATACGGACCATGGTGAACCTGACGGGAAGCTATGGGGAGGGTCTGCGCGACGCGATCGGCAAACTGCAAACGGCTCACCCCGGGCGTTTTATGGTCTTCACCGAACCGGTCTGGACCAGGGCCTCCGAGGCCGGGTATTCCAAGTTCCAGGCGGACCAGATCGAGGACGCGCACAACGCCGGTGCGAAGGGCCTGAAGGTCCTGAAAAACCTCGGTCTTTTCTTGCGCGAGCGGGGAAGCGACAAGTTGGTTCGCCTCGACGATCCGCGTTTCGACCCCATGTGGGAGGCGGTGGGATCTCTGAAGATGCCCGTGGCGATCCACACTTCCGATCCGGAAGCCTTCTTTCTGCCGATCGACCGCTTCAACGAGCGTTGGGAGGAGTTGCACGCTCACCCCAATTGGTCCTTCCATGGGAAGGATTTTCCCAGCAATCGTGAGTTGCAGGAGGCGCGGCGCAATGTGATGCGGCGCCACCCGCGCACGCAGTTCGTCTGCCTGCACGTGGCGGATTCGGAAGATCTTCCGTACGTTTCGGAATGCCTGGACAGCCATCCCAACATGCACGTGGATATCGCCGCCCGAATCGGAGAGTTAGGCCGCCAACCGCGGACCGCGCGCAAGTTCTTCGACAGGTATCAGGACCGCATCGTGTTCGGCACGGACGCGAGCGCCAGCGCCAGCACACCGCAGCAGACCTTTGGCGACGCGCTTTACGAGATCTACTACCGCTTTCTCGAAACCGAGGATGAGTATTTCGATTATGCCCCGGCGCCGGTTCCACCGCAGGGCCGTTGGCGGATCTACGGCGTGGGGCTGGGCGACCAGGTCCTCCGGAAAGTGTACGGGGAGAACGCGGCGCGCCTGATGGGTCTCTCCGGGTAGGATGATGCAGAAGCCATCGCGAGTCCTCCGGTTCCTGGCGATACTCCTGGCCGGTCCGGCTTTCGTCATGGCGGCGGATCCGCTCGAAGCGCTGCCGGCGCTCACGGGCGCAGTGGCGCAGCCGGTCAAAGGGGACTGGCTGATTGCGCCGGCCGGGCGCAAAGCAGGGGTGTACCGCGGTGAGTCCGGCAAGGAAGTAGTGATGACCAACGGCCTCATCCGGCGCGCGTGGCGGACAGCGCCGGATGCGGCCACGGTCGCCTTCGTCAACCTGCGGACCGGGCAATCGATATTGCGCGGCGTGAAACCGGAATGCGTGGTGGAGTTGAATGGCACGGAATGGAACGTGGGAGGTCTCGCCGGACAGCCGGATTACGCCTATCTCAATCCGGCATGGGTGGCGCGGATGACCGCTTCGGAGCGGGCCTTTCATTTTGCGCGATTCGAGGTAGGAAAGACCGAGGCGCCGTTTGCCTGGAAAGCGGCGCGCCCTTCGTCCCAGGGGCCCTGGCCGCCGCCGGGAGTATCGCTGACGCTCGATTTCGAGCCGCCGGAAGGAACTCTGCCGGGCGTCGAGGTGCTGGTCCATTACGAAATGTACGATGGCATTCCGCTGATGGCGAAGTGGCTGAGCGTGCGAAATGGATCGAATGCGGAATTGACGCTGAACCGCTTCACCAGCGAGTTATTGGCCGTGGTGGATTATGAATCGACCGTCGACCATCCGCCGCTCCCTCCCGATGTGCTGCACGTGGAAACGGAATACGCCTTCAACGGAATGGATGGGCGCAGCGCATCGCGGGCGGTCAACTGGGTTCCCGACCCGCAGTACTCATCGCAGGTGAATTACGCGCGCCTTTCGCCGGTACTGCTCGAAGTGCGGCCGCCGCTGGGGCCGTCAGCCGTAATTCCGCCCGGCGCCACGTGGACTTCGTTTCGGACATTCGAGCTTGCCTACGATTCGACGGACCGTGAGCGCCGGGGGCTGGCGCAGCGGCGGATGTATCGAACCATTGCGCCCTGGGTCACCGAGAACCCCATCTTCATGCATGTGCGGCGAGCCGATCCGCAATCGGTGAAGCTGGCCATCGACCAGTGCGCGGAGGTGGGCTTCGAAATGGTGATCATCAGCTTCGGCAGCGGGCTCAACATGGAAGACGAGGATCCCGCAAACCTGGCGCGGATGAAGAGCCTGGTGGAGTACGCGCATTTCAAGGGCGTGCAGTTGGGAGGCTATTCGTTGCTGGCGAGCCGCCGCATAAACCCGGAGAACGATGTCATCAATCCGAAGACCGGCCGGCCGGGAGATGCGATTTTCGGGAACTCTCCGTGCCTGGGCAGCCAGTGGGGCCTGGACTACTTCCGCAAGTTGCGGCACTTCCTGGAGGCGACGGGGTTCGATGCGCTGGAGCACGACGGGTCGTATCCCGGCGATGTCTGCGCTTCCACCCAGCACCCCGGGCATCGGGGCCTCGAGGACTCGCAGATGCGGCAGTGGGAGCAGATCACAGGGTTTTACCGATGGTGCCGCGCGCGCGGCACCTACCTGAACGTGCCGGACTGGTATTTTCTGAACGGCTCCAACAAGACCGGGATGGGTTACCGGGAAGTGAACTGGTCGCTGCCCCGCGACCGGCAGATCATTTTGGGGCGCCAGAACATATACGACGGCACCTGGGGAAAAACGCCGAGCATGGGCTGGATGTTCGTGCCGCTGGTGGAGTACCAGGGCGGCGGCGCCGCGGCCACGCTGGAGCCGCTCGAACAGCACCTGGCGGAGTACGAGCAGCATCTCGCGCAGAACTTCGGTTCGGGCGTGCAGGCCGCATATCGCGGGCCGCGGCTATACGATTCCGAAAAGACCGAAGCCGTGGTGAAGAAGTGGGTGGAGTTCTACAGGGCGCACCGGGCGATTCTGGAATCCGACCTCATCCACCTGAGACGCCCTGACGGAAGCGACATCGACGTGGTCTTGCATGTCAACGCCGCCCTCCGGGAAAAGGCCCTGGCGATGGCGTTCAACCCGACGGACGAGGCGGTTACCCGCACGATCAGCCTGCCGCTCTATTACAGCGGGCTGGCCGGGACGGCGCGCATCCGCGAGCGTGACGAGGCGCCGAAGACTTATCGCCTGGACCGGGAGTATGCGGTTTCCGTCCGGGTGCAGATGCCGGCAAGGGGCCTGACCTGGCTGGTGATCGAGTGATGGCGGGGCGGGACCGCCTGTGGGTTGTCGCGTTTCGTTCAAGCGTGCTAGCATGTGTGGTCGCTGCACGAGTGCGGCGTTGAAATTCGAGCGCCCCAATCCGGCTGAATCTGCCGGCATGTAAGCCTATAGACCTCAGACAAGATCGGAATGTACCAACATAGGAAGGCTTAGCGCGGGAGTACAAGAATGGGCGCCGCTGGCCGAAACAAGAAAGGCAGGATCAGAGATGAAAGCGGCAGTCTATTATGGACCGCGCGACGTTCGAGTAGAAGCTGTCCCGAGGCCCACGGCGGGACCGGGTGAGGTCGTCCTTCGAGTGCTGCGCTGTTCGGTGTGTGGAACGGACAAGCGTATCTTTACCCACGGACAAAAGAATGTTGTGCCGCCGACGATCACCGGACATGAAATCGTAGGCGCCGTGTATGAGACCGGCTCCGGCGTGGATGGCGAAATCAGGATTGGCCGGAATGTCGTCGTGGCGACGGTTGTCGGTTGCGGAACGTGCATCTACTGCCGGCGAAAGCAATACAATCTCTGCGATTCCTTCACGGCGCTCGGATACGATTACGCCGGGGGATTCGCCGAGTACGTCAAGATCCCCGCTGCCGCGGTGGCCCAGGGGAACATCATCCCCATCCCTCCGGGCATGTCCGTGGAGCGCGCCGCGCTGGTGGAACCGCTTTCCTGTTGCCTGAATGGCGAGGAATATCTGGACGCGCAGCCGGGTGACCGCGCATTGGTCTTCGGCGCCGGCCCCATCGGAATGATGCACGCCGCTATCCTCAAGGACCGCGGCTGCGACCCCGTCATCGTGACCGACGTCTCCGACGAACGCCTGGCCTACGTCCGGGAATTCGGCCTGGGCCGGACGGTCAACACGGCGGGCGGCAATGCGGTGGAGAAAATTCTCGAGGCTGCCGGGGGCGAGAAGTTCGACGTCGCCCTGACCGCCAACTCCGTGAAGTCCACTCAGGCCGATGCATTGAAGTTAGTGCGTAAGAAAGCCCGCGTTTCCTTCTTTGCCGGCATACCGAAAGACGATCCGGTTGTGCCTATCGACACTAACTTCATCCACTACAATGAAGTCTCTGTCTTCGGGTGCTTCGCTTCGAACTTGAAGCACTACCATGAAGCGCTGGAGATGGTAAGTCGCGATAACCTTCCTTGGGATCGGTTCCTCACCCATAGGTTCAAGTTAGACGACATGGTCAAGGCCTTCGCCGTGATCGAGGCGGGACAAGGCATCAAGACAGTTATCGACTGTGAGTGACCGGGGCTGTGATGGACAAGAATTCCCTGGTTGAACTCATCGAGGTCTCCCGTGTTGTGGGAGCCAATCCCGAGTACGTGCAGGCAGCCGGCGGCAACACTTCCGTAAAATCGCCCGACGGAAGGACGATGGCCATCAAGGCCAGCGGCACCGCCCTCCCCTTGATGAGCGAGACGGACGGTTGGGTGGAATTGGATGTCGCGGCGGTTTTGGGCGTCCTCGAGCGAGCGGATCTGGCCGCGCTCCCGTCGAAGGAGCGCGAGGCGCGTGTACTCGAAGGCTTGCACGCCGCAGTCGTGGGCGGCCGCGGGCGCCCTTCCGTCGAAACCGCGCTTCACGCCATGCTCGGGCGGGTCGTCGTCCACACGCACGCCGTAGCGGCCAACGCCTTGAACTGCGGGCCGGGCCTCCGGGCCTTGACGGAGATCTGCCCCCCGGGCGAACCGCCGCCGCTGTGGGTACCTTATACCGACCCGGGCTGGTGCCTGGCAACCGTCGTCAAGTCTTCCGCGGAAGCTTATCGGGCACAGCACGGTTCGATGCCCGCGGTCATCTTCATGGAGAACCACGGCCTTTTGGTCTCGGCCTCCAGCGCCCGCGAGTGCATGGCTCTCCACGATGAATGGGTCGCGCGGTGCGAGCGGCATTTCACCGCGGCAGCTCCGGCGGTGCGCCCCGTTCCCCCGATTCGTTCCGACGCTTTGCGGAAGACGATGGTGGAGCTTCGCCGCGCCTGGCGCGACGTATTCGGAGCCCGGCCATTCGCACGCTTTTCCGGCAATCCGGAACTGGCCGGAGCAGCTTGCGGAGAAGCGGCCGGCGTATTCGCCGCCGGGTCGCTCACGCCGGACCACATTGTTTACACCGGCGCCCATGCCGTGGTAGCGGAGTCACTAGACGAGTTACCCGCAAAGCTGCGACCCGCCTTGGCCGAAAAGTCCCCCCCGCGGGTGGCCATGGTCAGAAACGTCGGAACGTTCCTGCTGGCCGCGGACGCCGCGAAGCTCGACGCGGCCGAGGACCTGGCCGTCGCCGGAGCCAGGATCACGCGTCTGGCCACCGGGCGCGGCGGAGCCCGTAATCTATCGCCGGCCTCCGCCACCTTCATCGTCAACTGGGAGGCGGAACATTACCGCGCCAGTCTCCTGGGCGCCGCCAAGACGCCGCTGGCCGGCAGCGTGGCCGTAGTCACCGGAGCTGCTTCGGGACTGGGTTGCGGCATCGCCCTGGGATTGGTCGAAGCCGGAGCGGCGGTGGCCTTCTGCGACATCGACGATCATGGCGCGGCGACGGCCGCCACCGGTTCCGCCGACGCGCGCCGGGCGCTGGCCGTGCCGATGGACGTAACCAGCGAGGAATCGGTGAGCGCCGCGTTCGACCGCGTGGTGAGCCGCTGGGGCGGCGTCGATATCGTGGTCTGCGCGGCCGGCATCGCTCCTCCGTACGAGCTGGTCGATATGCCGCTGGACAAGTGGCGGCTGGCGCTCGAGATCAACCTTACCGGTTACTTCCTGGTCGCGCGCGAGGCTGCGCGGATCATGCGCGCGCAGGGAGATGGCGGATCCATGGTCATGCTTTCCTCCAAGACCGGACTGGACGCCTCCAAGAGCAACTCCGCGTACAACGCCACGAAGGCCGGCGAGTTGCACCTGATGCGCGGCTGGGCCCTGGAGCTCGGAGCGGATGGCATCCGCGTGAACGCCGTGGCGCCGGGCAACGTTTTTGAAGGCTCCAAGATCTGGAACCCCGAGTACATCAAGGCCGCCGCTCGCAAGAAGGGCATCCAGCCCGAAGAAGTCATCCCCTACTACACTTCGCTCACCGCGCTGAAGCGGGAGATCAAGCGCTCGGACGTGGCCGCCGCGATTGTCTTCCTGTGCTCCGACGCGGCGCGCTGCATTACCGGGCAGACGCTGGTGGTGGACGGCGGACAGGTGATGGTGCGATGAACGAAACCCAGCAGCACGACACGACAGAACTCGAAGCGGCTCTTTACGGCGGCTCGCTCGAGAGCCGCCTCGACGCCCTGCGCCAGCTTTGCGCGGGGCTCGACAAGCCCCACCGGGGAACGAACTGCCACATCCATACCAACGAATCGTTCAGCGTCTTTCGCTCGCCGAGCGAAGCCGTCTGGCAGGCCGCGCAAGAAGGCCTCGCGGTTCTCGGCATCAATGACCATTACACCGTGGCGGGGCATGAGGAGTTTCGCCAGGCGTGCAAAATCGCGGGCGTCGACGCGGCGCTTTCCATGGAGGCCGTCGGCATGGACCGCGCGGCTGAAGCCAGCCGCCTGTTGCTGAATGACCCCGATAACCCCGGCCGCGTCTACCTCTGCGCCAAGGGCATCACCAGGATTCCACCGGACTCCTCCGTCGCCGCACAGAGCCTGGCCCGCATGCGCGCGGCCCTCGAGCTTCGCAACCGGGAAATGACCGCGAAGGTCGCTCAGCTCTTCCGCGAGCGGCTGGACGCAGCCGGTCCCGCGTGGGAAGACGTGCGCGCCCTGACGCCGCGAGGCAATACCACCGAGCGGCACGTGGGCTGGGCCGCGCTGGTGCGCCTGCGCGAGATCGCTGCCGCGCGTGGGCTGCCCGTGAACGAGGTGATCGAGCGCTTGTGCGGATCGTCTCCGCCGGCGGGAGCGGACGACGCGGCGCTGCAGATTTTTCTCCGCGCCAAGCTCCTCAAGGCCGGCGCCCCTTGCTTCGTTCGGGAAACCGACGATGCGTTCGTTTCGTCCGAGGATCTGCGCGAAATGTTTCTGGCCTTCGGAGCGATTCCCACCTATCCGGTCCTGGGCAATCCGGTCACGACGGGCGAGCGCGATGTCGAGGCGCTCCTCGATCGTCTGGAAGGGTCGGGGTTTCACGCCATCGAAGTCATCCCGCACCGCAATACACGGGAGCGCCTGCTGGAGATTGTCTCAGCGGCGCGCCGCCGCTGGTGGCCGGTGTTCAACGGCACTGAGCACAACACACCCGAGGCTCGCCCGCTGCTCGACCCGTTTGCACTCGATCCGGAATTCGAGCCCTGGTTCCGCCAAAGCACCGCGGTTATGCTCGGGCACCAGGTTTCGGTGAAGCGCGGGCAACCGGGGTTCGTCGGAGAAGACGGCCGCCCCGGTATCCAGGACGCGCGAACCAGGTTCGAGTATTTCAGCAACTTACTCGCGCCGAAGCCGGGCGGACAGAAGTAAATTCATTCTACTGACTGGAGCACAACATACGTGGCTAATGCAGGAATTCCGATTGTCGAACCGAAAGGGAAACTAGGTGTACTGACGGTGGGCCTAGGAGCCGTGGCCACCACCATGATAGCGGGCGTCGAGGCTGTTCGCCGTAAGCTCGCTCTCCCGATTGGTTCCATGACCCAAATGGGAACGATCCGACTCGGCAAACGAACCGAAAAGCGCGTCCCCAAGATCAAGGACTTCGTTCCGCTGGCCAGCCTAGACGACCTGGTTTTTGGAAGCTGGGATCTTTTTACGGACAATGCGTACGAAGCGGCCCTCAAGGCCGGAGTTCTGGACAACCGGCTTGTCGAGCAGCTCAAGGATTTTCTGGTAACGATCCAGCCCATGTCCGCCGCGTTCGAACAGAAATGGGTCAAGCGGCTGCACCCTGACAATCTGAAAACCGGCGCGACCAAGATGGATCTGGCCGAGCAGATCATGGAGGACATCCGGCAGTTCAAGAAACGCTCCGGGGCGGACCGCCTGGTCATTATCTGGTGCGCATCCACCGAACTGTTCACCGAGCCCTGCCCCGTGCATCAGACGTTGGAGGTGTTCGAGGAGGGACTTCGCACCAACTCCCCCGATATTCCCCCGAGCATGCTCTATGCCTATGCCGCGCTGAAGCTCGGCGTCCCGTTCGCCAACGGCGCGCCCCATCTGACGGTGGATATCCCCGCCCTGACGAACCTGGCGATCGAGAAACACATCCCCATCTGCGGCAAGGATTTCAAGTCGGGACAGACCTTCATGAAGACCCTGCTGGCGCCCGGCCTGAAACTAAAGCTGCTCGGCCTGAAGGGTTGGTTCTCGACTAACATTCTCGGCAACCGCGACGGCGAGGTACTGGACGACCCGGAGAACTTCAAGAGTAAGGAAGAGACTAAGTCGTCAGTCCTCGAGCGCTGTATTCAACCGGATATCTACCCCGAGCTATACGGGAGTTACTTCCACAAGGTGAGAATCGAATACTATCCTCCGCGCGGCGACGCCAAGGAAAGCTGGGACAACCTGGATATCTTCGGTTGGCTCGGCTATCCCATGCAGATCAAGGTCAACTTCCAGTGCCGCGACTCGATTCTGGCCGCTCCCATGGCATTGGATCTCGTCCTGTTTCTTGACCTGGCCCAGCGCTGCCCCGAAATGGCCAAGAAGGGAATCCAGGAATGGCTCTCGCTCTACTTCAAGGGCCCCCAGGTCGCGGCAGGCCTGTACCCGGAGCACGACGTCTTCATCCAGGTCATGAAGCTCAAGAACACCCTGCGCTACCTGCGCGGCGAAGAGCTGATCACCCACTTGGGATTGGAATACTACGACTGACACGGTGAGGCTGGACGCGGCCGGGGATAAGAAGAGCGTCCCGATGAGCGGAAGGCGGCGTGCCTGCGCCAGGGACGGGGCTGAACGGTTCGGAAAACCAGGCGAGCTTCGCTCGCCCGGCGGGTTGACAACCACTCCTGTCCAAGACGATTTTGTAGCACTGGCGGAAATCCTGTTAAGTTCAGATCTGGGTTTGCCTAGAACCGATCTTAGCCCAAAGGACTTCCGCCATGAAT
>Ga0310039_10002373_pt1 | contig 12605 bp, 15 predicted proteins | sample Sb_taG_4_FD_200460 | JGI IMG/M metagenome (GOLD analysis project Ga0310039, IMG submission 200460) | Peat soil microbial communities from Weissenstadt, Germany - Sb_50d_6_BS metaG (v2) (version 2) | ecosystem: Environmental > Terrestrial > Soil > Wetlands > Peat | place: Germany: Weissenstadt... | reverse complement strand
CGACCATCGATACCAGCATTCTCGTTCCGCTGTTCATCATGGCGGCGGCGTTCACGCTCTTGTTCTTCACTTTGCACCTCGCGGCGATGCGCAACGAGATTTTGCGCCGCCGCGTCCGCACGTTGCGGCTGATGCAGGCGAGCGCGGCGAGCTGACGATGGGCGCAGCCAACCACATGGGCTTCATCGTCGCCTCTTATGCCGCGGCCGTTGCCGTGGTCGGCGTCCTGATCGCATGGGTGAGCTTGGACTACCGCACGCAGCGATTAAGGCTTGCCGATCTCGAAATGCGCGGTATCACGCGCCGCTCGACGCCGGCGCGAGCCGAACCCGCCGTAGAACAGGCAAAGGAAAAAGCGTGACCAGCGTGCCGGATGAGACCACGAAAATTGGGCGGCGCCGCATCGCGGTGCTGGTGCCGCTCGCGGTTTTTCTCGCACTCGTTCTGTTGTTCCTGTTCCGCCTCTATTCCGGCGATCCGTCGCTGATCCCGTCGGCGCTGATCGGCCACCCAGCGCCGCAAACCAGCTTGCCACCGGTCGCTGGCCTCGAACGCGACGGCGCGCCGGTACCCGGCATCGATCCGGCAAGTTTCAAGGGCGCGGTGACGGTGCTGAACGTCTGGGCGTCATGGTGCGTGCCGTGCCACGACGAGGCGCCGCTGTTGATGCAGCTCGCCCAGGACAGCCGCGTGCGGCTGGTCGGCATCAACTACAAGGACCAGCCGGACAATGCGCGGCGTTTCCTCGGCCGCTACGGCAATCCGTTTTCCGCCGCCGGCGCCGACGAGAGCGGACGCGCCGCGATCGAATGGGGCGTCTACGGCGTGCCGGAGACGTTCGTGGTCGGCAAGGACGCGCACATCGCCTACAAGCTGGTCGGGCCGATCACCGCCGACAATTTCGAAGCCGTGCTCAAGCCGCAAATCGACAAGGCGCTGGCGGCGGGGTCGTAACCGTCACTCCGCCGGCTCGACCGCGTATTTCCGCAGCAGCGGCACTTGCAACGCGCCGAACAGGAAGGTCAGCGGCATCACGCCGAACACCTTGAAGTCGACCCAGACATTGGTCGAGGCATTGCGCCAGACGATTTCGTTGAGCACGGCGAGCGCGAAGAAGAACAGCGCCCAGCGCAAGGTCAGCTTGCGCCAGCCCTCCTCGGTGAGCTGGAACATCGAATCCAGCACGGTGCCGAGCAGCGACTTGCCGAAGAAAAGCCCGCCGAGCAGCACGCCGCCGAACAGCGCATAGATGATGGTCGGCTTGATCTTGATGAACATGTCGTTGTGCAAAAACAGCGTCAGGCCGCCGAACACCAGCACGATGATTGCGGTCACGATGGTCATGATCGGAAAATGCCGCGTCAGCGCATAGGACACGGCCATCGCGGCCAGCACGGCGACCATGAAGGTCGCGGTGGCGACGAAGATGTCGTAGTGCGCATTGGCGAAGAAGAACAGCACCAGCGGCCCGAGATCGAGGGCGAGCTTGAGGATCGGGTTGAGCTGCGGCTTCGGCATCATGAGCGGCGAGGGTGTAGCGCGGCAGGCGCGTTTGCACAAATCATGAATCGAGCCCGACATCGAGCCCAACGAGGGCGCGGGCGAAATCGTGCGCCGAGAACGGCACCAGGTCGTCGATGCTTTCGCCGACGCCGATGAAGTGCACCGGCACTTTGAACCTCTCGGCGATGGCGACAAGGATGCCGCCGCGGGCGGTGCCATCGAGCTTGGTCATGACGAGGCCGGTGACGCCGACGAGCTTGCCGAAAATCTCGACCTGGGACAGCGCGTTCTGGCCGACGGTGGCGTCGAGCACCAGCAGCACCGCATGCGGCGCCGTCGGCTCGACCTTCTTCATCACCCGCACCACCTTTTCCAGCTCACCCATCAATTCGGTGCGGTTCTGCAGGCGGCCGGCGGTGTCGATCAGCAACACGTCGACGTTTTTTTGTTTTGCCGCCTCGACTGCCTCGAAAACCAAACCGGCGGCATCGGCACCGGCCTCGCGCGCGATGAACGAAGCGCCGCTGCGCTCGGCCCAGATCTTGAGCTGATCGATGGCCGCGGCGCGAAACGTATCGCCCGCTGCCAGCATCACGGTGCGGCCTTCGGCGCGCAATTTCGCCGCCAGCTTGCCGATGGTCGTGGTTTTGCCCGAGCCGTTGACGCCGGCAACGAGGATGACGAACGGTTTTACCGCCGGATCGATCGTCAGCGGTTGCGCCACGCCGGCGAGCACCTTCTCGACCTCCGCCGCCACCGCGGCTTTGATTTCATCCGGCGTGATTGCCGTGTCGAAGCGCCCGTAACGCAGCTCGGCGGCGATCCGGCCGGCCGTCTCCGCGCCCAGATCGGCACGGACCAGCTCGTCCTCGATCTCGTCGATGGTCGCCGCATCGAGCTGGCGCTTTGCCACCACATGCGCGATGGCGCTGCCGAGCGCCGACGAGCTGCGCTTGAGCCCGCCCGCAAGGCGCTGCCACCAATTTCCCGTTGTTTTCGTCGCACTGTCGTCCATCAGGCGCCCGTGATAGCGGTTTCGGCAATGTACGCAATGACCCCGGAAGAGATGGTGTCGCGGCTCCTGTATCGCGACGGGCTGATGCTGGTGATCGACAAGCCGGCGGGAATGGCCGTGCACAACGGCCCGAAAGGCGGCATCAGCTTGCAGGACCATTTCGACGCGTTGCGGTTCGGCCTGCCCCGGCCGCCCGGCTTGGCGCACCGGCTCGACCGCGACACCTCGGGCTGCCTGGTGCTCGGCCGCCACCGCAAGGCGCTGGCCCAGCTCGGCAAGCTGTTCAGGAACGGCGCCATCGCCAAGACCTATTGGGCCGTGGTCGAAGGCGGGCCCGACGCCGACGAAGGCGAAATCGCGATGCCGCTCGGCCGCCTCGATGCGAATATCGGCTGGTGGATGAAGCACGATCCGCAGGGCCTGCCGGCGGTGACGCGGTGGAAGGCGATGGGGCGCGGGCCTGAGAAACTCACCTGGCTCGCGCTTGAGCCGCTGACCGGCCGCACCCATCAGCTTCGCGTCCACGGTGCCGAGATGGGCTGGCCGATCCTGGGCGATAGCATTTACGGCACGGCCCCACGCACCGGCGGGCCACCCCTGCAACTGCACGCCCGCGACATCGTCGTGCCGCTCTACAAGAACCGCGCGCCGATCCACGTCACCGCGCCGGTGCCGCCGCATATGCGCGAGCGGCTATTGGCCTGCGGCTGGCAGGGCGAAGACAGCAGCGCGTTCTCCGTCCACTCGCGCGAAGCGGCGGCCGCTCAGTAGATCGTTTCCTTGATGCGCTCGGGCGCGCGCCGGTCATGCTCGGGGCCGCCCATCTTGCCGTCGGTCAGTTCGGCGAGGATCGAGCCCGGCGTCGGCAAAGTCTTGCGGTCGACTTTGCTCGCCGGGTCCCACAGTTTTGAGCGGATGATCGCCTTGGTGCACTGGAAGTAGGCCTTCTCGACCGTCACCACCAGCACGCATTTCGGCACCTTGCCGTTGATGGCGAAGGTTTCGGTCAGCGCCGGATCGGTCGACAATTTGGCGCGGCCGATGACGCGCATGGTCTCGCCGACGCCGGGAATGAGAAATAGCACCGCGATGCGCGGATCGCGCACCAGATTGCGCAGGCTGTCGATGCGATTGTTGCCGCGGCGGTCGGGGATGAGCAGCGTGTGTTCGTCGACCACGCGGACGAAACCAGGTGGATCGCCGCGCGGCGAACAGTCGAGGCCTTCGGGCCCGTTGGTCGCCAAAACCACGAACGGCGCCGCTTCGATCAGCTTGCGATATTCCGCGGTGACGTGGTCGGTTTCCTTGATCACCGCCGGGCCAAAGGGCGCGTCGGAATAAAGACTCTCAAGCTGTTCGGTGGTCTCAATCGTGTGATCTTGCCCGTTGCCGTCCATCTCACGGTCTCCGCTTTGGCACGAGATTAGCAGATTTTACGAAGGAGCATGATCTTTTCCGAAAACCGGTTCTCACTTTTCGGGATCATGCTCTAAGCCGCCAGCAATTGTCTGCCGTCGTGAGCGGCGATTGTCAGGTCGAGGATTTTTCCCGGCTCGACCGGCGTCGCGAGCCTAACCGGCGTGAATTGCTCGGTGCGGCCGATGTCGTGCGATTCGGTCAGGATGCGCCGCGTAGCGCCGACTTCGCCGTCGAGATGCTGCCGCAGCGCCAGCGCGCCGCGCTCGCGCAAGCGCCGCGCCCGTTCCTTGACGACGTCGCGCGGCAGCTGCGGCATCCGCGCCGCCGGCGTGCCCGGCCGCGGCGAGAACGGAAACACGTGCAGATGCGTCAGCCCGCATGCGTCGACGAGGTCGAGCGAATTTTTGAACATGCTTTCGGTCTCGGTCGGAAAGCCGGCGATCAAGTCGGCACCGAACACCACGTCCGGCCGCAGGCGACGCACGGAATCGCAGAACGCGATTGCCTCGGCGCGCGAATGCCGCCGCTTCATGCGCTTGAGGATGAGATCGTCGCCGGACTGCAACGACAGATGCAGATGCGGCATCAATCGAGCGTCCTGCGCCAGCGCATCGAGCAACTCATTGTCAACCTCGACGGAATCGATCGACGACAGTCGCAGCCGCTCCAGCTCCGGCACATGCTTGAGGATTTGCTTGACCAAGGTGCCGAGTTTCGGCGCGCCGGGCAGATCGGCGCCGTAGCTGGTGACGTCGACGCCGGTCAGCACGATCTCGCGGTAGCCGTTGCCGACCAGCCGGCGTACGTCGTCGACCACCGCGCCCATCGCCACCGAGCGCGAATTGCCGCGGCCGTAGGGAATGATGCAAAACGTACAGCGATGATCGCAGCCGTTCTGCACCTGGACGAAGGCGCGGCTGCGGCCCGCGAAAGCTTCCACCAGATGGGCCGCGGTTTCCTTGACCGCCATGATGTCGTTGACGATCGCTTTCGGCGCATCTGCAAGACCGAAAGCGGCGCGCGCCCGCGCCCAGGATTCGGCGCTGAGTTTTTCGGCATTGCCGAGCACCTGATCGGCCTCGGCCATGGCGATGAACATCTGCGGCTCGGTCTGCGCCGCGCAGCCGGTGACGATGATTTTGGCAGAAGGCCGCTCGCGGCGCAGCGCGCGGATCGTCTGCCGCGCCTGGCGCACCGCTTCGGCGGTGACGGCGCAGGTGTTGACCACCACGGTGTCGTCAAAACCCGCACGCTCGGCTTCGCGGCGGATCACTTCCGACTCCGCGGCATTGAGCCGGCAACCGAAGGTGACGACATCGACGCTCACGACGCGGCGTCCGCGGCAGCGAACAAAGCCGCGTCGAAATGGCCGTTGTGCTCGTATTCGGTCGGCCCGGTCATCAGCACATGATCGTCGGTCTCGCGCCAGTCGATGGCGAGATCTCCGCCGGGCAAGGTCACCGTCACCTTGCGGCCGGTGCGGCCGATCCGGGCCGCGGCGACCGCGGCCGCGCAGGCCGCCGAACCGCAGGCCTTGGTGAGGCCGGCGCCGCGCTCCCAGGTGCGGATCACCACGCGGTCGCGCGACGGGGTCGCGGCGAGCGTGATATTGGCGCGCTCCGGAAACATCGGGTCGTGCTCGAGCCGCGGGCCGATGCTGGCGAGGTCGTAGCGTTGCGGATCCTCGACCCAGAAAATCGCATGCGGATTGCCCATGCTGACGACCGACGGCGACTGCAGGCTCGGCGCGTCCGCGACCGTCAGGTCGATCGCGCGCGTATCGGCCACGTCGTGCAACAGCGGAATCTCATCCCAGCGAAAGCGCGGCCGGCCCATATCCACCGTGAACAGCCCGCCCTCGGCCCGCCAGCACGGGATGAGCCCGGCCGCGGTCTCGAATTCCAGCGTCGCTTTGCCGGTCTCGGCGCTGACCAAAGCCGCAACGCACCGCATGCCGTTGCCGCAGGCGCCGGCCTCCGAGCCGTCATTGTTGAAGATACGGATGGAGGCGTCGGTAGAGCCATCCGGCGGATAGAGCGCCATGAGCTGATCGTAAGGCTCGCGGCGCGCCGCCGCGCGCGCTTCGGCTGCCGAAATCGGGCTCGGCGCGCGGCGCAGGTCGACGATGACGATCTCGTTGCCGAGACCGTTCATCTTGACGAAATCCCTGTTCGCCAGCGCGCTCATGATAATGCCCGAATGTCAGGGACTTATATGAGGACTCAAGGGTTGAGCGCCAGTGTCCGTTTGCGGCCGAGCCCTACGCTCGCAAAATTGGGGGCGGCGCATGTTTTCCGTGTTAGAGTTTAGTGGGGCGACAGGGTCAAGAATGCGGCGACCGCGACGGCCGGCAGCGCGGACCGCCGGGCTTAAGGAGAATTGGATGTTGCTGCGCTTTGCGCCGTGCATCGTCGCGGCGGCCTTGTCCCTCGTCACCATCGTCGCCGGATCGCAAGTCTCGTGGGCGCAAACACCGCCGCCCCCGGCAACGGCCGGCCCCGCCGACAAGTCGGCCAATTCAGCGGAGCCTTTCGCCGAGGACACCACGCTGACGGCAAAGACGATCGTCTACGTCAAGGGCAACGGGGTGTGGGACACCGCCTTCGAAACCATCAGCGGCGCGTTCAAGAAGCTCAAAGCCTATGTCGACAAGGAAGGACTGAAGACCGACGGCCTGCCGATGACGATCTTCACCCAGACCGACGACACCGGGTTCCAGTTCCAGGCCGCCGTGCCGATCGCCGAGGCGCCGAAAAACCCACCGCACGGCGACATTGCGCTCGGTCAATCGCCGGAGGGCCACGCCCTCAAATTCGTCCATCACGGCTCCTACGACGAATTGGACAATACCTACGAGGCGATCACCAATTATCTCGACGAGAAACGGCTCGAGGCCAAGGACCTGTTCATCGAGCAATATGAGACCGATCCGGTCACCGCCGACGGCAAAAAGCTCACCGTCGACGTATTGGTTTTGCTCAAGTAGCGCCGCAGCGCCGCCGTCAGGCGACAATTACAGTTGCAGCACCTCACCGGGCCGCAGGGCGCGAAAGCGCTCGGCCGGAATACCGGCGGCATTCAGGGCGTCGGCAAGCGCGACGAGCGGCGCATCGATCGCTTCGTCGGTGAGCTGGAAGGTGCCGTGATGGTGCGCGAGCGCCAGCTCGGCGCCGCAATCGATATGGGCTTGCACTGCTTCGGCTGGATTCATGTGCTGGTCGCGCATGAACCAGCGTGGCTCATAGGCGCCGATCGGCAGAATGGCGAGCTTGAACGGTCCGTGGCGCTCGCGGGCGCGGCGAAAGGGCCGGCCGGCGCCGTAGCCGGAATCGGCGACCACGTAGATTTTTCCGATTGGCGCGTCGATCACGAACGACGCCCACAGCGACATGTTGCGATCCGTCAGGTTGCGCGCCGACCAATGGCTGGTCGGAACCAACGTCACCGCTGCCGCGCCGAGATCGACGCGATCATCCCAATCGAAAGCTTCGGCGGCGATCGCGGCATCGTGATTGCGCATGATCGTGTCATTGCCGAGCGGCGTAATGATCCGCGGGCGATGCACGGCGGCGAGCAGCGATAGCGTCGCGACATCCAGATGATCGTAATGAGCGTGCGACACCAGCACGACGTCGATCGGCGGCAGGTCGGCAAAGGCGATGCCGGGATCGTTGACCCGTTTCGGGCCGATGTGGCGGAACGGCGAGGCGCGTTTCGACCAGACCGGGTCGAGCAGGATATTGAGACCGGCAGTCTGGATCAGCCAACTGGCGTGGCCGACATAAGAAAGGCGGCACGTGGCACCTTCGACACGCGGCGGCGGACGATCAGCAAAAGGCGACCGCGCCCAATCCGGCCACTTTGCCCTGGTGCCGCGCAGCCGGCGCTGCAGGAACCAGCGCAGGAGATCGCGCCGGCTCCGCGGCGCCGCCGCCGCGGCGTCGAAAAAACGCTCGCCGTTGAAATGGTCGGAGATGGGGCCGGTGTAGTAGCGCGACATGCTGAGTGAGAGATATGAGCGCGATGGCTGGGGTCAATTTGAAAAGGCCCGGAAATATGGCCCAAACGCCAAGTTGACCCCAGGCGCAACTGTCCCTATTTTCCGCCCGCTCTCGCAAGAGAACGATTTTTAACCGCCGACCGGCCCCGGAGGCCGGAGGTAACCGCCCGACAGCGCGATGCGCCCTCGGGCGCAAAAGCGTTTTGACATAGGCCGCCCGCAGGGCCGGCCGTCTAAGGAAGCGCAACTTGTTCGATAGTCTTTCCGAACGGCTGAGTGCGGTTCTCGATCGCCTGACCCGGCGCGGCGCCTTGTCGGAGGCCGACGTCGATGCGGCGCTGCGCGAGGTGCGGCGCGCGTTGCTCGAAGCCGACGTGGCGCTCGACGTCGCGCGCGCCTTCACCGACGAAGTGAAAAAGCGCGCGGTCGGCATCGAGGTGATCAAGTCGGTCACCCCCGGCCAGATGGTCGTCAAGATCGTGCACGACCAGCTCATCGAAACCTTGGGCTCGGATGCGCAGCCGATCGACCTCAATGCGCCGGCGCCGGTCGTCATCATGATGGTGGGCCTGCAGGGCTCGGGCAAAACCACCACCACCGCCAAAGTCGCCAAGCGGCTGACCGACAATGCCAAGCGCAAAGTACTGATGGCCTCGCTCGACACCCGCCGGCCGGCCGCCATGGAGCAGCTCGCCGTGCTTGGCCGCCAGGTCGCGGTCGATACCTTGCCGGTGGTCGAAGGCCAGACGCCAGTGCAGATCGCGGGCCGCGCCGTGCAGGCGGCGCGCCTCGGCGGCTACGACGTGGTGATGCTCGACACCGCCGGCCGCATCACGCTGGACGAGGCGATGATGGCCGAAGCGGCGGAAGTCCGCCGCGCCGCAAGTCCGCACGAAGTTCTTCTCGTCGCCGATGCGCTGACCGGCCAGGACGCCGTCAATCTGGCGCGCTCGTTCGACGAACGCGTCGGCCTGACCGGCATCGTGCTCACCCGCATCGACGGCGATGGCCGCGGCGGCGCCGCGCTATCCATGCGCGCGGTCACCGGCAAGCCGATCAAGCTGATCGGCACCGGCGAGAAACTCGACGCCATCGAGGATTTTTATCCCGCCCGCATCGCCGACCGCATCCTCGGCATGGGCGACATCGTTTCGCTCGTTGAAAAAGCCGCTTCGACCATCGACGCCGAGAAGGCGGCGCGCGTCACCGAGAAGATGCGCAAAGGCACCTTCGATCTTTCCGACCTGCGCGAGCAGATCGCGCAGATGCAGCATATGGGCGGCATGAGCGGGATGATGTCGATGCTGCCCGGCATCGCCAAGATCAAGAACCAGCTCGCCGAGCGCAATCTCGACGAAACCGTCCTGAAGCGGCAAGTCGCCATCATCGATTCGATGACGCCGCAGGAGCGGCGCAATCCCGACGTGCTCAAGGCGAGCCGCAAGCGCCGCATCGCCGCCGGCTCCGGCACAAAGCCCGAAGACATCAATCGGCTGCTGAAAATGCATCGCACCATGGCCGACGTGATGAAGGCCATGGGCGGCGCCAAGCGCGGCCCCATGGCCGGCCTCGCCAATATGCTCGGCTTCGGCGGCAGCATGCCGAGCCCGGAAGAGATGGCGAAGCTTGCCGAAAAAATGCCGGGCGGCTTGCCGCCCGGGATGCCCGGCCTGCCACCGAATTTTCCCGGATTGCCCGGCCGGATGCCGGGCGGCCTTCCCGGACTAGGCCCCAAACTGCCGGGCGGCTTGCCGCCAGGCTTTCCGGGCTTCGGAAAAAAGAAGTGACGATCGATTTCACCCACTCGTCATTCCGGGGCGCCGCGAAGCGGCGCGCCCGGAATCCATATTCACCAACGCTGGGGTTATGGATTCCGGGTTCGCGGGCAAGAGCCCGCGCCCCGGAATGACAGAACGCAGAAAGGAAACCTGAAAATGCCTCTCGTTATCCGCATGGCCCGCGCCGGCACCAAGAAGCGGCCGTTCTATCACATCGTGGTGGCCGACAGCCGCAGCCCCCGCGACGGCCGCTTCATCGAGCGGCTCGGTTATTTCAATCCGCTGTTGCCGAAGGAAAAGACCGACCGGCTGAAGTGGGACCTCGAAAAGGCCAAGGCCTGGATCGCCAAAGGCGCGCAGCCCTCGGACCGGGTGATGCGCTTCCTCGACGCCGCCGGCGTCATGAAGCGGACCAAGCGCAACAATCCGGAGAAGGCGGTGCCGCGCAAGGAGCGCAAGGCCAAGGAAGAAGCGGCCAAGGCCGCGGCGGCTGCAGCACCGAAAGCACCCGCGGCGCCGGCAGCACCGGCAACCTAACCGGCACCAACCATGGCAGGCGGCGCGCGCATCTGCCTCGGTCAAATCGGCGCCGCGCACGGCGTGCGCGGCGAAGTGCGGTTGTACTCGTTCACCGCGGAGCCGGAAGCGATCGCCGGCTACGGCCCGCTGGAGACCGAAGACGGCGGCGTCGTGCAGATCGAGTCGCTGCGCCGCGCCAAGGATCACTTCGTCGCAAAACTCGCCGGCGTCGCCGACCGCAGCGCCGCCGAGCAATTGACCAACGTAAGACTCTACGTGCTGCGTGAGCGGCTGCCGGCGCCGGACCAGCCGGACGAGTTCTATCACGCCGATCTGATCGGCCTCGCGGTGGTCGACCGCGCCGGCGACAAGCTCGGCACCGTGGTCGCGCTGCACAATTTCGGCGCCGGCGATCTGATCGAGGTGCGGCCGACCGACGGCCACACCACGCAGCTCTTGCCGTTCGATGAGGCGACCGTGCCGGTGGTCGATCTCGCGGCGGGACGCCTTGTGGTCGTCGCTCCCGACATGGATCAACAGGCACCCCCCGCCGCGCGCGGCAACAGGCGGCGCTAGGCGATGTGGCGGGCCAGCGTTCTCACCATTTTTCCGGATATGTTTCCCGGGCCGCTGGGCTCGAGCCTCGCCGGCAAGGCGCTGGCGTCAGGCGCCTGGTCGCTCGACGTGGTCGATATTCGCAGCTTCGCCACCGACAAGCATCGCACCGTCGACGACACGCCGGCCGGCGGCGGGCCCGGCATGGTGATGAAGGCCGATGTGCTCGGCCGCGCCATCGATGCCACGGCGACCGACACTCGCCCGCGCCTCCTGATGTCGCCGCGCGGCACGCCGCTGACCCAATCGCGCATCGAGGCGCTGACCGGCGACGCCGGCGTCGCCCTGGTCTGCGGCCGCTTCGAGGGCGTCGACGAGCGCGTCATCGCGGCGCGCGGCCTCGAAGAGATCTCGGTCGGCGATTATGTGCTGTCCGGCGGCGAGATCGCCGCCATGGCGCTGATCGACGCCTGCGTGCGGCTGTTGCCGGGCGTCATGGGCGCCGCGGCATCAGGCGCCGAGGAGAGCTTTACCGAAGGCCTGTTGGAATATCCGCACTACACCCGCCCGCAGCTGTGGGAGGGCCGGCCGATCCCGGAAATCCTCACTTCCGGCGACCACGCCAAGATCGCCGCCTGGCGCCGCGCCGAGGCCGAGCGGCTGACCCGGGAGCGCCGGCCGGACCTCTGGGCGGCCTTCCTAAGCCGCTTCCGCGGCGGCTCCCGGACCGGATGACCGGAAGGGTGACAAATCCGGCGCGGTGGCGTAGAAGCTCGCCCAACCCGCTAGACCCCGGTCGGAGCCGCGCGTCGCATAGCGCAGCCGATGGAGAATTCGTCATGAATTTGCTCAAAGAAATCGAAAACGAACAGGTGGCGAAGCTCTCCGCCGGCAAGGAAATCCCCGATTTCCAGCCGGGCGACACGCTCATCGTCAACGTCAAGATCATCGAAGGCGAAAAGAGCCGCGTGCAGGCCTATGAAGGCGTCTGCATCGGCCGCGCCGGCTCAGGCCTGAACGAGAATTTCACGGTGCGGAAAATCTCATACGGCGAAGGCGTCGAGCGCGTCTTCCCGCTCTATGCGCCGATGATCGACTCCATCAAGGTCGTGCGCCGCGGCAAGGTGCGCCGCGCCAAGCTCTATTATCTGCGCGGCCGCCGCGGCAAGTCCGCCCGCATCGTCGAACGGCAGGATCACACCGCCGGAGCTGGCGAGGAGAAGACGGCGGAGTAAGCCGCTCCGCTGTCATGCCCCGCGAAGGCGGGGCACCAAGTCATCACCGCCCTCGTCGCTGCGAACGACCACGCCGCCATGAATACTGGATCATCCGCCGGAGCCTGTCATCGGGCCGGCCACTTCGGGCCGGACCCGTTGGCGGATGATGACGGTGTTTGAAATTGCCACCCCACAGTCGCTTCGACGCAAGCCGCGCGCCCTCGCTGAGCACCGCAAGCTTTGCCCGAACCAAATCCTCGTGCAGCCGCGTGCGATCTCAATCAAGCGCACATGCACCAGCCACAACCTTCGATAATACAACTTGAAATCGAAATTTATGTGCGCAAAGATGCCTGGGCGCCCCTAGCTAAATTGAGGAGACCCCAATGAAAAGGTTTTACTTGCTGCTGATCCCGGCCTTGTTGCTGGCCACGCCCAGCCTTGCCGAAGAAAGGACAGGGACTGTCTATACCTACCTCTATAATATTTTCGGACTCCACCCGAATGGCTCGCCCAATCCGGGGGCCGACGCCGCGTGCGTGGCCAAGTTTTCCGATTACCGGGGTCCTGCGTCAAACACCTACAAAATTAACACGCAA
>Ga0310039_10002372_pt1 | contig 12608 bp, 11 predicted proteins | sample Sb_taG_4_FD_200460 | JGI IMG/M metagenome (GOLD analysis project Ga0310039, IMG submission 200460) | Peat soil microbial communities from Weissenstadt, Germany - Sb_50d_6_BS metaG (v2) (version 2) | ecosystem: Environmental > Terrestrial > Soil > Wetlands > Peat | place: Germany: Weissenstadt... | reverse complement strand
ACATCTCGCCCGCCGGGTCGATCCGACCCAGCTCGCCGGCGGGCGTGTACCTCACCGAGCACGGTGTCGAGCCGTCGGAGTTCAACTCCTACGGGGCCCGGCGCGGCAACCACGAGGTCATGATGCGGGGGACGTTCGCCAACGTGCGCCTGCGCAACCTTCTCGCCCCGGGGACCGAGGGCGGCGTGACGCGTCTGTTGCCGGGTGGGGAGCAGATGAGCATCTACGACGCCGCCATGCGGTACCGGGCCGACGGCGTCCCTCTGGTTGTGCTGGCGGGCAGGGAGTACGGATCAGGCTCGTCACGGGACTGGGCGGCCAAGGGCCCGGCGCTCCTCGGCGTGCGGGCCGTCCTGGCCGAGAGCTTCGAGCGCATCCATCGCTCCAACCTGTTGGGGATGGGGATCCTCCCCCTGCAATTCACCGAAGGCACGTCGATGTCGAGCCTCGGCCTCACCGGCGAGGAGACCTTCGACATCGCCGGCCTCGACGCCCTGGGGGCCGGTGACGTGCCCAAGGAGCTCATGGTCCGGGCCGGGACGGTCGAGTTCAACACCCGCGTCCGCATCGACACACCCATGGAGGCGCAGTACTTCCGTCACGGTGGCATCCTGGCCTACGTCCTGCGCCAATTGGCTCACTGAGTCGACACACACCGGAACGCGCCGCACACCGATGCACTCCACCGCCTGCCGGGCGCGGCGCGCCCTCATGGCCGCGGCCGTCCTGGGAGGACTCGTCGTGGCCGCCTCGACCCTCGGTGTTCGACCGGTCGGTGCGCAGGTGACCGCCCGGACGTCGCTGGACATCGACGCTCCTGCCTTCGACGCGGACGCCCCCGACCCCGACGTGATCCGGGTGGGGTCGACCTACTACGCGTACACGACGGGGACGTACCTCACGAACATCCCCGTGCTCACCTCGACCGACCTCCAGACCTGGGTGCGGGCGGGCGACGCCCTCCCGGTCATGCCGTCGTGGTCGGAGCCCGGCCGCACATGGTCACCGGGGGTCGTCTTCCTCGCCGGCCGCTACGTCATGTACTACACCACCGATGTGACGGCCACGGGCGCCCAGTGCATCTCGATGGCCACCTCGGCGGTTCCCACCGGTCCCTTCGTCGACACTTCGACGGCGCCCTTCATCTGCCAGACGGGTCTGGGTGGATCCATCGACCCCCAGCCCTTCGTCGACTCGACCGGCGCGCCCTATCTGGACTGGAAGTCGAACTCGGGCCAGTCGGCGGCGCCCGCGTACATCTGGGCGGCACTGCTCTCCCCCGACGGCTCGTCGTTGGCGTCGGGCCCGCAGATCGTGCTCGACCAGGACCAGGCGTGGGAGTCCACCGTGGAGGGGCCGGACATGGTCGAGGCGTCGGGCACCTACGTCCTGTTCTACTCCGGGGGAGCGTGGAACGGCGCCGGCTACGGGGTGGCATACGCCGACTGTGCCGGCCCCCTCGGGCCCTGCACCAAGCCCACCGACGCCCCCATCCTCCACTCCGACGCAGCCCGGCTCGGGCCCGGCGGCGAGTCGCTGTTCCAAGACGCGTCGGGCAACTGGTGGATGGCGTACCACGCCTGGGACGGCCCGGCGAGTGACTACTCCTACGCCGAGGGGGAATTCCGCAGCCTGTGGATGGCGCCGGTGACGTTCTCCGGGGGCACACCCACGGTGGGCGCCGGCGAGGCGCCCGAGGGCTACCGCCTGTTCGCGGCGGACGGCGGGGTGTTCGCCTTCGGTTCGGCCGGCTTCGTCGGATCCATGGGGAGCGTCGCGCTGCGCGCCCAGGTGGTGGGAGGAGCCTCCGATCCCGTCACCGATGGCTACTGGGAGGTGGGCGCGGACGGCGGTGTCTTCGCCTTCGACGCCAACTTCGCGGGCTCGATGGGTGGTCGCCGGCTCGCCGCTCCGGTGGTGGGGATGGCGCCGACCCCCGACGGCGGCGGCTACTGGCTCGTGGCCTCCGACGGCGGGGTGTTCGCCTTCGGCGACGCGCCGTACCTCGGGTCCATGGGGGCGACGCACCTCGCCGCCCCGGTGGTGGGGATGGCGGCCATGCCCCAAGGCGGCGGCTACTGGCTCGTGGCCTCCGACGGCGGGGTGTTCGCATTCGGCGACGCGCCGTACCTCGGGTCCATGGGGGCGACGCACCTCGCCGCCCCGGTGGTGGGGATGGCGGCCATGCCCCAAGGCGGCGGCTACTGGCTCGTGGCCTCCGACGGCGGGGTGTTCGCCTTCGGCCACGCGCCGTACTTCGGGTCCATGGGCGGGCGCCGCATCAACCGCCCGGTGGTGGCCGTCATCGCCGGGCCCGGGAGCGGGGGCTACTGGTTGGTGGCCTCCGATGGAGGCTTGTTCTCTTTCGGGGACGCCGACTTCCTGGGGTCGATGGGTGCCACGTCCCTGGTGGCGCCGGTCGAGGGCGGCTCCTTCTGAGCTCGCCACGCGGCGGTCAGCGGCCGGCGAGGATCACCACCGGCTCCTCGGTGACGACGAAGGCCAACCGGTCGACGTCGAGGAACTTGGGGAGGTCCGCCCACACGTCGGCGAAGTCCTTCTCGGCGATGTGGGCCCGGTACTCCTCCATCGACTCGAACCACTGCTCGGTCACCCCGTCGTACTGACCGTCGTCCTCGGGCCCGTAGTCGCTCAGCGAGCGGTGGTGTTGCTCGTAGCGCCGGACATGGCTCCCGCTGAGCGTCGAGATCACGAGCGGCCCGTGGTGGTCGCGCCAGTACGAGTGGAACTCCTCGGGCGACATCCCGTCCTTGCGGCGGATGAGACAGGTGAGCTTGACCATGGTGACGCCCTCCGATGTGGCCGGTCTCTCGTTCCGGGGGTCGTCACCGCCCGGTGCGCAGCAGGTTGCCACGTCGCACGTCACCGGGGCGAGCGGCCGGTCGTCGGACGAGCCTTGGTGTGCGCAAAGGCGGCGATGGGATCAGGCGCGCCGCGACAGCTCGACGAACCGTCCCAGCACGCGCCGCCCCACCTCCTCCACCACACGGCGGTCCTCGGGAGGAAGGGTGACGCCCGCCGGCAGCTCGGAGGCCCACGCTTCGGCCATGTCGTGGTCCACCTCGATGTGGAATTGCAGCCCGTAGGCGCGTGTCCCGTAGCGGAAGGCCTGATTGCCGTAACGCTCACCGGTCGCCAGGTGCACGGCGCCGGCAGGGATGGTGAAGGTGTCTCCGTGCCAGTGGATGACTGGCACCCGATCGCCCTCGGGCCCGAGCACGGGGTCGGCCCTCCCCGCGGCGGTGAGCTCGACCTGACCCACGCCGACCTCGGGCGCAGGCCCCGTCGTCACCGACGCCCCCAGGGCCGCCGCCAACAGCTGCGCGCCCAGGCAGATGCCCAGCACGGGGACACCCGAGCGCACCGTGTCGGCGATCCATCGGCGCTCGGTGTCCAACCAGGGGAATTCGTCGGTGTCGTGCACGCCCATGGCACCTCCCAGGACCACCACGCCGCCGACGTCGCCCGGCGCGGGAAGCCGATCCCCGCGGTCGAGGCGGACCACGTGCGCGTCCACCCCGGCGGCGTCCAGGACGCCGGCGACGATCCCCGGGCCCTCGTCCGGCGCATGCTGGACCACGACCCAGGCCGTCCCGCAGGCAGTCCCGGAGGCCGTCCCGGGGGCCGGCCTGGAGGCAGGCCCAGATCCGGGCCCCCCTTGACGGTCGGCCGGCACGGGAATGTCAGGGGGTGGCGACGACCCGGAACAACTCGGCGAGTTGACCCTCTCCCAGCCCGGCCTGGCGACCGCCGGCCTCGACCCAGGTCCGGATGCGCTCGTCGAGCCACTCGCCCTCGCCCACCTGGCTCCGATGCCGGCGCAGGGCGGCGATCTTGCGGTCGAAGGTGTCGGTGACGTCGACGGCGCGGTTCGGGTTCGGGGCGGCCATCATCCAGATCTCGCCGACGGTGTGGGGCTCGAGACCCTCGGCCAGGAGCTCGGGATGGGCGAAGGGGTTGCGGGCGTCGGGATAGACCGCGCACACCGACGCCTCCCCTGCCGCCAGATGGTCGGGATGGCTGGCCGGGAGGCGGTCCCAGAGCCGCTCGGGTGACTGGCACACCAGGCGCTGCGGGCGCAGCAGCCGGATCTGTCTGCTGATGTCGCTCCGCAGCTCGATGCTGGGGGTCAGCCGCCCGTCGGGATAGCCGAGGAAGGCGACGTCGCTCACCCCCACCTCAGCCGCGGCGGCACGCTGTTCCTCGCGTCGGAGCACGGCCATGGCGGGGCGAGAGATCGAGCGGTCCGATCCGCCCGCGTCCCCGTCGGTGACGATGCAGTAGGTCACCTCGATCCCCGCCTTGACCCAGCTCGCCACCGATCCCGCCACACCGAAGTCGACGTCGTCGGGATGGGCGGCCACCACCAGGATCCTCTCGACGCCCTCGGGCTGGTCGAGAGCGAGCGCGGTCGAGTCCGGCCCGTCGTTCGCCATGGCGACGATTCTAATTGCCGATCCAATTGGCGACCCCGAACCCCCTATGGGGGACGCAACGCCGGTCCGGGAATCCCCCGACGAGTGGCGCCGACCCTCAGGCGGTGAGCCCGATGCCCTGCCCGGCCAGGGTGTCGAGCGCGCCGAGCACGCGCCGGTCGGCGTCGGCGGCGAAGGCCTGCCACCCGAGGAGATCGTCGTCGAGGGTGTCGGCCTCGTCCCACAGCGACGCCTCGAGCGGGCCCAGGACGGCGCGGACGGCCTCGAGGGAGACGACGTCGCGCTCCGCGGCGCGCCCCAGTGCGGCGAAACGCCGCGCCGAGCCCTCTTGCGCCAGCGCGCCCGGGACAGCCGCGTGCGGCACCGATGGCGCCCCGCCGCCCGACATCGCGGCCGACCCGGTGGAGGAGGGAGCCAGTGCGGGGACGAAGACCGACGCGCACGGGTTGCCCAGGGCCAGCCAGGTACGCCCGGGACTCGTCGGGTCGGCGGGCAACTGGGCCACCATCGACGCCGTCGTGGCCTCGAAATCGCGGATGTGCATGCACAGCGTGACCCCGGTGCCGTCGGAAAGGACCTCGGTGGGGGCACCCACGACGGGCCCGTCGCTCCCGGGCGCGCCCCACGCCCCGCTGCCGTGGTCGCGCAGATGGGCCACCGCGGCGCGCGCCGGTCCGGAGGGGACATCGGAGACAGGCGAGTCGACACGGCGCGCCACGAAGGCCCGGCTGGCGGCGAGACGGCCGTCGGCGAACCCCGTCGGTGTCCCCCGGTCGCGCCAGCTGTCGAGGTCCGTGCCCGGCAGGACATCCGGCGAGGCGCGCGTCCAGTCGCGCCGCAGCGTCAGCCGGTTGGAGATGGCGCCACCCCTGTCGACCGGGCGCGCCGCCCACGACCGCGCCGAGGTCTCGAGCACCCACGCCGAGGCGCCGTCGGCGATGAGGAACGAGGACCAGTACGCCACGTCGTTGACGGCGTCGCCGACACCCCCCTGGCCGTGTCGCTCGAGGAGCCCGGTCATGACGTCGAGGGCCTCCTCGGCACTGGCGGCGCGTTCGAGGCCGAGGCGGACCAGGTCCATGCCGAGCAGCGCGGCCGGGGCCGGACGGGGGTCGTCGACGGTGTTGACCATCTCGTTGCCGATGGCGACACCGTGCTCGTTGACGCCGTGCTCGGCGCCCCACAACCACGAGGGGCGAGACAGGATGGTGGCCGCCGCGCCCCGGTCGGGCAACTCCAGGTACTGGGTGCGGAGCCGCCCCCCCGCCGGGCGGCGGCCGTGGACCTCCACCACCTGCGTTTCGCCCACGGGGCGGTCGGAGTTCTTGGCGAAGAGCGTGCCGCGCTCGCCCAGGACGCACAGCGTGTCGCACACGACGGCCGGCGCCGCCTTCGGCTAACCGGTCCCCGACAGGTCGGGGCTCAGGCGGCGCCCTGGTCGGGCTGCCATGCGGCCAGGTCGCCGAGACGGGGGTCGTTGGAGAAGATCTCCACGATCGGGGCCCGCAGGCTCAGGCGCTTCTGGATCCTCTCGACGTCGAGGATCTCGTTCCACAGCACCAGGGTGGCGACCACCCCCGAGCCCCCGGCGCGTGCCGTGCGACCCGAGCGGTGCAGGTAGGCCTTGTGGTCCTCGGGCGGGTCGTAGTGCACGACCACGTCGACGTCGTCGATGTCGAGGCCGCGCGCGGCGACGTCGGTGGCGACGAGCACGTGCAGGCGCCCGGCGGTGAAGTCCTCGAGCGCCTTCTCACGACTGGACTGGCGCAGGTCGCCGTGGATGGCCGCCGCCCGCACCCGCTCACGCCCGAGTTGTTCGACGAGGCGGTCGGCACCGCGCTTGGTGCGCACGAACACGAGCGCCTTGGTGGCACCCCGGCAGATCGACGCCACCACTTTCACCTTGTCCATCTGGTGGACCTGCAGGAAACGGTGCTCCATCGACTCGACCGTCGCCGTGACCGACGCCACCTCGTGGCGCACGGGATCGTGCAGGTGCCGCTTCACGACGCGGTCCACGTCGCCGTCGAGGGTGGCCGAGAACAACATGGTCTGGTGGCGGCCCTCGATGCGGCGCAGCACCCATTCCACCTGGGGCAGGAAGCCCATGTCGGCCATGCGATCCGCTTCGTCGAGCACGACCACCTCGACCTTGGCCAGTGACACGGCCCGGCGGTCCGTGAGGTCGATCAGCCGTCCCGGCGTGGCGATCACCACGTCGACGCCCTTGTGCAGCTTCTTGATCTGGCGTTCGATGTCGGCGCCGCCGTAGACGACGACGACGCGCCGCCCCGTCGCCTTTCCCAGGGGCTCGAGCACGTCGGCAACCTGCACGGCGAGCTCCCGGGTGGGGACGAGCACCAGGGCGCGCGGGCTGTCGGGGCCGCCGCTTCCCACCCGCATGAGCAGGGGGAGCCCGAAGGCGAGGGTCTTGCCCGACCCGGTCTTGGCCTTGCCACACACATCGCGCCCGGCGATGCCGTCGGGGATGGTGAGCGCCTGGACCGGGAACGGGGCCGTGATGCCCTGGGAGTGGAGGACCGCCACCAGCTCGGGGGCCACACCCAGCTGCTCGAAGGTGGTGGGGACGGGGAGGGGCGCGTCCAACTCGGGATCGGAGCTCCCCAGCTCCGCCGGGCCCCTTGAGGTCAATGTCATTTCTGTGTGTCGCTCGCTTGTCTTCGCTGACGGCCGCCCATCGGCCGCGGGGGCGGGCCCGCCTCGATGACTCCGCCCCGGCCGCATCTGTGGCGGCCATCGAAGAACCGGTGAGGAAGACCCCGGTGCACGCGACGGTTCGTCGCGGCTCCAACTCTCAGTGTAGCGGTCAGGGCCCCGAACTGGACGTTTCTGACCCCGAGCCTGGTCAGGCCCCCTCCGTGCGCGCCGCGCGACGCCCGGCGCGCACGGGGGTCAGGTGCCGGCCGGGGTGCGGTAGATCTCGGCCCCCGTAGCGCGGAACTCCACCGCCTTGGCTTGCATGCCGAGCTCGAGCGCCTCCTCGGCGGACACCCCCTGCGCGTCGGCGAGCGCCCGCACGTCGTGGCTGATGCGCATGGAGCAGAACTTCGGCCCGCACATCGAGCAGAAGTGTGCGGTCTTGGCCGGCGCGGCCGGGAGCGTGGCGTCGTGGTACCGGCGGGCCGTGCCGGGGTCGAGCGACAGGTTGAACTGGTCCTCCCAGCGGAACTCGAAGCGCGCCGCGGACAAGGCGTCGTCCCAGGCCCGGGCGCCGGGGTGACCCTTGGCGACATCGGCGGCGTGGGCGGCGATCTTGTAGGCGATCATCCCTGCCTTGACGTCGTCGCGGTCGGGAAGGCCCAGGTGCTCCTTGGGGGTCACGTAGCAGAGCATGGCGGTGCCGTGCATGCCGATCACCGCCGCGCCGATGGCCGACGTGATGTGGTCGTAGCCCGGCGCCACGTCGGTGGTGAGCGGTCCCAGTGTGTAGAAGGGCGCCTCGTGGCACACCTCCTGCTGCAGCGTGACGTTCTCGGCGATGCGGTGCAGCGGGACGTGCCCGGGGCCTTCGATCATGACCTGGACGTCGTGACGCCACGCCACCTCGGTGAGCGCACCGAGCGTGCGCAGCTCGGCGAACTGCGCCTCGTCGTTGGCGTCGGCGACCGAGCCCGGCCGCAACCCGTCACCGAGGGAGAAGGCCACGTCATAGGAGGCGAGGATCTCGCACAGCTCCTCGAAGTGGCTGTAGAGGAAGTTCTCCCGGTGGTGCGCCAGGCACCACGCCGCCATGATCGAGCCCCCCCGACTCACGATGCCCGTCACACGGCGGGCGGTGAGCGGGACGTAGCGCAGCAGCACCCCGGCGTGGACGGTGAAGTAGTCGACCCCCTGCTCGGCCTGCTCGACGATGGTGTCGCGGTAGATCTCCCAGGTGAGCTCCTCGGGACGGCCGTCCACCTTCTCGAGCGCCTGGTAGATGGGCACGGTGCCGATGGGCACCGGCGAGTTGCGCACGATCCACTCTCGGGTGGTGTGGATGTCGGGCCCCGTGGACAGGTCCATGACGGTGTCCGCACCCCACTGGGTGGCCCAGGTCAGCTTCTCGACCTCCTCCGCCACCGAGGAGGACACCGCCGAGTTCCCGATGTTGGCGTTGACCTTCACGAGGAAGGCCCGCCCGATGGCCATGGGCTCGGACTCGGGGTGGTTGACGTTGGCGGGGATGATGGCGCGGCCTGCCGCCACCTCGTCGCGCACGGTGGTGGGGTCCATCTGCTCGCGCAGCGCCACGAACTCCATCTCGGGGGTGATCTCCCCTCGCCGCGCGTAGTGCAGTTGCGTCACGGGCTCGGGCCCCCGCGCCACCAGGGGGCGGCGGCGCGCGCCGGGGAACGCCTCGGGCGACGCCCCGCGGCGCAGCGCGGCGCGGCCGTCGTCGCGTGGCGTCGGGGCGCGCCCTTCGTGCTCCACCACGTCCGCGCGCGCCGAGATCCACCGCATGCGCAGCGGGGTCAGGCCGGTGCGGGGGTCGGACCCGGGCCCCGAGGTGTCGTAGAGCAGGACGGGCTCGTTGGGCGTCGACTCGCGTCCGGGAGTTGGTGTCAGCGACACCTCGACGAAGGGGACGCGCACCTCCGGGGTCGTCCCCTGCCTGTACACCTTGCGGCGGTTGAACTCCCCCGCGTCGGATGTCTCCACGTCGTCGGTGTCCGCAGTGTCTGTCCCCGCGCCGCGCGCCTCGGTCAGGTCGGTGATGCGCATGTCGGTTCCTCCCTCCGCCGGCATTACCCGGATCAGGTCGACGGTCGGCGCCGGCGAGGCGCCCTCTCAGCCCGGTACCTCCGAGCTCCCGCGACCCCGAGTCTCGCGCGGCGACGGCCGGCCCGCGGGCCGGGCCGGGCACCGGCGAGCTGTGCCATGGTGGGGCCCGCACCGACCAGGAGGAGCTCCCGATGGCAGACGACACAGGGGGCAGAACGCGCCTCGCCCCCGGCGACAAGGCCCCGGCCTTTACGCTCCCGGACCAGGACGGCACCAAGGTGTCGCTGCGCGACTTCGCCGGCAATCCGGTCGTCGTGTACTTCTATCCTGCCGACGACACGCCGGGGTGCACCAAGGAGGCGTGCCAGTTCAACGACAACCTCCGGTCCTTCTCCCGGGCGGGGGTGGCGGTCCTGGGCATCTCCCCGGACGGGGCCGAGAAGCACACCGCCTTTCGCAAGAAGTTCGGGTTGCGCTTCCCGCTGCTCAGCGACGCGGGCCACGCCGTCATGGAGCGCTACGGCGCCTGGGGCGAGAAGACGCTGTACGGGAAGAAGTCGGTGGGCGTGATCCGCTCGACCTTCCTGGTCGGTCCCGACGGCAAGGTGCAGCGGGCCTGGTACCACGTGAAGGCCGACGGGCACGCCGACAAGGTCCTCGCCGAGCTCGGCGACTGACCTCGGTTCAGCGTTGGTGACGGGGGCACCACCAGCTGGTACGGCCCCCCACCGTGGAGCGGCGGAGCTCGGCGCCGTCGCGCGGGCAGCGACCGCCCACGGCGCGCTCGGGCATGAGATCGCCGAGATGCGATCCTCCCCGCGCCATGAGGTCTTCCAGGGTGCCGCGCAGATGTCGGTGGAGGCGGCGGTGTTCGGCCGGGGTCAGTGAGCCGGAGCGTCGGTGCGGCGCGAGCGAGGCGCGCCACAGGACCTCGTCGGCGATGAGGTTGCCCACCCCCGCCAGGCGGTGCTGGTCCATGAGCCGCGCCTTGAGCGCCACCACGCTGTGCTCGAGCGCCTGGCGGAGCTCGAGGGGCATGACCTCCAGGGCGTCGGGCCCCAGCCGGGACTCGTCGGGATCGAGCTCCACCCCGCCCAGCAGGCGGGGGTCGCGCACCACCAGGTGGCCCCCGTCCCGGAAGCGGACGGAGAAGCGGTCCCACCCCGACTCGTCACGGTCGCTCGAGTAGACGAGTCGCTCGACCCCGGCGCGGCCGTCGAGCAGCAGTCGTCCCGTCATCCCGAAGCGCAGCCCCAGACTCCGACCCTCCCCGGCCCGGCCCATGTCCAGGACCAGCAGCTTGCCGTGACGCCGGGCCCGGGTGAACGAAGCCCCGGCCAGCGCGGCCAGCAGGTGGCGCGGCGACGACGGGCCGCGTACGAAGCGTCGGTCACCGAGCTCGGCGCGCTCGATGGGTCGACCCACGGCCCCCTCGGCCAGGCGGCGATACGCCTCCACCTCAGGCAACTCAGGCACGAGCGCCGACGCTACTGTGGGCGCCGTGCCTCCCGAGAAGCCGCACTGGGCCCATCTCTACAAGGAAGTCGTGACATCCGGGCTGTGCACGGGGTGCGCGGGCTGCATCATCGCCTGTCCGCACGACGTGCTGAAGTACGACGACGAGGGCGGGGTGTACCGGCCCTGGAAGGTCGACGAGGACGGCGGTCCCGTCGACTGCACCCACGGGGTGAAGGGCTGCACGATGTGCACCAGGGCGTGCCCCCGCTTTCGCAACTGGGAGACCGACATCGACACGTTCCTGTTCGGGCGGGACCGGACGGCGGAGGAGGTGGCGGGGATCTCCGGGGACATCGTCCTGGCCCGGGCCACAGACCCCGCCGTGCTGGACTCGGGACAGGACGGCGGGCTCGTGTCGGCCATCCTCATCTGGGCGCTCGAGCACGACGTGATCGACGCCGCGCTCGTATCGGCCGTCGAGGGCGAGGCGACGTGGAAGGCGGTCCCGGCGGTGGCCCGCACCCGCGCCGAGGTCCTGGCCGCGGCGGGCTCGCGCTACACGTACTCGGCCAACACCCTGGCCTATCCCCAGGCGGTCGAGGCCGGCGCCGAGCGCATCGCCCTGGTGGGGATGAGCTGCCAGGCCTCGATCCCCGCCGTGATGAAGGCCCGCAAGACCGGCAAGGTGGCCCGGCGTCTGGCGCTGTCGATCGGCCTGTTGTGCTCGAAGACCTTCGACGACGCCATCTTCCCCGAGCTCTTCGAGGCCAAGTACGGCCTCGGGCGCGCCGAGATCACCAAGATCAACATCAAGGGCGTGTTCCAGATCTGGACGCGCGACGGCGGGTACCACGAGGTCCCGCTCAAAGAGGGCCACGCCTGGACGCGCGAAGGCTGCAAGTCGTGTCCCGACTTCGCCGCCGAGCACGCCGACATCTCCACCGGTGGGATCGGCGCCTTCAGCGACTGGACCCTCACCATCGTGCGCACCGACCAGGGCCGCGACATCCTCGCCGGCATGGCCGCCGACGGGGTCGTCGAGACGCGCCCCGGTGACGACGACCCCGGCGCGCTGGACCTGCTGCGCAAGCTCGCCCGCGTGAGCAGGCGCCGGTGGCCCCAGTCGGAGGTGGAGGGGCCCGGCCTGGCACCGGCGCCGGCCTGAGCCCGCTGCGATCCACCGGGCACAGGCCTGCGCCCGCGCCATCACGTCTGTCGCGGTCCTGAACCCCCCGCCAGACCCGACAACGCGCAGGCCCGGTCGAACACGGCGTCGAGCATGGGCTCGGTGAGCCTCCCCGTGAAGGTGTTCTGCTGGCTCGGGTGGTACGAGCACAGCACGGTGCGACCGCCGGGCACCGGTGCCTCGACCCCGTGGCCGAACTTGGGCCGTGGTCGCAGACCGAGCTCGTCGGCCACCACCTGATAGGCGAACTGGCCGAGCGCGACCACCACCCGCAGCTCGACGAGCAACCCCAGCTCGCGAGTGAGGAAGGGCCGACAGGCGTCGCGCTCGGCCGGCGTGGGCTTGTTCTGGGGCGGAGCGCACCGCACCGCAGCCAGCACATAGGCCCCGGACAGCTCGAGCCCGTCGTCGACGGCCACGCTCGAGGGTTGATTGGCGAGCCCGGCGCGCCACAGCGCCGCGAACAGCCAGTCCCCGGACCGGTCGCCGGTGAAGACCCGACCCGTCCGGTTCCCCCCGTGGGCGGCGGGAGCGAGCCCCACCACCGCCACGCGGGCCGAGGGGTCACCGAAGCCGGGGACGGGCCGGCCCCAGTACTCCTGGCCGGCAAAGGCCGCCCGCCGCTGGCGCGCCACCTCCTCACGCCACGCCACCAGGCGCGGGCAGCGCCGGCACCGTGTGATCTCGCTGGTCAGCTCGTCGAGCGGCGAGACGTGCACGGCCGACAGCGTACGATGGCGCGCCGTGCCTTCCCGCCGCATGGCAGCCCCTGCCGTCGCGCT
>Ga0310039_10002368_pt1 | contig 12612 bp, 11 predicted proteins | sample Sb_taG_4_FD_200460 | JGI IMG/M metagenome (GOLD analysis project Ga0310039, IMG submission 200460) | Peat soil microbial communities from Weissenstadt, Germany - Sb_50d_6_BS metaG (v2) (version 2) | ecosystem: Environmental > Terrestrial > Soil > Wetlands > Peat | place: Germany: Weissenstadt... | reverse complement strand
TGTTTTATCAGGTCCGGATTTTCACGCCGGATCGTTCGTTCTTCCGCAGTGGGCCTGTGGCGCAGTTGGGAGCGCGCTTCCATGGCATGGAAGAGGTCGTCGGTTCGAACCCGACCAGGTCCACCATCTTTTCAATTACTTACAGATACCCCGCTTTTCAGTTTGGTGTCATTTGGTGTCAAAACGCTCTGACTTCTTCTAAATTGAGAAGCGGTCAGCCGCTCGTTCACCACGGTTGGTTTCCGCTCACGCACAGACGTTGATCTCTTCCTCAACTCCGAATTGATGGAATCGACCGTCGCCTGCACGCTCTTCGGAATCTCCTGCATATACACATCCGTCGTGGTTGCCGCGCGAGAGTGCCGTAGCACACCTTGCACGTCCTTCACCGTACCTTTCTTTTGGGCCAGCGTCGCAATGGTGCGCCGTATGACCTGGAAGGTGAGCTTTGGGAGTTCCAGTTCTGCCGCGAGCTTGTGCAACACGCGCTTGCGATAGTTGCCAGTGTCCATAAAGTCGCCGTCCTTGTCCGGGAAGATGAACGCCTCCGGCGTCGGATCAGGACACTGCCGTTTCCATCGCAAGAGGTCGGCCGCCAGATTCTTGGGGATATGAATAACCCCTAGACTCTTTCGGGTTTTGCCCCACGGGCGGATCTTCCCCATGTAGGCGGTTTCGCTCACGCTCATGGTGGATTCTGCGAGGTTGAAGCATTTCCATCTGAGCGCGAACAGTTCGCTGGGACGGAGGGCATTCGTCATGTCGAGTTCTAATAGGACCCGGTCACGAAGATCCAAGCGGGAAAGCGCTTTTCGGAGTTGTTCCCAGCTCAACGTTGTTTTGTCGGTCTCGCGTAGTTGGGTTGGAACTCTAACCTTGCGAGCCGGATCCTTCGAGAGGAAGTCCTGATCGACGGCCTCAACAAAGATGTCCCGCAAGTATGCCCTCATCTGAAGCACTCTGTCCCTGGATCTCGTTTGCGCCAAATTGTTCAGGTGGACCTGTAGGGTGAACTTGTCGAAATTCTCCAGCGGAATCTTGTCGAACGGATCGATAAGGTCCCTCTGGATAAGCAGTTTCTTCACCTTGCTGGTTTCTTCCTTCCAGTTGGCCTCCTTCAGGGGCAGAAAGCGATTGCGAACGAACCAGCCGAAGCTCACAGAGCTGTCGTTCATCACCCTGCCAGCATCGCTCGTCTGCCCGTTCTGTTTAGTGATTTCACGTTCCAGTGCCTCTCGAGCTTCTGATCTCTTCATCTGGGATCTGGGCCCGAGAATCACTGCGACCCTGACGGTCTTCTGCTCGGCCGTCGTCGGGTCATTTACCGTCTTGCGAAAATACCCGTACCATTTCTTGCCGCGAGGGGTCACGTAACCCCTCTGACTCGATGTACCCATTCATTCCTCAGTTTCTGTGGCGGGAACAATTGGGCCTGCACCTAATTTTACGCGCGCTTGCGGCGGATTTGAGTGAGGCGTTCCTGCTGGTCGATGAACTCTTCAATTTTGCTCGCACGGTAGCGGAGAGTCCCGTCCCCCATGCGGATGACAGGAAGGAATGGGGCCTTGCGAGACGAGTGGTCCCACACCCAGTCCTTCGTCACATTCAACCGCTCAGCGACATCCTGTGCGGTAAGGAGAGGGTCTCTCTCACGGCCATTGAATGGTTCTTGTTGCTGGTCCGCGGCTATCCTCCCGAATTGGTGGATCGTTACAGGACTGCTACGGTTGCGTTGTTCAATGCCTTTCGGGGCGGCCGAAACAGCGGTCATCCCGTGCGTGAACACACTTTGAGGTTTGGCGGGAGGCTGGCTTGACATATCAACTCCAAATTCAGGACTTGGCGGCCCGTCCGATGGTCAGACGGACTAACCGGTGGACTGGATTTAGTCCTGAAGCTGAAGTTCGTCAAATGGAGGGGCAATAGAGCTGCGCAAGCCGGAAATCGCCTGTCGTCGATCTGGCGAGGTTGAGGCGATCTTCGATTCGCTACGAAATGCTTGGAAATCTATATGCTTGACCGAAGTCTTTGTGCCACCGATGTTCCGCAAGGCATTGGTGCGTCTGGGCCTTCTCAGTGATGAACTGCGTGGTTGACAAGAGTCCCAAACGCACCTGGTGATCAGGAAGCCCTCTTTAGGCACGGCGGATTGGTGGGCGCGTTGTCCGTTCACAGATATATTTTGACTGACCCCCTTTTGACTGGACTGCAGGTGGTCCCAACACATGGAGAACCCGTAGCTCGGATGCATACCTCCGCCCAGAATGGCAATCAATCGGGCGGGGGCGGCGCCCTAGGCGGCGCCCCATCGGCTTTAACTTAAGCTTCTTGCGTTTAGGGTCTGCCAACTTCCTCGAAGAGCGTTTCTGGATAACTTCCAGTTTGCCGGCCACACAGGCATTAGCGACGGGAACTTTGTGCTGATTGACCCGAAACCTTCACTCCTGGCCGAGTGTCCTCGACCTACTTTGAGCCAACACTTCAGAATTCTCTTTCAGGAATCCAGCAAAAAGTCCTGGCAAGTGGCGGTTGCCAGGAAGGTTATCGAGTGTCACCGTTTTTCGTCCCACCCGATAGACTGCCAGCGAGGCGTCATTGGGAATTCCGAAATCATATTTGCCATCTGTGGCAATCACGAGACCGCTGTCAGCATCCTTCGTACTGGCGAGAACAAGTTTCAACTGCCCGGTTTCGGCAGCATAGAATCGTACCGTTCCGTCCGCAAGCGCAGACGCAATCACTTGGCTGTTGGGGCTGAGTGCAGCTGCGGAGACTCCCGCAGGAATTTGGTAATGGCCGGCATCGCTCCAGTCGCTTGTACTCCATTTCCACACCATGCCAGTCGATTCAACCGCGTATGCGCGCTTGCCATCATGCGAGAACAAAACGGCCACAATGGCACCGGAAGATTCCTCATTCGGCAGGGTTGGATCAAACCGTTCCACCTGCCGCAGAATGCGCGGTGGATTTTCGCCGGCCGCGTCCAGTAGCCAGACGAGGCCGTCTCGTGCACCTGCTAACAAGCATTTGCCGTCGGGACTGTAGGCCAGTGCTGAGGTTCCGTAGTCGCTGATAGCTGGGGTTGTTTCGTTCGCGGGGTCTTTGAATGCGCGCGTCCGATTCAAGTTCGCTGTGTCGTAGATCTTGACGATTTTGCTTTGGTGGCCGCTTGCGATCTGGGATCCGTCTGGGCTGAATGCAACCACATTCAGTTCTGGATCGGGCTGCCGGCGCGAATGGAGAAGATTTCCGGACGTGGCGTCCCAGACGGTCAGCAGGCCGACTAGCCTGTTGTCCGAATCGCATCTTGCGTCGTGATTCTTCGGAGGGCAGTCCAATTCACTGAGCATGGCTACGGCCACCGCTTTTCCATCCCCTGCAAAGTCGAGGCTGGCCGATGAGCCATCGGCGAGTACGGAAGTGCTCGTAGCCCCCAACTCGGTTTCTTTGTCGGGGGCATCCAGTTGCCATAACTTGGTCGTGCCCTCGTAGTAGACGTTGCCCTTAACATCGCCCCGTTCGTCGCGCGTGCCGATTGCGATTCGTCCGTCGTTGGACAAAGCCATGGCATGAACGGTGCTCTGGGCGGTAAAGGTTGCCGGTCGTGCTGCCGCGTCTGGCGCCCAGGCCCTGGCAAACTTCTCGCTCGCCAGAGCGAAGACGCCGGTCTTCTCGTTCCATTGCACTGCAGTTATTCCACGGAGTGGCGAGGCGCATGTCGTCTGGATCAGCTTCCCTGTTGGTACTCGATGAGGCTAACGGTACCACCCGCGATAGCCAGTTCCTTGCTATCTGGACTGAAGGTGAGCTCGCCTTCCACGATCGTGTGAAACTCTCTGGAAAAAGAACTTGTGCGCTTCCAGGTGGCGGTTTCAAACAGGACGATCTCGCCACCCCACACTACGGCAAACCACTTGCCATTGGGACTGAAGGCGATGTGTTCTACCGAGGGGTACTGGGCGTCTTGTTTGATTTCCGTGAGTTCGGCGCCAGTGGAGGTATCCCAGACGGTCACGAACCGGCGGTTGCTCGAGTGGGCGGCAAGGTATCGCCCATCGTAACTCAGCGCCATCCCGAGAATATCGTTGAAGCTGGCGTCTATCGTGCGCAAAACTTTGCCCGTATTAAGATCGATTAGCTGGATGTGCTGATCGTTTCGTGGTTCTTCGTTGCTGGCTTCTACTACTGGTTTCCGAAAATGTAGGGCCGCATGATGAACGAGACCCTCGGCAAGGTGCACTTCTGGCTGAGTTTCGTTGGCGTGTACCTGGTTTTCATGACCATGCATTTGATGGGTTTCACCGGGGCGGTTCGCCGCTATTCCTCGTACGTGGCCGACTTCATGGTCCTGCAGATTCCCACCAACCGGTTCATTTCCGTCGCCGCGTTGTTGCTGGGCGCGGTGCAGTTCATCTTCTTGTTTAACGTGATTTGGAGCCGCTTCAAGGGACCCAAGGCTCCAGACAATCCGTGGGGAGCCACCACGCTCGAATGGGATACGGCCTCGCCGCCCCCGTTTGACAATTTTGGCGGCCGACAAATGACCGTTTACCACGGTCCGATGGAGTATGACGGGGATGCCAGCGTGATGCAGACCTCGACGGAGAAGGCCATCGCGGGAACTTAACCCGGCGGTGGGAGCCTGCTGTTCATCATAACAACTTGGGTAGCCACTCGAAGGGAGGCACCGTGAGCCAAAGCGAACTGACCATGGGAATAGGGCATGGGGCACTGGTGGAAGCTTCTCCGTACCGCATTGAAAAAAAGAAGCTGGGGATGTGGGTCTTTATCGTTTCCGACGCATGCACGTTCGCCACGTTTCTGTTTGGCTACGGTTACATGCGCGTGGGCAGCCAGAATTGGGGGACGCCGTTCGAGTTCCCGACGATCTTGAACGGAATCGTCATGACCTTCGTCCTGCTTTCACGATGCTGGCGGCGGTTCGGGCCACGCAGGCAGGGCAGAAAGCGTCGGCCAACAAATGGCTGGTCGTGACCATGCTTCTGGGTACGGTGTTCGCGATCCTCCACCTGCGGGAATGGGTCAAGTTGATCGGCGAGGGTTGGCGGCTGTTCTACAACCCCACGGGGGGCGCGGCGCAGTTCGGCGCGACCTTCTTCAGCGTCACGGGACTCCATTTGACCCACGTCATCAGCGGCGTCATTGCGCTCCTGATTATCACGCGGGGCTATAACCGAGGACGTTACGATACCAGCCACGTCGAAACCGCGGGCCTGTACTGGCATTTTGTCGACCTGGTCTGGATGTTTGTTTTTCCAATGATGTATTTGATGAACGCCCAAACGAGGTGAACTTCGAAGCAGGAGGGAGTTGCCATGTCATCGAATCAAGAGTTGGGAATGCGCTCTTACGTAGGGATATTGATCGGGCTGATGATCATCGTGGGGATTGAGGTGATACTGACTTATCAGCATTTGCCGGTGCGAACCTTGCTCTTCTCCTTGCTCTGCCTGGCGTGCGTGGAGGCGTTCGTGGGCATCATGTACTTGATGCACGTGAAGTACGAGAGTCCGCTTTTGTTCTGGACCATATTTCCAGCCACGCTCTTCGTGTTGGTGCTCCTGAACTACGTATGGCCGGACGCGTACCGCATGGCGAGGATGAGCCTGGTGAAATGATGCGGTCGAGTCCGAAGGGCCCGGTGCCGACTCCGACGGGGATGAGGAGACAAAGTGAACTCTGCAAAACGGACGAGTGTGTGGTATCTCAAGCTAGGGCTGGTCGGATTGGCGTTCCTACTCTTGATCAGTCCCCGAGATCTGTACGCACAGGGTTGCGCCATGTGCTACCAGAGCGCTGCAGCCTCGGGTGCCCGTCTCATCCACGCTTTGAAGAACGGCATTGTGGTTTTGATTATTCCGCCTCTGCTGATGACGGGCGCTTTCGCGCGCCTCGTGTACCGCAGGCGCAACCGGTTTAATGAGGAGTTCGTCGAACGCTAGGACGTTCGACACCTTCGGCAGCAGGCACCCGGTTTTTATCACGATCCTGTGAAACACGATCCTGGGAGAAAAGACCGGTAGGCATCAATTGGGGAACATGAGGAGTCCTGAAGTTATGGCAACCACGGTCCACGAACCGCCGCAAATCGAACCTCGCCGCTTGCCGGATGATGGTCGCTCAGGAAATGGCGGCGGGCGGAATCTGGTTCCCGCTGAGGGCAATTTGCGTGCGGTTGAGGACCGCTCCCCACAACCTGCCAAAACCGGCATCTGGGTCACGCTGGCGGCGATTACGATGTCATTCGCCGCGCTCACCAGTGCTCTGGTGGTTCGTCAGGGTTCTGGGATGGACTGGCCAGCACATTAGTCTGCCCCCCATTCTTTATGCAAATACACTGGTGCTGCTCGCCAGCAGCGTCACCCTGGAGATAGCGCGCCGCCGGATCGCATCGTACGCTCGCGGGGTCGAAAGCCAGATTGCGGCACCGATGCGCTGGCTGGTAATAACGTTGTCGCTCGGCCTGCTTTTCGTCGCCGGTCAGTACGTTGCTTGGCTTCAATTGAAAGCGGAAGGACTGTATCTCGCCACCAACCCGAACAGCTCATTTTTCTATGTCTTCACTGGCGTACACGCCTTGCACGTGCTAGGCGGTCTGGGGGGATTGGTTTACGTCATGAGCAAATTCAATCGCTCTATCCTGCGGCGGAGTACGTTTGCTGCGGCCTCGCAATACTGGCATTTCATGGACATTCTTTGGCTGTATCTGCTTTGGGTGCTTTGGATGAAGCTCTAATGGCGATTACTCACGGAACGACGCAGGCGAGCCCGACGGATCGCTTCATTTCCAACCTTCGGGACTATTGCACCCTGACCAAGCCTAAAGTAAACCTGCTGATTCTTATGACCACGTCAGCCGGTTATTATCTTGCCTGCCGTGGACCTTTCAGGATCGCCGGCCTGATTAGCACACTCGTGGGTACGCTCCTGGTCGCCAGCGGGACCGCAACCCTGAATCAGTGTATGGAAAGGGTTTGGGACGGTCAGATGCGCCGTACTGCGAGTCGGCCGCTGCCTTCGGGTAGGCTGAAGGCGCGCGAAGCATTTCTCTTTGGGATTCTGCTGAGCATCGCCGGGGGCCTGTATCTTGCTGTCGCAGTTAACGGGTTAGCAGCCTGCCTCGCGATCTCCACGCTGCTTTCCTATCTGCTTATCTATACTCCGTTGAAGCGGAGGACGCCGCTGTGCACGCTGCTCGGCGCTTTTCCGGGTGCGATGCCCACTCTGATCGGGTGGGCGGGTGCGTCGGGAGAAATCGAACGGCACGCTTGGTTTCTCTTCGCCGTCCTGTTTCTGTGGCAGTTCCCGCATTTCCTGGCAATTGCCTTGATGTACCGTGAGGACTACAGCCGAGCTGGCTACAAGATGCTGCCCCAGTTTGATCTCGATTCCCGCTTCACGCGTGCAGAGATTATTGCCTTCACGGTGATCCTGGTAATCACTACGATGCTGCCGCTGGTCGATCACGGAGGCCCGTTTTATCTGAGTGGTATGTTCCTGGCGGGCGTCTTCTTCCTATATCACGTAACAAAACTGGCGAGATCAACTTCGAAAGTCCTTGCCAGCCGCGTCGTGCATGCCTCCGTCATCTATCTGCCTATAGTTCTTGGGATGATCGTCGCGCGGAAAGCCTGAGGTTCCCCTTTGGCGCGAACCTGTACAGGCAAATCCCCGGAAATGAAGTTGGGGTTGAACGTTCCGCCACTTGCTCTGCGACCGCGATGCTATCTTCGGCAATGACTTCCGAGGTCGGGTGCGAGACTGGCATCCGCGAAGGGAATGACATCCGCGACAGAGCGCACAGAGTCTTCGTTAGGGACACTTAGAATCGAGCCACTGGAATTCCGCCCGGGTTCCGCACGAATCGTGCGGGTTATTGGGAACCGGGGTAGAGCGCGGTTTTGGGAACAGGCCAAAGCCGGACCCGGCCTTTGTTCAGCCGGCTTTCGCCACGAGGGCGGGTTGCAGGCGATCCCTCAGCAATCCCTCCCCGCGTGCGAACAGCTCCTCCTTGGAAATCTTGCCGGCATCAACATCGGCCAAGATCGACTTTTGGGCCGCGTAGTCTTTGTTTACTATGCCCGCTTTGCTCTGCAGCATCCGCCACGCTTTACGACGCTCGACGCAGAACAGTACGAGTTGCCGCGAAATCGCCCGATACTCGACGTCTCCTTTCGCGCCCGGGACCTTGATGTAGACGCCGAAGTCGGGAACGTAGGAGCGGTGTTCGGGAAGCAGGTAGCGGCGATACACTACATCCTGCTGCGTGAGGCGGACGAGCATGTTTTCCAGCGAGATCAGTTTTTCCGCCTGGTCCTTTTTGATCTTCTTGAAGTGGTTGCGGAATCTGGCCTCGGTAAGGCACCAGTGGGCGACGGTATAGCGTGAAACCTCTTCCGCGCCCTTAGTCTTCGACTCGTACCAATCCTTATCGAGCGAGGGATTGCCCTTGAGATCGAGCGTCTCCGCGTAGGTCTCGCCGAGCCGCGGATTGAAGACAAACTCCGGCGCGCCCCGCGAGTCGCGCACGCGCTGGGCTTGGGTGAGCGCCATGTCGTCGCCCACGCCGTGCTCCGGCTGGCAGGTCGTAAAGCACTGCAAGAATGCTGTCCCACGATACTCGAGGCCATCGAGAATCGCCCGCAACAACTTGGGTGGGTTCGCAAGCGAGATCTGCGCGACGAACGGGGATCCATGCCCCGCCAGGAACGTCTCGGCGACTGTCTTCTTTTCGGTGTTCTTGCCCTCGGTCGCCGCTCCAAAAACATTCATGTCATTGCCACCCGGCATCGGCGTCGAATCGGAGTTTTGTCCTCCGGTGTTGGAGTAAACCTGGGTGTCGAGCATGACGACCTTCACGTTGGGACGATTCTGGAGAATAACCTTGGACGTGTTCTGATAGCCGATGTCGCCCATGCCCCCATCTCCACCGACCGCCCATACCTTGGGCAGCTCAAGGACCTCGCGATCGGTCATGAGCGTGTCGCTAAAATGCGCGAACTCATAGTACTCACGCGGCGTGATGACATCCTTTTCGCGACCGAGCAGCGCATCGGCAAGCCGTTCGGGGATGACGGAGCGCCGGCCGTGATCAACGATGAAGCTCTCGCCCAGCAACCAGCCCACGGTGACGCCGTCCTGGAAGAGCGAGTTCATCCAGGGATAAGGATGTGGGTTATTGGGCGGAGTCGAGCCGTAGACCGTGTTGCAGCCCGTATGCGCGGTCATTGCCATAACGCACATGCCGTTCGGAAGTCGGCCGTCGATCGCCTGAAGTTGCTTGTGGTTGAAAGCCTCCTGCCGCATAACGCCGGTGAGGGCGTGCACGATTTCCTGGTCGGAGATGGGGCCGTTCTGTGCAATTCGCGCCTCGGTATCACGGTCGTCCTCGCCACCCAGCCCCATGATCAAATGAGCCACGGCTTGCTGCATCAGGTCGTGCTCTTCCGGGCTTCTCTCCTGGAGCAAAGCCAGCTTTGCAACTCCCGTCGTGTCGAGCTCGTCCGCTTTCGCTCGCAGCCGGTCCGCTTTAGCGTGGTAGAGCGGCCTCATGTAGGCTTCGGTGACGGCAGCGATGGCGCGCAGCACGCTCTTCTCGCCGCAGCCGGCGCAGGCGCCATCGCCGCAGACCATGGCATCGTAGTTGTGCCGGAGCATCAGCATGTTGCGTAGCGTAGCGGTCTTGGAATCCTGCGGCCGCTCATCGTTGTAGAGGCCCAGGTATTTCTGCGGCGTATCCGGCAGAAGATTCACGAAGCCGGTGCCCGTCTCGTGGTCGGCGTTGACCTCCTCGGTTTCCTCGACCATCTTGAGGGCCTCGTGCTCGCCGCATGCGGTCACGCAGGCGGCGCAGCCTTTACATAGGTCGGAGACGAAGATCGAGAAGATCCCGCCGGCGCCGGGCTTCTTTCGCTCCGGAGTCGAAAAGATGGCATTCACCTTCTGGTAGGCCATGGGCACTTTGTCGATGATGGCGAAGAGCTGGCGCTTGGCCTCTTCCGAGAACCCGTACACCTCGGCCGTAATCTGGCGGAGGATTTGAGGCAGCGGCGTTCCTGAATTCTTGGCCACCGCATCGGACATCATCTGACGCGCGCGTTTCTCGATCTCGGGGAGGGATTGCAACATCTTTCTGCGCTCGCCCGGATCGGTAACGTATCGCGTGACCGCAGTATGCAGAATCGTCTCTACATCTTGCGCACAGTTGGGCAGGGCCGTATCGGGGCAGACGGTGATGCACTCCATGCACTGGGTGCAGTTTTCGGGGATGAAGAGCGGCGTGATGAGACGCGCGACATACTTCGAAGCCGTATCGCCGCTGGCAGCGGCCATAACGCCTACCGAAGCCAGAGCAGACGATGGCTGGTTGTATCCGTAGCCAGAGCGGAACTCGGCATCGAAGGTCGCGATCCGAGTGACCGGAGTGCGCTCTGCTTGGCCCGCGGGCACAGGGAAGGAGCGGCATCCGAGATGGCATCCGTCACCGTTATCGTCGTTGTGATCATCGATGACCGAAGGCTGAAGCGCCACGCCGCGCAACGAGGAGCAATCTTCGGCTTCGAGCTTGCCCACGAGGATCTCCTGGACGCGTTCGAAACCCTGGCTCATCACTTCCATGTTCGACTTCACAACGGCTTCACCGAGCTGACCAAACTTCTTCACGTATTGCTTGTGAACCACGTTGCGGAACTGCTCCTGGGTTATGCCGAATTCGCTAAGTAGCGGCGAGACCGCGAAGAATGCGCCCAGAAAAGCGTTCCCCTGCATGCGAAGTTGAAGGTCAGTCCGGTCGGTCGCAGCGCTCGCGATTTGGAAACCCGGCAAAGTAAACACGCGGATGTTTTTCTCGATGACCTGCTTGCGGGCCCACAAAGGTAACCGCTCCCAAGCCGCTTCGCCGGTCTCGTCGGACTCCCACACCAGGCAGCCGCCGTCGGCCATGCCGGCTAGCGGATTGGTGTGGGTGAATGCCTTCGGGTCGCAACAAAGCACGACAGTCACGTGACGAAGATCGCAATTGACGCGGATTCGTTCCGGAGCCGCTACCAGAAAGTACGCGGTGGGAGCGCCCTTCTTCTCGGAGCCGTACTTGGGATTCGCGCTGACATGGATGATCTCTTTAGGATTGCCCAGTTCGTCGACAATCTTGTCGCGCTCGTAGAGCAGATCGTTCAAATCGCCCAGGATGGCGCCCAGGTTCTTGCCCGTGGTGATTGCGCCCCAGCCGCCGATGGAGTGGAAGCGAACGGCGACCGCGCCTTCGGGCAGAAGCGACGGCGTTTCGTCAGACTTCACCTCATAGGGATGATCGACTCCGAGCACCATAAACGAAATTCCGTCGGAGGCACGCTTACCGTCGGTGCGAGCGCGAGCGCCGGTGGCAAACTCATACGCGCCGAAGATCTGCTCCGGCCGGAAGTCCCGCGAGCCCAGGCCATAAATGCCGCAGAAGAGGCGGGGCATCTGTTCGGCTGTGATGGCAGGCAGCCCGCGGGTCGCGGGACGATCACTGGTCTGCAATGCCTTATTGAGCGCAGTCCGGATGTCGCGGCCCATGGGGTTGTCGCCCGCCATAGCCTCGTCGGTGCGCTCCAGTACGATGACATTTTTCTTTCCGGCTAGCGCGTTGATGACCGCGGCTTCGGGGAACGGACGAATCACGTTGAGGTGGATGGAGCCAACCTTCGCGCCTCTGCGTTGCCGAAGATAATCCACGCCGGCTTCGATGTTCTCCGCCGCCGAGCCTAGCGACACGAACACGGTGTCCGCGTCATCGGCCTTATAGGCGCTGAGCATTCCGTAATAGCGACCGGTCAGCTTTCCGAAATCCGCGTAGGCCTCTTCGAGGAACTGCGCGATCGGTTCGGAGAAGTTGTTGCGGCGCGCGACTATGCCCTGCATGTAGTGCTCTTGATTCTCCACCGGCCCGAGCAGCACAGGGTTGGTGAGATCGATCATACGCGGCACCCGCCGACGCTTCGGACCGAACAGGATGCGCTGGCCCTCGGTTGGACAGTCGATGATGTCGTCCGGAGCACCGAGGAACAGGCGGATCAGTTCCGATTCGTGCTTATAAAAAGTTCGCTCCAGATGAGAAGTAAGAAAGCCGTCCTGGCAGTTCATGCCGGGCGTCAGGCTCAGTTCGGTCACGCGCCGCAGGATGAGCGCCTGGTCGGCGGCTTGCTGAGCATCTTTGCCGAACAGAATGATCCATCCGGTGTCGAGCGCGCCGTAGACATCGTCGTGGCCGCAGTGCACGTTGAGCGCGTGCTTGGTCAGCGCCCGAGCGACGACCTCCAGCACCATGGTCGAACACTTGCCGGGCGCGTGATAGTACTGTTCAACGCCGTACAGGATTCCCTGGCCGGAGGTGAAATTCACTACCCGTTTGCCACACACGGAGTGCGCGATGGCTCCGCCCTGCGCCGCGTGCTCTCCCTCGGCTTCCACAGCCAGGGTGCTGCCGCCGAAAACATTCAGGCGGCCTTCGGCGTAGGACTGTTGGTAGAGTTCGCCTAATTCGGTGGAAGGTGTGATGGGGTAGAAAACGCCGGCATCGGCAATGCGTGTTTCCGTATGGTAGGAGACGAG
>Ga0310039_10002335_pt1 | contig 12735 bp, 5 predicted proteins | sample Sb_taG_4_FD_200460 | JGI IMG/M metagenome (GOLD analysis project Ga0310039, IMG submission 200460) | Peat soil microbial communities from Weissenstadt, Germany - Sb_50d_6_BS metaG (v2) (version 2) | ecosystem: Environmental > Terrestrial > Soil > Wetlands > Peat | place: Germany: Weissenstadt... | reverse complement strand
CGTTCCATCACGATTTTCCCATTGGATTGTGGACCGAATCTGCTATATCTCGGGGTCTGTCCACAACGTCGAGCAACGACAACCCAGAATCAAGGACTTTGCGTCGCCCAAGAGCGATCAGTTGCCCGTTCTTCGAAAGCGCAGCCGACCCCGATCGCGAGACCGTTCACAGTGTCACCCGGACCGCTTCGAGAGACGTCCTCATCTCTGTCGCCGTTTGGAAACGAGCGTCGCGGTCAGAGTCGCAAGCTTTAAGGAGAAACTCGGCGAGCCCAGCGTTCAAGTCTTTCCGAAACTGGCGAGGATCACGGACAGCAACATCTGGCAGCGGTCGGGCTTGCGAGTACGGATGTTGTCCATCGCATAGCAATTCGTACAGGGTTACGCCAACTGCAAACAGATCAGTGGAGACGTCCCACTGGGTCAGGTCAGCGGTAGGTGGCTGGTACGGCGGTGTGCCAGAGGCGGTATGAACCGGGTCACCGACTCGAGATGCGATATTGAAGTCCAGTAACTTTGCACCTGACCTCGTGATCATAATGTTTTGCGGTTTGACGTCTCGATGGACCAGAGCGTTCTCACTCATCGACATCAGCTCGTCATACTCGTTGGCCGAGAGCTCTCCTTCGCTCTTCTTTCGGTCCAGCTCGTTTAGCCTTTCGGAATCTGGGTGAATGGCCGCTAAGGCACTAAGAATGTCTAGAGCGACATCGACCGCCTCGCGGTCACGCATATGCTTCTTGCCTGTCACATACTCATCCAGCGGTTCGCCTTCGATATATTCCATGATTAGGTACCACTCGCCCTGATCAGTACGGTCAGCCCAGATAACCTTGACGACGTTGGGATGATGGACCTTTCGGAGCGCGTTAATCTCGCGGCGCACAGCGTCATAGCCTGCAGCGTTTTCGAATAGCTTTAGCGCCCGATCTTCCTCCTCAACGGCATCGCGCACGCGGTACACCTTTGAGAAGCCGCCGCTGCCTAGGACGGCCTCGACTTTGAATCGGTCGCCAATGGTGTCACCAATGCAATAGTCGCGAGCAGGCTTGCGTGACGAAACGTCCTTTGGATCCGGAGCAGGGAGAGCATGGCCTTCTGCCGATTGGCTATCTATTGGTGCCGAGCCGTGGTCCCCTTCACTTTCCTTACGAAGGCGGTGCCTTACCGACTCTTCACAGTAAACAATCGTGTCTGGTCCGTCGTCGATCCGGTAGGACAGGTCGACTTTGCCGAACTCGGCAACACCGATAGACGCTTGCGCCTCCTTAACTCGGCGCCTCATCTCTAATGCCAGCGAGGCGGCCCAAGAGAGCGCCTGGTCCGGCACATCCATCTCGGGGTCGGGATAGATCAAGCGAAGCAATCCATCAACGGTGTTGTTCGCCGCCTTCCGGTCGCGCCCGCTGAGCTGGGTACCCCATTCGAGCCGGCCTTGAAGGACTTCGAGCCGAGAAGTCCGGCGTAGCTGAGTCCACACCTCGGCGAGAAAGTCGCTGACGAATCCAAAATGCGCGGTGAAGTAGGAGGGGTCAAGTTTCGGGACATCCCACCCTGGGAGGTAGGCGTGGATTCGGTCCATGAAAGCGGTGTCCTCGCGCATCTCTTTCGGTAACGGCGAGAGAAGGTGCCCTGATCGAAGCTGCTCCCACACATCGACATCGAAGTTACCAACCATTACGATGCCGCCTTCGGCTCGAATCGACTCACGCCCGCGCGAGAACTCACCCGACTCCATGTAACCCTTGAGGATGTTCACGCCTTCCTTCTGGTCAAAGGAGACTCCGGACACTTCGTCGAAGCAGATCACGTCGTACTGAGCAACCAGTCCTCGGCGCCCAGTGTTCATATTCACGAACATGTTGGCGATTGTCGCCTTGCCGCCGGACACGAGATGCGCATAGGGCGACACCTGTTGAAAAAGATGCGATTTGCCTGTACCGCGTGGTCCGAGTTCGACTGCATTGTAGTTGCGGACCACGAACGGAAGCATTCGAACGAGGAGCACGTCCTGCTCCCGATGGGTAAACCGGCTTGGCTCGAATCCGACGCTTCGAAGTAGTAGATCTCGCCATTGATCGACGGTGAAATGTTCGCGACCCTTGACGAAAGTTGCAAGGGCGTCGCGTGTGGACATCTGAATCGGTCGAATCGCCTCCACACGAAACGGCTGCCCGCCTTGCTCGCCAGCAAGGGACGCAATGTATTCCAAGGTAACTTCGGCGTAAAAGCCACCAGTTAGCATTCGCTCATGTTGATTAACGAGATCCGATGAGATGTGAATGTCGTCGAGCTGGAGGCTCGGCAATTCCGCTTTGTACGCGTCACTACGTGCATCGAGACGGGCCTTCAGTAGGTCGATGATCTTTATAGTGCCCTTGTCACGGGCACGATGCTTAAACAACTCTTGGTCCCCCGCCCGAACCGTGCGCTCTTGCATCGATCGTTGGACCATCTCAAGCCCGGCCGCAATCTCCTCATTGTCAGTGGTAGCACAGTAGCGACCTAGCAGGAACTCACCTACGTAGGTCGGGACAGGGTACTGACCCCGGAACTGCTGGGCTAGGTCCTTACGGACTAAGTAGCCTTCGAAGACACCGGCAGCAAGCCTGTCGAGTTCGTCTAGCTGTGTCATCGGTTTTGCCCCACAGTGGTTTCGCGTTGAAGTAAGAGAAGGCCGTCTCTTCCGACGACAACGATCTGCGCCTGTTGACCTTCACGATCCTCGTCCTCCACAAGCAGCAACACTTTGCCAGCGCCGCCCGTAATACGAGCGAGCTCAGCGATGCTCGTTGACGGGTCACCGGCGTTAGAACGCAAGTCGACAGTCGCTCCATCAGGGAGCCCGTTGAACTCAACCACCAGAGTCAGATGCCGCCACTTCGTCCTAGTGATCTCGGCACTACTCACGACCGACTTATCGGCGCGAGTCACTGCGAGGCGCGGGATGACTGATTCTTGGGGACTCACTCCACCGTGTTCGTAAGTCTGATTGGCCTCAAAGCATGAGATCCCCGGAGCGATTGCAATACGCACGGTCGGGTCCCAGTGCCACGCCACGGTTGGGACGTCAACGACAGCGCCGTCTTTGATCCGGGCACAACGGCCCTTCTTCGTTTCGGTAACCGAGATAGGAAGGCTCTCGTTCTTGGGCATTCCGCCCGGAACGATGAGCCACCCATGATCAGTAATGATCGTGGCCTTCTTCCACCCAAAGTCGATCAACTCTCGGATACGGCGAGCGATCCTGCCAACCTGATCGTCTATCTCATGTGCAAGACGCAGACCGACGTCGTGTCCCTTGTGGTCGATCTCCCCCGTCTCAGTCCATGCGACACCATGGGGATCGCCGAGATCGTTTGGTCCGAGTACTTGAACTGATGCTTCGCCCATCAGCGAACGCAATACTTGAACGCTTGCGCTCGGACCATCAGGCGCACGTCTGGCGTCGAGTCCTTGGCCAGGCCCGAGGAGTGACTGGTCAATCGGTACGAGAGTCGGCTTCGAGGTAGAGGTCACGGTAGGCAGGGCAGCAAGCCCGTGGGCTACTTCGGTCACCAGATTGGAATCGCGCAGTCGTTCAATCAAGAGATGAGCGACATCAAGGCGAAGGCCGTCAACGAAGATAAGCACCTCGCCATTTTTTGGTTTTGGAGTCGCCGTAGCAACGTAGTTACCGGCATTGGCCGACGAGCCAATCGCCTCCTGCAACGCCTTCGCTCCCGCGTCGAGCCAGGGATCGTAGAAGGAACTGAGCGCAGCCGCGACGGCTGATAGGTCGGCTTGACGGTCAACTTCGCCAATTGCCGCAAGAGCTGACCGGTCAGCGTACCAACCTTCCGACGCGTACCAGTCTGCGATCTCCTCAACGGAGCCCTTCAATGGAGTAGACGAAGTTACCCGCGCGACTTCTGCCAGATGCTCCAAAGCCAATACCAGAGGTGTCCACCCCAGATCCGCCCACACAGATCCTCGGCGATCCTTGTGTTCGTCCTCGACCTTTAATACACATGCACGACCCTCCGCCGACGGACTCTTGTCGAGCTTCAGTAACGTTTCTCGCAGCGAGTCTTCGGCGTCCGCTGCTACTCCGGGCCAAGCACCTGGGTTGCTAAGAATGAGCTGATTGGGTTGCGCTTGCCGAAGCCGATCAGGAATACCGGGATAGTCACCGGGTGCCTCCCGAAAGCGCTGCCAGACTTTGGCCCACTCCCCAGACGCCTCGCCCAACAGTCGAGCGCCTTCAAGCTCACCCTTCGACGCTGGATCGAAGCCGAAGTCCTTCTTACATTCATGGACAAATGCCGCCCACGCCACATCGCTGATGCCTTTTCTCATAGATGCCGGGTCATCCAACCAGTTCAGCAGCGCTCGAATCAGATCTGGGTTCAGGAGACCGTTAAGAAAACCGGCATCCAGGTGCTTGGCCTGAAGTCGGCTCATCGGTTGTTCAAGCAGTTCAACAATACTGGCCACCAGAGCGTCGCTCGTTGCCTCGTCACCGGCAACATTCAACGCGAGACCGCGCGCCTCGTTGGTGAACAACGACCTGATCGTCCAGTCCTTCCCGTTCGGATGACAAAACCATTGACTCCTGAACTGAATCCCGATAAGCGGAGCCACCAATCTGTCGATATTTCCGGATGGTCGGAGGTCCTCTCGGGAGTAGCCAGGGAGATACACGATTGGAATGCCCCCTGGAGCACTCGCAAGATCCACAGATCGCGCTACCACACATCGAATCCAGACCGCAGGTCCCTGTTGAGTCCCTTCGTCGTATTCACCAAGCCGCACCACTCTCCGGTGTGCCTGCAAGGCAGTCACCGCGCAGTCCCACTGCCGTTCTCGGTCAGGCCATAGGAGAGCCTGGGGAGGTTCCAGCGCGTTTCCATCATGCGCGAGCGCATCGTCAAGCGTGCGAACAAGCTGGGCAAGCACTGTCTCGCTCACGCCACACCCTGAGCCCTGGCCGACTGCTTCTCAGCGACTGAGTAATGGAGATCGTTCCTGCGCTCGGAACCATCGAGATCCTTTCCTCGATCTTTGTCCCAGTTGATACTGAACGGCAAGCGCAGGACACCGGCCTCTACAAAAGGGCGCACATTGAGACGCACTCCATCGTTCAGATCCGGTTCCCAACCAATGGGTTGCTCCGCCAGTGACTTCCATCGCACGCAGATGTCGTATGGTGGTTCGCCATCCAGAATCAGCTTGAGCCGGCGCTGAAGATCTTGAGCAGCAACGAGACGTTCCTCAGCGCCCGTTACGTTCTCGCGATTCCCTGCCGTCTGTCGCTCAATCCAGTCGCCGAGACATGTATAGATAAGGCGCTCAAGGGTGGCTCGATCCAGTCGGTGGTAGTTCAACAACGCCGAGAATCCATCTTTGCGACCGTCCGAAACGTGCCACACAAAGGGCCGGTTCTTGAACACCTGGCAGTGTGCTCTAAAGAAGTCTTCCCACAGCCAGGACTCCAAATCCTTCTTCTTGGACCCGGATGCTGCGATCATTTCATTACTACGAGCAGGTGACCATGTGACTCCATACGCCCGCGCTAGTAACTCCTGGAGCCGGTCTGCGGCTGGACGTTCTCCCAACACCGAAGGCAAACACACGATCCCATCGTCATCCGCCAACTCGTCAAGATCATCCGACTCTGGCTGCGCCGGCCACCTAAACCCAAGCAAACGGCCTACCGCAACCTGCAATGGTTCAATGGTCGATTCTGGACGACCATTAAACAACCACTGCGTTGGATCATCCGACGATGGCTCCGGCAAGCCATCCGGATACAATTTCTCCGCCAAGCGCTGCCAGTGCTGCGAGTCAAAAGGAACCTTTATTACGGTCCCTGGTGGGATTTTCAGCGAATCGTCAAGCTCGCGGACCTTGGACGAGAACTCACTGGATGATACAAACGTCCAAATTGCGGGGAGCAGCTCAGGGGTTCTTGGGGTGATTGCCGCGGTGTTCTGGGAAAAGTGCGTTCCTTGATAAAGGCATGCCCGGAGATCGCCGGTCAAGCTGACGAGAACTCCGGGGCGAGAGTAAGCCCGACCGCCAACGAGGATCGCCTTGCCGATCTTCTTCAGCTCGTGGAGAGCCCCCCTCCCGTTTTCCCAGAACACTGCATGGGTGCAACCTGCCCAGGGGGTCGTTTCACTCACTGTCGTCTGATATTTCTCCCAATTCAGATCGCCCGGTTTTGGCTCCCACCAATACCGGATGAACCGAGGCTGATCTTTTGTGTTCATTCCACAAGTGCTCCCAGCAATTTCCGCTAGACGTTGTACCGACTGTTCCTCAGTCGTAAAAAGGATTCGAGAATCAGGATTATCCAGCTGAGTTCTCTGCCTATGTTGGAATGCGGGTCCGCACCGGAGACATTGAGCCTTCTCTAATGCAGTCCCTGCGGTGGCCGCGTCGATGGCCAAATAGTTGTCCATCGACTCTTGAGTCCCAACCGAATCCACCCACAAGACAACTTGGACAATCTCACCAGTGATGGCTTCAAACGCACCTGATCCCAGTCGGACGACCGCGTGCCAGACTCTGTTTCGAATCCAATTGTTTCTCAAATCGCGAAAAGCTGCCGTATAAAGCAAGTGTTGCGGAAGTACAAGCGCCAGAGTGGTCGACGCATCATGCATCCTCTCCGCCATCGTGGTGGACAGGTCGCGGCTCGATGCGCGATACCGATCATTGGAGAACACGCGAAGTTCATCGGACTGTGAACCTCGGGTCAGGAATGGTGGGTTAGTCGCTACGAGGGTGTAGTGGCGGGACAGGTAGTCAGCGGCTCGTGCAATACCGGCCGCGTCCGCTCCGAGGACAGCTGTGGCTGGGTCGTCGGCTTCCTGCGAAAGTGCCTTAGTAAGTAGGGGTGCAATATCGTCCCAGTCGGCAGTCCCGAACAACGTCTGAGCCCCTGCTGGCCCGGGCAACTCAACTGCTCGTTTCGGATCGATCAGACTTCCAAGCGTGTCAGCGTCACGAAACAGGAAGTGCAGACGTGCCAACGAGTTCTCCAGCTTAGGTTCACCACCAGCGAGAGCTGTCCACTCTCCGACGGATGCCTTTGCCGGAATTCCCGAGCACGCCACATGCGGGACTGGGAGTTCTCGCCACCCTCCGCCGGACTTCCATGCTGACATCGCCACCGCAAACATCGCGATCTGTACACACCTCTGATCCAATTCGAGGCCAAACAGGTTGTCGCAAAGCACGGCGTTTTGAGCTGCGACCACATCAAGGTATTCAGCCTCTGCTCGCATTCTCCACAGCATTCTGAAGGCCTCCACCAGAAAGTGCCCTGACCCGCAACATGGGTCCATCACAGTCACCTGCGCCACTTCATCGGGCCATTCATCGAACGACCCTGCCGCTGGCGATCCATCCTCGTTGAATCGGAGGAATTCCCACTCCTTTATCAACACGCTGTTCGGATTCCGAACGGCCCACCATGCTCCCAGCGAGTTTTCCAGCAAGAACCGCACCATGTAGTTCTCGGTAAAGAGCTGCGTCACCGGACCCAGCTCTACTCCACCAATCTTGCGCTCGGACGCGTTGATTTCGTCCTTCTTTTCTTTCTGCCAGAACTGATAGACCCACCCGAGTGCGTCATCGGATACGAAAACCTCTCTTGGTAGAGCAGCCACCAAACGTTCAAGATCAAGACGTCCCTCCGGTGCCAACCGGAGACGCACACAAGGATCATCCAGACGAAAGATCCCCGGCAGGATTTCAGCCGCGAATCGTCCAGCGACAGACCAGCCGTCTGGCTCGCCGAGCCCGGACGCGAGCTCATCGCATTCCTCGATCGTCACCGGAGCGCGATATTTGGGATGAATGAGGAGTCCATTCTCAGCGAGGAAGCGGGCGAAGAGCAACCTATGCCACTGTTCGTAGGCACATTCAGCAATGAGTAAGCCGATGGAATCGCCCCTCTCACCGAGCTGCTTTCGTTTGGCTCGTAACCCTCTTCGCAACTCTCGCTCATCGTTACTTAGGTGGGTGGGGGCGCGCTCAGCCGTAATGGCAAGGCCCATAAGGACTGCTCGACATGCTGATTCGGCCGCCCTCCGCGCAGTGACGCAGGTCACTTCGAGCTGTTTGCGCTGTCCAGGTGAAAGTACGCTCATTCGACGCCCACTAGATGATGACGGTTTCGCCGGCGTTTACGTGGCCCATCAAGTTCTCGCGTAGCGACGACAGATAAACATCAACGTCGGCTTCAGTCTTGATGGTTGCGCTTTCGGGCTTGACGGTGACACTTTTCGGTTCAAGCTTCTTCGCGGCGGCTGTTCGGGCAGCAGCACCCTTAGCTGGAAGGGCTTGCTGCCTCTCCTTCCAAGCCTCGAGTGGGTTCGCGTCTAGGGCCTGTAGCAGCTCATCGTCCGAGCGCACCGAGGGAACTCGGACAGCGACCAGTCCAACTTGTTCAATTAACGCCGAGCGTTCATCCGGCTCGATTTGTTGCCATTCTGCGGAGAACTCCAGTTTCTGAATCTCGTCAGCCTGAGCAGCAACGACGACCTCTGCGAGTCCTGCGAGTTCAGACCGTAGAGCGTCACAGACCTGCCCGATAAGCGGCTGAACGGGATCAGGGTCCGACAGGAGGAGTCGACTCGAGAGGACAGCGTTGCGCTGCTCTTGGACATCTTCTACCTGCGGTAGATATTTGGCGTGAGCCAAAAGTCGGTCGAGCCGGAGCCAAGCTGTTTCCCGCTGAGACCGTTGGGCGCTGGCCGCTGACCAGACACCGACATCCTGACGAAGTTGGTCACTTGCCTCAGCGACGGCGCGGAACTGTTGGTTGCCGGCCAGGGCGAGGAGCCCTTGGATGTGAGCGGTGTCAGGTGGCTCGGGAAGCGGAGCGGAGCCTCCAGCGCGTTCAGCGAGATCAACGAGATGCTGCAAGAGGCCACTGATCGCAGCGGCCTCTTGCCCCGTGGTGTACGGGACCTTCGCATCAGTGAGCACGCCTCGAACGGCCATCCGTTCGGGAGTGGTCGGAGGGTCGTCCTCTTTGAAGAAGGTCGCCTTGCCGATCTGGGTCGTAGGTAGTTCCTTGGCCCCGGCGACTGCCTTGGTATCCCGTTCGGCGCGGACATTGCCGTTAGCCAATAGGGCAAGCAGTGCACCGTCGACTGCATCCTTGGGCCATCCATATGGGGGGTCCCCCAGCTGGCGCAGGATCTCGCTTCCCTTGGTTCCGCCTGCCGACGTTCTTGCTAGTACTTCTTTGCAGACGGGGTTGGCAGGAACGTCTGCATTCCAGCCAACTAAGGAAAGTGCATCAGCCGCACCATCTCGCGCCCTGTTGCTGACCTTAATCCAGTTCGCGTTATCTGCCGGACCAAACTTCGAGAACTGACGTGACAGCGCATGCTTACAACCGGTTTCGATACTGTCACGGAATGAAGCGGAGGTGAGTTCGTTTCCGCCTCCTTGAAAGATTCTCGCTTTGGCGACGACCATGCCGAAGAGGTTGGTGAGTCGCTGCTCACCCTCTAGTACGCGAAACTGCATTCCCTGCTTTGCTTGACGGCCTTCATCGGTCTGTGGCTCTGGTCGTTGATTGATTGCGTCTTTGGCCGCGGCCAGGCTGGCGAGTGCGTCTCGGATCCCATCCGCGTCAACCTTGGGCAACAATACAAAAACCGTTGGGCTCTCGTTGCCCGCTTGGGCGGCAGACTCCTTTACCTTTGACTCGATAACATTCCACTCGTCTCGGATCCATACATGCACTGCGGTTCCGTCCGCGGTTGGCTCATCATCTCCCCAATGACACTCAATCTTCCGGGAAATCTTGCTTTCTCCGTGGGTCAGCTTTAGGCCGGCTAGATCGGCTTCGACCGTTTTGACCAGCCACTCATTGCGAAGTTGTGCCATGCGAGCCGCGTCCGTGCTGACGGAGGCGCGTCGTTGGTTGAACTCCTTCGTCCATTCAGCTCCTTCCTCTGTCTGGAGCCTGAACTCGTCTCCGAGCTTCATCAGCCGGCCTTGCTCCGCGAGTTCACCAAGTACTCGAGGTACGTCCTTACGTAGCTGAGCACCGTCAGCTGACAGATCTTCAACTAGGAGGTCAGCGATCATCGCCGGGGTTGCTCGAACACCGGTATCGCCTACTCCCTCGTGTGGGAGCTGCGAAATGAGAAAGATGAGCGAGCACGCCCGAGACTTCAGCTCGCCGTCTGCCGTGCCATCGCCAAGGCTGCGGATGAGCTCGTCAATCTCCTTCAGCAGAACGCCACTTTGCAGCATGCTGGCGGATTCGGATCGGAATAGGAAGTCGCCACCAATCACGTGACCCAACGGTTTGTCGGCAACGCTTCGAACAGCCTCGTGTACGATCTTCAGCTGAGTGCGCAGCACGCCTGCTTTACCGGCCTTATCAATCGCCCGTAGCGCACGTTCCCAAAAGCGGCGCCGGGTTGGCAACATCGGATAGTCCGAGACAAGCGTCACCTTGTCTGCAGCCGTTGCGGCCAGTCGAGTACCTCCGAGCTCCCGATCGATCTCGCCGCTAACTACATTCAGCGACTCCTCGATCGCATCGACCGAATCGGGCTTCTTGCGCAGCACGACCTTGCGAACCACTGTCTCGACGTCGGTATCAGACAGGGCAACCGTCACTGAGAAGCGTCCCATGAGCTTTTGCAGCGTCGGGTTTGCAGTTAGCGCTGATTGGCCGGTCGCGACAACAAGGACCTGGCAATCGAAGCTTGACGAGCACGCCTCCACCAATAACTGAACCTGTTCTGCAACCTTGTTGTCATCGTTGATGTACTGCTGCATTTCGTCAAGGACAACCAAAGTCATTGGCAATTTGTCGGGGGTATTGCTCTGGAGGCGCATTACTTCACCGAAGTCCTTGACTGCGGAATTCAGGTCGATGTCGTCTACCATCGCGAACTGGTTTTGTAGTGCGGTGCTCACGGCTTCATGTGTATTCCCGAAGCTCGCTCCAGCCTCAATCAGAGCTTGTGCAAGGATTGGTGAGACGTAGAGGCTTCGCAAAACATCACCGAATGACTTGCCTGACTTAGCCTCGATCCACCGATGAACGACCGGAGTAAATAGCCGCGCATCCGCGGAAAATGCCTCCCTGCTTGGGAAGATAGCGGTGTCTAAGACGCAATCATCCGCAAGCCAGGAGGCACTTTCAGTGACTGCAGTATCGCGCGGAATCGACCGGATCGAAGTGACCTTCGACGAGCCCAACCTGGTGGCCAACGCCGGGCTACTGCTCGTGGCCACGTTGACGGTCCGACTCGGACTCGAACGCCTGATCAACACCACCGTTCACCTCTCGGGTCGCGTGGGCGGAGCTCTTCCGGGACGCAAGGTGCTCACGTTGGTGCACGCCCTGACGGCGGGCGGATCGCACATTGACCACGCGGAGATTCTGCGATCGGGAGCCACCCAGGCGGTGCTAGCTCACCGGGTGATGGCGCCGTCGACCTTGGGCACGTTCCTCCGGGCCTTCACCTTCGGTCACGTTCGCCAACTCGACCGGGTGCTTGGTGAAGCCCTGCGCCGGGCGTGGGCCCTCGGGGCGGGACCGGGCTCCGGCCAACTCGTCATGGATCTCGACTCCACCATCTGCGCCGTGTGCGGCAAGGACAAGCACGGAGCTGGCTACGGATATACGAAGGAGCTCGGCTACCACCCCCTCATCGCCACCCGGGCGCAGACGGGTGAGGTGCTCCACGTCCGCATGCGCAAGGGTGCGGCCGCCACCCAGCGCGGGGCCAAGCGTTTCGTCGAAGAGCTCGTGGCCCGGGTGCGCCGGGCCGGGGCCACAGGGGAACTGTTCATGCGTTTCGACTCTGGCTTCTGGTCCAACACCACGTTGGCCACGCTCGAGCGCCTCGAGGTCGGCTACACGATGGGCGTGAAGATGATCAAGGCCGTGGTCAGCGCCGTGGAGGGCATCGAGGAGTCGGCGTGGACCCCGATCGACTACAGCGTCGACGGTGAGGCCGAGGTGGCCGAGTGCGACTACAAAGGCCGGCGACTCATCGTGCGCCGCACCCGACTGGTCGGGCGCCAAGCGACACTGTGGCCGCAGTGGCGGCACTTCGCCTTTGTCACCGACTTGGACGGCAAAACGGCCGATGTCGATGCCTTCCACCGCGCGCATGCCACTGTCGAACTCGCCATTCGCGACCTGAAGGAAGGCGCGGGCCTCGAACACGTCCCCTCCGGAAACTTCTTCGCCAACTCAGCGTGGCTCCTGTGCGCGGCTCTGGCTCACGATCTCATCCGCTGGACCGCCATGCTCGGTGCCATTACCCCCGACGACAAGCTCACCGTGGCCCGCACCGTCCGCACACGGTTCTTGTCCATACCGGGTCGCCTCGTCAGTCGCTCCGGCCGACCAGTGCTGCGCACGCCGCTCAAGTGGCCGTGGGCCGACGCATTCGAACGCGCCCTCGACCTTCTGCGCGGCTTGCCGCCGGTTCCTGTGTAGCTCAGCACTCCGCGGCGGGCGCACCGCAGACAATCGCTGGACGGCGCTGACAACCGAATCGAATCTACAAAGGCTTGGTCGAGCGCGCCCCGTCAGCCCGTGAGGAACTCCCAGTGCCGCGGTTCTCCTCGTCGCATTGCCGGTCACTTCATTCGGTGCTCTACCAGGTCGTCGATCGGTGGATCGAGGCTAAGAGAGTCCTCTTGCCCACCATGTTGGGCGGAAGGAGGATGATCAAGGTGAAGCACCGACGTCAC
>Ga0310039_10002332_pt1 | contig 12736 bp, 2 predicted proteins | sample Sb_taG_4_FD_200460 | JGI IMG/M metagenome (GOLD analysis project Ga0310039, IMG submission 200460) | Peat soil microbial communities from Weissenstadt, Germany - Sb_50d_6_BS metaG (v2) (version 2) | ecosystem: Environmental > Terrestrial > Soil > Wetlands > Peat | place: Germany: Weissenstadt... | reverse complement strand
CTCAAAGGCAGTCCGTTTCTGATCGCCATCAACAAGAATCCTAAAGCGCCAATCTTTCAAGTGGCAGATGTTGGGATTGTGGACGACATCCTGGAGTTCTTGCCGGAGTTGACCAACAAAGTTCGAGAAATGCGCAGCATCGCTGCAAAGTAAAAGTGAGGACCCGATCATGATTGCAAATAAGACCTTGAAGTTAAGCGTGAAGTCGCTCAGAGATTTTGCCAAGAAACGCCTGACTGACGAGAAAATCCGGGAACTGGATGACCGCGACGAATGCCCGCTGGAGATCGTCCGGCATATGTGCAGCCCGGACCAGTTGGGCATTCAACTCCTGTTCATCCCCGAAGATTGCGGCGGTTTCGGCGGCGGCGCCTTCGATGTGTATGTGGTGTGCGAAGAGATGGCGCGCATCGATCTGGGCGTCGCCACGTCCGTGCTGGCTACGTTCTTGGGCAGCGATCCAATCACGGTGGGCGCCACTCCGGAGCAAAAGAAGCACTGGCTGAGTCGCATTGCGGAAGAGGGATTGCTGTTCGCCTACGGCGCCACTGAACCGGAAGCGGGCAGCGATCTGGGCGCTCTCCGCACTACCGCGGACCGGGTCATGCAGGACGACCGGGTCGTCGGGTACAAGATCAACGGGGCCAAGCAATGGATCAGCAACGGCGGAATCGCGGACGCTTACACCGTCCTAGCCAACACGCCCGGTGGTCCGAGTTGGTTCATTTTGGAAAAGGGCGCCAACGGTTTCAGCCACGACGAACCGGAAGATAAGCACGGCATTCGACTGAGCAACACGGCCGCGCTTGCATTCAGCGACACCTACGTCGAAGCCGACCGCCTGATCGGCGGGGTGGAAGGCCAGGGATTGAATCAGGCGCAAGCTGTCTTCGGCTACACGCGGCTGATGGTGGCGGCGTTTGGCCTGGGGGCCGGGTGGTCCGCGCTCGATCGCGCAATTCCGTACTCCACTAAGCGTATTCAGGCGGGAGCGCCGCTTTCGGAGAAACAGGGGTACACCCACAAGCTGATCGTGCCCCACGTGGCGCGGCTCGAAGCCGCCCGCTCTTACATCGAAGAAACGGCGGAGCGGATCGACGCCGGGACCGAAGGCAGCCTGAACACGGAAGGCGCCATTGCCAAGTACATGGCGACCGAGGCCGGAAACATGGCAGCCGACGCCAGTATTCAAGCCCTCGGCGGATACGGATACACGCACGAATACATGGTGGAGAAGATCAAGCGCGATGTCCGGATCACCACCATTTACGAAGGCACCTCCGAGATCATGGAGATGACCATCAGCCGCGACCGCTGGCAGCTTCATCTGAAAACGCGCGGGCAGTACTACCACGACCAAGCCAAGAAGTTCGAAGAGTTCCATGGCCGCCATCCGAACGTGGGCGCTGACAACGCGGCACTGGCGCTGCACGCCTTGGCCGAAGTGATGGAGAAAGCCCGTATCGCGCGCCTGACCCGCTATCAACACATTCTGCTGCGTCTGGGCGAACTGATTGCCTACGCCGAGTGCGCCGGCAGTTTAGCTCGCCGCGCCGGATTGATGGAAGAAGGCAAGCTCAACGAGAAAGCCAATCGTCGCTTCGACGCGACCGCACTGGCGGCGCTGAGCAGAGTCTTCGCCCGCGAGGCGGCGCTCAAGGTCGCCGAAGAAGGTTTGCGCTGGGTGGTCGGAGCGGGCGGTGTGAGCGCTGCCGAACTGCCCGCGTTTGAAACCAGCCTGGGATTGCGCGCGATTCACGGAGCGCAGGCAGGGCTGATTTCGGATTTGGATTACATCGCAGACGTAGTGTACAGCCGCGCGGCGAAGCTCGCGGAACTCGTCGCGTAGCGCTGAAGGATGAAATTTGCATGGGCTTTGACAGGGAAAATTCTTCTCTCCGCAAAGGAGCGCAGTCATGGAAAGCACTTCATACCGAGCCGTCGCCATTGTAGGGGCAGGAGCCATTCTGCCGGATGCCCCGAACGTTCCGGCCTTCTGGGAAAACATAAAGAATGGGCGTTACAGCGTCACCGACATCGATCCCAAACGCTGGGATCCGGCGCTCTACTACGATCCCGACAAGAGCGTCCCAGATAAGACATATTCAAAAATCGGCGGCTGGGTTCGCGACTACGTGTGGGAGCCGATGAAGTGGCGCCTGGGCGTCCCGCCGCGCGTGGTTGATGCCATGGATGTGGCCCAAAAATGGGCCATCGCCTGCACCCGCGAAGCGCTGGAAGACTACGGCTATCCCAATCGGCCGCTGGACCCGGATCGCACCGCCGTGATCCTCGGCAATGCCATGGCTGGCGAGAGACACTATCTTACGGCGCTGCGCATTTTCTTTCCGGAATACTCTCGCGAACTGGCTGAATCCGCCAGTTTCACCGCGCTTCCGGAAGCGCTCCGCCGCGACATCACGCGCGAATTGCACGACCGGATTGGCAAACTCCTTCCTGAGGTCACTGAAGACAGCATGCCTGGTGAATTGGCCAATTGCATCGCTGGCCGCATTGCCAACATCTTCAATTTCCATGGTCCCAATTACATTTGCGACGCAGCTTGCGCCTCCGCCATGGCGGCCATCAGTTCGGCAATTGAGGGATTGGTAGAGAACGATTACGACACGGTAATCACCGGCGGGATTGACCGCAACATGGCCGCACCGATGTTCGTCAAATTCTGCAAGATCGGAGCGCTCTCGGCGACCGGCACACGTCCTTACGCCGAAGGAGCGGACGGCTTCGTGATGGGTGAAGGCGCTGCGATCTTTTTGCTCAAGCGCTTGGCCGATGCTGAACGTGACGGAGACAGAATTTACGCCGTGGTGCGTGGCATAGCCGGCGCGAGTGACGGCAAGGGCAAAGGGATCACTGCGCCCAACCCCATCGGCCAGAAGATGGCCATTGAACGAGCCTGGCAGAACGCCGGCCTGTCACCGGGTACGGTGACCTACATTGAAGGCCACGGCACATCCACGCGGGTGGGCGATGTGGTCGAAGTGCAGAGCATGGCCGACGTGCTCTGCAGTGCTCATCTCCCGCCGCACTCAGTGGGACTGGGCTCGGTCAAATCGAACTTTGGACATCTCAAGGGAGCTGCGGGCGCTGCTGGATTGCTGAAAGCCGCTCTTTCACTTCGCGACAAAGTGCTACCGCCCAGCGTGCACTGCGAGCGCCCCAGTCCAGAGATTGACTTTGAGCACTCCCCGCTTTACGTCAACCGCGAGTTGCAGCCGTGGACGAAGACAGTAGATGGCGTGCGGCGCGCCGGCTTGAGCGCTTTTGGTTTTGGCGGTACCAACTTCCATGCGGTACTCGAAGAATACATTCCCCACAGGCTGAATGGAAACGGCAAGCGGTCGGTCGCGGTAAGCGAGATGCCGCCGAGAATTACTGAGGCAGCTATGAACGCGAAAGATTTTTCCCCCACTTCTCTATCTTCTTACGAGGCATCTTCTTATAAGGCTCCACTGCGCGGTGCGCTGGTCATCGGCGCCGCATCGGAGGCCGCACTGGTCGAGCGTTTGCGCGTGGTGGAGAACGAGGCCAAGGCGGGCCGCGCACCCGCGACTACGGCTCCGGCTGAAGCAGATCTGCGTGCGCCCGAACGCCTGGCTATCGACTACGCCAACGCCGCTGAACTGGCAGAAAAAGCGCGCACTGCACTCAAGGCGCTCGGAGCCAATCAACCAGCGATATGGAAAGCCCTGCGCGCGCAAGGCGTCTTCCGCGGCCACGGCCCCGCGCCCAAGGTGGCGTTCCTGTATCCCGGCCAAGGCTCGCAGTACGTGAACATGCTGGAGCCACTCCGCGCAGTGGAGCCGATTGTGGCGGAAATTTTTGCCGAAGCCGATCGGGTGATGACGCCGCTGCTGGGCAAACCGCTCAGCGAATTCATTTTCGTGGACAAGGCCGACGCCGACGCTGTCGTCAAGGCCGAAGACGATCTGCGCCAAACTGCCATCACTCAGCCTGCCGTACTGGCGACCGATCTGGCGCTGACCCGGCTCCTGGCCGCTTATGGCATCACGCCTGATTTCACCATGGGACACAGCCTGGGCGAATACGGAGCGCTGCTGGCGGCCGATGCGATTCCGTTTGCGGACGCACTCGAAGCGGTCAGCGCCCGCGGCCGTGAAATGACCCGCTTTGCGCCGGAAGACAAGGGCCGCATGGCGGCAGTGTTCGCTCCGCTTGAGGAAATCGAGCGAATCCTGAAGACTGTGACCGGCTACGTGGTGATCGCCAACGTTAACAGCAATCGGCAGGCGGTCATCGGCGGCGCGAGCAAACCCGTCGAGCAAGCCATGGAAGCGTTCCAGAAGGCTGGCTACGACGTGTCGGCATTATCGGTCAGCCATGCGTTCCACACCACGATTGTGGCGTCCGCCAGTGAGCCGCTGCGGCGAGTGCTGCAGCGCCTGCATCTCGCGTCTCCGCGCCTGCCCATCGTCGCCAACACCAACGGTGAGTTCTATCCCACGGGGCGGGACGTCGTGCCGCAGATGTTGGACATTCTGGCAGAACAGGTCGCCGCTCCTGTGCAGTTCGTCAAGGGCCTGCGCACGCTCTATGAGGCGGGGGCGCGCGTCTTCGTGGAAGTCGGTCCGAAAAAAGCATTGCAGGGATTTGCTGAAGATGTGCTCGGCGAGCGCGGCGATGTGGTGTCGCTTTTCACCAATCATCCGAAGGTCGGCGATATCCCCGCGTTCAATCAGGCGTTGTGTTGCCTTTATGCGGCGGGATTGGGCCGCGGGACCCCGGAAGCCGCGCGTCAAACAGTGCCGGCGTCCGTGCCGGCAGTTTCCGCGCTGCCAAAAATTCCTGAACCAATCGGGCTGACCGCGCCCGCTGCAGTTACTGCTACCGCACCGGTGGTGGCAATCAATTCAGGTCACTACAACGACGGTCAATCCAACGACGGTCACTACACCGACGGTCAATACAACGATCTCGGCCGATTGTTGGGCGATGTTCTTGAGCGCGGCTGGGAGATTACCCACGGCCAGAGGCGCGCTCCAATCGACGCTGCGGTCGCGATCACGGGGGCCGCTTTAGGCCTACCTGGCACCGAGCATATTTTCGATGATGGCAACATTGGCCGCCTCTTGCGCGGTGATCAGTTCATTGAGACCATCCCTACCCGCTTCCGTCACGCAATGGTTGACAAACACATTACGCGGCTGGTGAAGAGTGACAACGGCGGCACGTTTGAGACTATTAATAATGTTGCGGACGTCATCAAGTTGGCCGGCCGCGGCGGCGCCTTCGATCTGAAAGACGAATTCGGTGTTTCCGCCGAGCGCATTGCCGCTCTCGACCGCACCACCCGGCTCGCCATCGCGGTGGGCCTCGACTCATTGCGCGACGCCGGCATTCCTCTGGTTTTGCGCTACAAGACCACCACCAAAGGGACGCAGTTGCCTGACCGGTGGGCATTGCCCGATGCTTTGCGCGATGACACGGGAGTGATTTTTGCCTCTGCGTTTCCGGGCCTGGATTCTTTCGCCAACGAAATGGCGCGCTATTACACGGACCGCGGCCAGCGCGAGCAACTGGCCATGCTGGAAAGCTTGCACGCCCGAGCGGCCGAAGTGAATGGCCATTCCATCATGGGACAGGAGATTAAGCAGCGCATCGACGAGTTGTGCCACGCCATAGAGAAAGAGCCGTATGTTTTCGACCGTCGCTTCCTGTTCCGTGTCTTGTCGATGGGACATTCGCAATTCGCTGAATTCATCGGCGCCCGTGGTCCTAATACAGGCATCAATGCCGCCTGCGCGAGCACCACACAAGGCGTGGCGCTGGCTGAGGACTGGATCCATGCGGGGCGTTGCCGCCGCGTGATCGTGGTCGCCTCCGACGACATCACTACCGACAACCTGATCGATTGGATGGGCGCCGGCTTTCTGGCTAGCGGAGCAGCGGCCACCGACGAAGTGATCGAAGAAGCCGCCCTTCCCTTCGACCGCCGCCGTCACGGCATGATCATCGGCATGGGCGCCGCTGGCCTCGTGGTCGAGAGCGCGGAGTCAGCCCGCGAACGGGGCATCCAACCCATCTGCGAAGTTTTGAGCGCGGTGACCGCTAATAGTGCGTTCCACGGCACCCGTCTCGATGTGCATCACATCAGCCAGGTGATGGAAGATCTGGTGAGCAAAGCGGAAGCTCGCGGCATCCGCCGTCATGAGATCGCTCCGCAAACGGTTTTCATCTCTCACGAAACCTACACCCCCGCGCGCGGCGGCAGTGCTGCGGCGGAGATCCATGCGCTGCGTCACGTCTTTGGTGACGGTGCGGACAAGATTGTGATCGCTAACACCAAGGGCCTCACCGGCCACGCGATGGGTGCAGGCGTGGAAGATGTCCTGGCGGTGAAAGCGCTGGAAACGGGAGTGGTGCCGCCGGTGGCCAACTTCAAGGAAGTTGATCCAGAGTTGGGCACGCTGAACTTGTCGAAGGGCGGCGCTTACCCGGTGGAGTACGCGTTGCGGTTGGGTGCCGGATTCGGCTCGCAGATCAGTATGACGCTGCTGCGTTGGATAACGACGAAGGACGGCGTCCGTAGGAATCCGAATGCGCTGGGCTATGCCTATCGTGTGGTTGACCCGAACGCCTGGAACGCCTGGCTCAGCCGTATGGCCGGCCGTCCGGCCGCCGATTTGGAAGTGGTCCACCGCACGCTGCGGGTGCGTGATCAGGTTCGTGACCAGATGCGTGATCAAACAGCGGCACGGATCGCGGAACCTGCTTCGGAATTGCGAGCCGCGGCACCAGTGCCCACGCCCCAGGCAATGGCGCCCGCACCAGTGGTTAATACGAGACCGCCGGATACGAAGCCAGCAACAGTGCCCCTGAGCGCAGCCCCCACGCCGCCGTTGAAGGTGCAAGCCACTATGATCGCGCCCCCTGTACCGGCACCGCCGCCACCCGCCGCGAAGACGCAAAGTGAAGTCAAAGTCACCATCTCGGCAAGCGCGCCAACACCTTCCAACAAGGATTACGCCGGCGATCCCGTGAAGGAGCGCATCCTGGCCCTGGTCGCGGAAAAGACGGGTTATCCGCAAGATATGTTGGACTTGGACCTTGACCTCGAAGCAGACCTCGGAGTTGACACGGTCAAGCAGGCCGAGATGTTCGCGGGCATCCGCGAGATCTACAACATCCCCCGCGACGAGAATCGCAAGCTGCGGGATTATCCGACATTGACGCACGTCATCCGGTTCGTGTATGACAAGCGTCCCGACCTGGCCGTCGCGGCCCCGGTTGCGGCAACACCCAAGGCAACGGAAAAGACCGAGCCTATCGCTCCGGCACCTGCGGCCGCTTCTCCGGCCGCGAAGGACAGCGCGGGAGATTCCGTGAAGGAGCGCATCCTGGCGCTCGTCGTGGAGAAGACCGGCTATCCGCAAGATATGTTGGACTTGGATCTCGACCTCGAAGCAGACCTCGGAGTTGACACGGTGAAGCAGGCGGAAATGTTCGCGGCCATTCGCGCCGCGTACAACATTCCGCGCGATGAGAATGTGAAGCTTCGCGACTACCCCACGCTGGCGCATGTGATCCGCTTCGTATATGAGAGGCGTCCCGACTTGTCGGTCGCGGCTCCGGTTGCGGCAACACCTAAGGCAACGGAAAAGACGGAGCCCATCGCCCCGGCACCTGCGGCCGCTCCTCCCGCCGTCACTCCGAAGGACGGCGTTGGAGAATCCGTGAAAGAGCGCATCCTGGCGCTCGTCGTGGAGAAGACCGGCTATCCGCAAGATATGTTGGACTTGGATCTCGACCTCGAAGCCGACCTCGGAGTTGACACGGTGAAGCAGGCGGAAATGTTCGCGGCCATTCGCGCCGCATACAACATTCCGCGCGATGAGAATGTGAAGCTGCGCGACTACCCCACGCTGGCGCATGTGATCCGCTTCGTATATGAGAGGCGTCCCGACCTGGCGGTCGTGGCTCCATCGTCCCCTGCAGTCGCGGAGCCGCCCGTACCCGCACCGAGCCCGATCACGGCCCAGGCCCCCACGGACGACTCTATCAAGGAGAAGGTGCTGGAGATCGTGGCCGAGAAGACTGGTTATCCCAAAGATATGCTCGACCTGGACCTCGATCTCGAAGCAGATCTCGGCATCGACACCGTCAAACAAGCGGAGATGTTCGCCGCAATCCGCGCCGCATACAACATTCCCCGGGATGAGAATGTGAAGTTGCGCGACTTTCCTACCCTGGCCCACGTAATTAAGTTCGCGCAGAACGGGTCCGGGGCATCTGCTTCAGTCCCGCCCGCTGCGCAGAAGAAATATGAACCGACGGCGGAGAAACCATCTTCATCTCCTGCTCCCGCGCCGGTCAAGGCCGCACGTCCGGCCCTCGCCAGTCTGGATGCTGCGAATCGCATTCCACGGCGCGTGCCGGTGCCGGTCCTGCGTCCCCAGCTCAGCATGTGCAAGCCAACGGGTGTTTCGCTAGAAGGCGGCCGGCGGGTGGTGGTCATGGCCGACAAAGGCGGAGTAGCAAAGGCACTGGTGCAGCGTTTAGAGACGGCCGGCGTCAAAGTTCTCTGTATCGAGAACGCGCCTGACGCCGACGGACTGGCCAATCGGCTAAAGGAGTTCTTGGCTGCCGGTCCGGTGCACGGAGTCTACTGGCTGCCCGCACTCGATAACGAGGGCACCCTTCGCGACTTGGATCTTGCCACATGGCATGAAGCTGTGCGGGTGCGCGTCAAATCGCTTTATGGCACGATGCGCGCGCTCTACGAGCAGATCGCGCAGCCCGGCACGTTCTTGGTGTCGGCAACTCGGCTGGGAGGACAACATGGTTACGACGAGGCCGGGGCAGTAGCCCCACTCGGTGGCGCGGTCGCAGGCTTCAGCAAAGCGTATAAGCGCGAGCGGCCGGAGGTTTTCGTTAAAGTAATCGATTTCGAAGCGCAGCGCAAAGCGGAGGAAGTGGCCGGCATCCTGATCGAAGAAACCCTGCGCGACCCCGGTGCGGTCGAGATCGGCTACAAGGCAGGGCTGCGCTGGGCGATTGGGCTGGAGGAACAACCTGCGGCCGATGGACAGCCTGGTCTGACGCTCGACGAGAACACTGTATTCCTGATCACTGGCGCAGCGGGAAGTATTGTCTCGGCCATCACTGCCGATCTGGCCGCCGCTTCCGGCGGCACCTTCTACCTGCTCGATTTGGTGCCTGAGCCTGCTGCGGACAATCCTGACCTCAAGCGCTTCGCCAGCGATAAAGAAGGCCTAAAGCGCGAGCTGTTCGCTCGCATCCAGGCACGCGGCGAACGGGCCACGCCGGCGTTGGTTGAAAGGGAACTGGCGGCTCTGGAGCGGGCGCAGGCTGCCCGCAGCGCGATTGACGCGGTGCTCGCCGCTGGCGGCACGCCCTACTATTTCAGCGTCAACCTCGCCGATGCAGACGCTGTGGACAAAGTGATCCAGCAGGTGCGCCAGCGCAACGGGCACATCGATGTGTTACTGCACGCCGCCGGCCTGGATCGCAGCCACCCGCTGGCAGCCAAAGACCCGCGTGAATTCGACCTGGTGTTCGACGTCAAGAGCGACGGCTTCTTTAATCTGCTGCGCTCCATCGGCGACATGCCTCTCAGGGCGACGGTGGCCTTCAGCTCCATTGCCGGACGCTTCGGCAACGTCGGACAGACGGACTACAGTTCTGCCAACGATCTGCTCTGCAAGATCACGTCCAGCTTCCGCACCACCCGTCCGGCCACACGCGGCATCGCTATTGATTGGACTGCGTGGGGCGGCATCGGCATGGCAACACGGGGTTCTGTCCCGAAAGTGATGGAATTGGCGGGCATCGATATGCTGCCAGCCGAAGCGGGCGTTCCACTGATTCGCCGTGAACTGACTGTGGGAGGGACACGCGGCGAGATTGTCATCGGCCAGCGTCTTGGTGTGCTGATGAATGAATTCGATCCCACTGGCGGCCTTGACGTGAACGCAGCGGAAGTCTCCGCTGAAAAGCGCTCGCCGGCGCAAGGGCCAGCGGGCTGTGGAGTGATGATCGGCAAGATCGCGAGCGCCGGACTCTACAGCCCGCTCACGATTGAAACCACGCTCGATCCGGCCGTTCAGCCGTTTCTGCACGACCATCAGATTGACGGCACGCCAGTGCTGCCCGGCGTCATGGGCATCGAGGCGTTCGCCGAGGCTGCCCTGTGCCTGCTTCCGGGCTGGCATGTCGAGGCGATTGAGGAGGTAAACTTCCTGGCGCCGTTCAAGTTCTACCGGAGCGAGCCCCGCCCGGTGACGCTCGAGGCAGTGATTCATCCGCACGGAGACGGCTTGATCGCGGATTGCCGCTTGCTTGGCCGCCGGCCACTTCCGAATCAGACCGAGCCGCAAGTGACAACGCATTTCACAGCGCGAGCTCGCCTAGTGAAACACGCACCCGCGTTGGTAACCGTGCCGCCCCTGGGCCGACCAGACGGACACATCATTGAAGCCGCCGACATCTACCGGCTCTACTTCCACGGCCCGGCGTACCAGGTTGTGGAGCGGGCATGGTGGGATGGAAAACGGATCGTTGGCCTGATGGCCAAAGGCCTGCGTAACAATCACCACCCGTCCGGCCTGCCGACGCTCATGGCGCCGCGACTGATCGAGCTGTGCTTCCAGACTGCCGGAGTCTGGGAGATGGGTGTCGAGGGCCGCATGGGTCTGCCGCAGCACATTGATCGCGTCTCCTTATTAGTGCGCGACCCCGAAGAGGCGGAAGGCCAGCTGTTTGCGGTCGTCACTCCCAACCCGCTCAAGGGAAGTTTCGATGCGGAGGTTGTGAATGCGAAGGGAACCTGCTACCTGCAGCTTAGCGGCTATCGCACGGTGGCGGTTCCCGGCGCCGTTGATGCTGGGCGGTTAGAAGCGCTGCGGGCGGCAATGTCATTGGAAACGGTCGCGGCTTAATCCTTGTGGCTTGATAGTACCTGATGATCTGTCGAGGCATTTATGAATCTCGAATTCCAGCGCGTGGCGATCGTCAATCGCGGCGAGGCCGCAATGCGTTTCATCCACGCGGCCCGCGAGTTCAATCAAGAACATGGCACATCTTTGCGCGCGATCGCGCTGTTCACCGAACCTGACCGCCATGCCATGTTCGTCCGCGAGGCGGACGAGGCGGTGTGTCTTGGCCCCGCTCAGGTGCCCGACCAAAACACGCAGCAGCTCAAGAGCAGTTATGTGGACTATGGCCGGCTGGAAAGGGCGCTGACGGCCGCGCGTGCGGAAGCGGTTTGGGCGGGATGGGGCTTCGTCGCCGAGCACGCCGAGTTCGCGGACCTTTGCCGCGATTTAGGCATCGTGTTCATCGGCCCCGATGGCGAGGCGATGCGACGCGCGGGCGACAAAATCGCCTCGAAACGCCTGGCTGAGCGAAACCAGGTCCCGGTAGCGAAGTGGAGCGGAGGTCCGGTGGAAACGCTCGCCGATGCCGAGCGCCACGCTGAGCGCTTGGGCTATCCACTCCTTATTAAAGCCACCGCCGGGGGTGGCGGTCACGGGATCCGCCGGGTGCTTTCGCCCAGCCAACTTCCAGAAGCTTTTCAGAGCGCCCGCGCCCAAGCGTTCAAGGCCTTTGGAGACCCAACTGTTTTCATGGAGCAACTGGTTCAGGGAGCGCGCCACGTCGAAGTGCAAGTAATCGCAGACCTCCATGGAACGACCTGGGCGGTCGGCGTGCGCGACTGCACCATTCAGCGCCGCCACCAGAAAATTCTCGAGGAAGCGCCATCGCCGGCGCTCTCTCGGGAACAAGATCAGGCGTTGCGCGAAGCGGCAGTGCGCCTGAGCCAGGCCGCCGGCTACAGCAATGCAGGCACGGTGGAATTCCTGTACCAACCGGAAAGCCGGCAATTCTTTTTCATGGAGATGAACACGCGGTTGCAGGTCGAGCATCCGGTGACGGAATGCACTACCGGGATCGATCTGGTCAAGCTGCAGATTCACGTCGCGCGGGGCGGTCATCTGGAAGGCCAGCCACCGCGCACCACCGGTCATGCCATTGAGGTACGGCTGAATGCGGAGGATCCCGACAATGGCTTTGCTCCCGCCCCGGGTCTGATTGAGCGGTTCAGGATTCTGACGGGGCCAGGAGTGCGGGTTGACACCGGCGTAGCGGAGGGCGATGCCGTCGCCTCGGAGTTCGACTCGATGATCGCCAAAATCATCGCCTACGGTCAGACCCGGAAGGAAGCGCTTTCCCGGTTGCAGCGAGCACTGCGCGGCAGCGTTGTTGTCATCAAGGGCGGTGCCAGTAACAAGGCGTTCTTGCTGGAATTGCTGAATCACCGCGATGTGCAGCGTGGAGAAGTCCATATCGGATGGCTGGACCAGTTGGCGGCGACGGGAGAGCACATCTCCAGGCGCCACTCCGACGTGGCTCTGGTACAGGCCGCGATTGAGGCCTACGACGCCCAGTTGGCCGTCGAGCAGATCCAATTCTATGCCTCAGCCGTGCGCGGCCGGCCGCAGGTGAGGAGTGAGGTAGGCCGGACTGCGGAACTCCGCTATCGCGGACATTCCTACTCGGCCAAGGCGTACCGTCTGGGCCCGCAACAGTACCGCGTCGACGTTAATGGATCGCGCATCAACGCCCATCTCGACCGTCTGCGTCAGTTCGAATATTGGCTCACCGCCTTCGGGCGGCGTTTCCACGTTGTATCCGTGGCCCAGGGGTTGAGTTACCGCATCGAGGTGGACGGCGT
>Ga0310039_10002323_pt1 | contig 12759 bp, 14 predicted proteins | sample Sb_taG_4_FD_200460 | JGI IMG/M metagenome (GOLD analysis project Ga0310039, IMG submission 200460) | Peat soil microbial communities from Weissenstadt, Germany - Sb_50d_6_BS metaG (v2) (version 2) | ecosystem: Environmental > Terrestrial > Soil > Wetlands > Peat | place: Germany: Weissenstadt... | reverse complement strand
CCTGTCGCGGGAGGGCGACCGCTTCCGGGCTCGGGAGGCCATCTCGGCGGTGCTGGAGCCGTGGTTCCGCGCGCGCACGCTGGCGGAGGTCCAGCAGGCCTTCGCGGGCACGGCGGTGTGCTGGGGGCCTTATCAAACGTTTCGGCAGATGGTGGAGCAGGACCCGCGCTGCTCCGCCGAGAACCCCCTCTTCACCCGGCTGGAACAGCCCGGGATCGGCAGCTACCTGGTCCCGGGTTCGCCGCTCCAGTTCTCCGGGGAAGAGCGGGCAGCACCGCGGCGAGCGCCGGTCCTCGGCGAGCACACCGACGAGGTGCTGAGCAGCGTCCTTGGGCTTACCGGCGCGCAGATCGGCACACTGCGCGAGAAGAAGGTGGTCGCCGGCCCCGTCGAGGTCTCGTAGGAGGAACCCATGGCAGCGCTCTACTCGGGTTGGGTCGGCCGCAGCGAGGAGACGGAGGAATTGATCACCCCGGCTCCGGCCCAGGCGGCGGCCGCCATGCTGGACGACGAGACCACGTCCTTTGTGGAGGGCGCGCCACTGCCGCCGCTCTGGCAGTGGTTCTTCTTCCTCCCGCACGCGCCCCAGTCGCGGCTCAGTCCCGATGGGCACCCGGAGCGCGGCGGATTCCTGCCGCCCGTCGAATTGCCGCGGCGCATGTTCGCGGGCGCCCGCATGCGCTTTCTCAGGCCGCTGACGATCGGCCGGCCGGCCCGGCGGCGCTCGGTCATCCGGGACGTTACCGAGAAGGACGGGCGGACGGGCAAGCTGGCGTTCGTGACCGTCGGCCAGAGCATCCGGCAGGACGGCGAGGTTTGCCTGGAAGAGGAACAGGACATCGTCTACCGCGAGCCGGGTGGGCCGGTCCCCGCGCCCACGCCCTGCGAGCCGGCGGCGGTCCCGGCCGGCGCGTGGTCGCGCGTCGTCACCCCGGACCCGACCCTGCTCTTTCGCTTCTCGGCCCTCACGTTCAACGCCCACCGCATTCACTACGACCGCGGCTACGCCACGGGCGTGGAAGGGTATCCCGGGCTGGTGGTGCAGGGCCCTCTCACGGCCGTCCTGTTGATGGAGCTGGTACGCCGAAACGCCGGCCGGCCGGTGACGGCCTTCGCCTTCCGCGCCCAGGCCCCCCTCTTCGACCTCGCCCCCTTTCGCCTGCTCGCCACGCCCGGACCCGGCCGCGTCCAGCTCGAAGCGCAGGGACCCGACGGCAAGACGACAATGACTGCCACCGCCGACCTGGCCTGAGAGCGTGGGAAAGAATCTCACGCAAAGGCGCAAAGGCGCAAAGGAAGACGAGAATCAATGGGCCTTTCGCCTGCATGACAAGCGGGAGAACACAAGTGTGCAGCGAACGCAGCGGGAGCAGGAGATGCGCTGAGGGGCGTCGAGCGGGAAACACTGCGAATTCGCCAATACAGATCATTGAATTCGGCAATGCTCGGCCGCCCCCGGCCGCCGCGCGTCCTATAATCCCACAGGGGGCCGTCCGACCCGGGAAGGGAGGGAGGCCATGGGAAGTGTACACCTGACGTGGAAGGAGGAGCGCTGCCCTCTGCAGAAGCTGCGGAGCTTCTGCCTCGTCGCCCAGACGGGCAGCGTCACCAAGGCGGCCGAGCTGTGCTCCCTCAGCCAGCCGACCGTCTCCTTGCAGATCCAGGCGCTGGAGCGGCGGCTGAACGTCGCGCTGTTCCGGCGGCACGGGCCGAAGATCAGCCTCACGCCCGAAGGCCGGACCCTGTACAACCTGGTGCGGCCCCTGGTCACCGCCTTCGACGCGCTGGCCGACTCCTTCGAGGCCAGCCGGCAGGGGCTGGAGACGGGCGAGCTGAGCATCGCCGCCGGCGAATCGACGATCCTTTACATCCTGCCGGAGTTCATCCGCGCCTACACCCGCACCTACCCCGGTGTGGAGCTGCGGCTGCACAACGTCACCGGTCGCGACGGCCTGCACCTGCTCCGCAGCGACAGCATCGATTTCGCCGTCGGCCCCCTGATCGAACGACCCGAGGACATTGCCTTCGAGCCGCTGTTCACCTACGACCCGGTCCTGATCGTGCCGCCGGACCACCCCCTGGCCTCCCGGAAGCGCATCACGCTGAAGGACATCGCCCAGTACCCGCTGATCCTGCCGCCGCGGCACCTGACGACTTCGCAGGCCGTTGATCACGTCTTCCGGACACACAAGGTGAATTACCGCGTGGCCCTGGAGGCCGGCGGCTGGGAGGTGGTCAAGAAGTACGTCGAGTGCGGGGTAGGCGTGTCCATCGTGACCAGTGTCTGCCTCACGGGCACCGAGGGCCTGACCGCCATCAAGCTGACGCACTACTTCCCGCAGCGGACTTACGGCATCGTCCTGCGGAAATTCCGGCCCCTCTCGACCCAGGCGACCTGCTTCCTCGAGCTGCTGCGGCGCGGCGCCCCCCAGACGAAGTGACGTCCGCCGGGGACCGGCAGGGGCAGCGTGCGGACCCATTCGCCGTCAACTCCAGCGCGGCAAGGCGCAACGTGGAGCGTCACCGCTTTCGACCGCTTTTCGCAGTCGATGAACCACCGTCTGCTCTTGCCTACTCCCCCCGCCCGCGGAACTCGGACGGGTCGGGGACCTCGGGCGCCGCAACGGGGTCGGGGAAGTTCAGTGATCGCGAGCGTGTTGCCGCGAGCCGTTGCACGATCACCAGGGCGAACCGCTTCATCATCTCGTAGCCCAGGTCGTGGTCCTCCTCGCACTTGGTGCGGAGCGTCTTCCCGTCCAGGGCGATCATTTCCGTGGGCTCGAGTGCGCGGGCGCTGTAGTGCCACTGGTAGGGCGGTAGGAGCCAGGACCAGCCGAGCACCTCCCCCGGGCCAAGGGTCTGGATCACGATGGACTCGCATCCCAGCAGGGCCGTCTCGATCCCCACTTTCCCCTTGAGGATCAGGTAGAACTCGTTGGCGGCCTGGCCCTCGTAAAAGAGCACCTGGTGGGCCTCGAAGCTCTTGCTGGAAGCGAGGGCGGCGAGTTGGCGCGGATAACGCCGATCCAGTCCCGCAAGAAAGGGATGCTGAGCCAGGGTTCGTTCAAGGGATTCCATGGTATCTCCTCTTCAAGATGCCGGGGGAGTGGGGACGTCCCTCGTTTCCACCCGCCGGCTTGACGCGGAGGGCCCGCAATTCCGTTATTGCTTCTCCTCCCCCTCCGGCAAACTCTGTGCCGGGATGGGCTCGGTCCGCTTCTGTCGTCCCGGCCCGCCGCCACAAAGCGTTTGTCCGTTGGGTGTTGCCGCTCTCCTCTGTCCGCGGAACGCGCGGTACCGGCGCAGGCTGTGCCGGGTCCACCCCAGATCCCTCCCCTTAGGGTGTGCGGTCTTGACTCACCTGGAACGCTGCGAGTTAGGAGGTGAGGAGCCGGCCTCCCGCGTCGGGCGGCCGTGCCGATCGTCACGCGCCTGCGCTCGCTCATTGCCTCCGCGCCTCCGGCGCGCCCTCCGCGCCGGCCTGCAGCTCCTCGAGTTGACGTTCCAGTTCGGCGACCCGGCGGCCCAGCGCGGCCACGTCAGCCTCGCCGGTTGGGGGGGCGGCGCCGGGCGGGTTGGGCGGCGGCGCCACGTTCTGGAGATAAGCCCTCACCCAGTCCATCGGCAGCAGAAACGGGTTGGCGGTCGCCGGCCGCCGCAGCAACTCCAGGTACGCCAGCGCGTGGTGGAAATACTCGCGCAGGAACCCCAGCACGCCCTCGTTGGTGCGGATCAGACAGTTGAGGACATCGACCGGGAACAACTCCATGCGCTCGGGGTAGTGCTCCAGGATGATCTGCGTCAGGATGCACCGTGTCAAATCCTCGCCGGTCTTGCTGTCGCGCACGGTCACGGTCTGGCCGAGCCGGACCATGTCCGCGATCTCCGGCAGGGTGACATACCGCCCCCGGCTGCGGTCGTACAGCCGGCGGTTGGGGTAGCGCGTGATCAGCACCGGCGCGGGATCAACCGGCCCGCCCTCGGGGCGCTGCTCTGCGGCAGCCATGGTCGCGCTCCTGTCGTGTGGCGAGAATCAATGACCCTTTCACACCGGGGGTCGCATGGATTCGGGCTCCCCCGGCGGCCGGGCCCGCCCCGCGCTGCATTGTAGACCGGGCTGCTCCCGCACGCAAGCGACATTGCGCAAATGCAGCATGCAACCGCCGGATCACCTGGCATTCTCGCAGAAATGTCGCGAAATTGGCTGCGAACTAATTTGCTGCAAATGCAGCATTTCCGCTTGACTTCGCCCGCGGCGGGGACGACAATAGTAGCAGGTAAGGTGTTCCCGTTGCTGAACACGCGGCCGCCATCCCCGCGGGAGCCGCGGCGGCTTCCCAGTCCGGGTGTGCGGCCCTGTTCCACCAGCCCTGAGGAGGGACCAGCCATGTTCGAGCCAGTGTCCGAGAGCTTGCGTCGGGCCGCGGAAGCCAACATCCAGATGCAGCAGGATCTGTTCAAGAGGTGGGCCGGCCTCTGCCCCGGCGTGGCGGCGCCCCTTGGTGCGGGGGGCGAAAAGGTCCTCGCGTTCCAGAAGAAGGGCGCGGAGATCGTGGGCGAACTCATCGAGAGGCAGTGCGCGGCGCTGGCAGCGCAGGTCAGCGCGGGCCTGAAAGTCTGCGAGGAGGCATCCCGCCTCGCCGAGGTGAAGGATCCGACGGAGCTGCGGACCAGGGCCGTCGGCGTATGGCAGCAGGCCTGCGACGGCGTGCTCCAGACCTACGAGGCCCAACTCCGCGAGTTCCCCGCGGCCGTGGCCAGGTGGACCGAGCTGGTGACCAAGGCTTGAGAACCGGCCTCGGCCCCGGCCGCCGGGACCATGGCCCCGCCGACGGTCTCCTTGCAGATTCAGGCGCTGGACCGCGAGAAAACCGACGTTGAGCGGCCGGCCTCGATTTATCGGTTCGCGAAACGATGACCTCGATTTATCGTTTCGCGAATCGATAAAGCGAGGGCGGCCGCTCAACAACCGGAAATCGAATGGCCCGAGGATAACTTCATGGGAACGGATCGCCTACAATACCGTTGCTCTCGGGCGTACAAATCTACGTCGTCCCCAGGATGGGCCAACGTCCCGTCTTTCCTCCTGGCCACGGAGCAACGCCATGTCCACCGAACCGAACGTCCACAACGACTACCTCAATGAGGTCCTCGTCGAACAGGCGCAGGTCGAACAGGAACTGAAGCGCCAGGTCCCCCCCCCGGTAGCGTCACCCCCGCCGGGACGTCTACGGCGCAAGGAGGCGATATTCGATCTCGCGCGGGGTGAGTCAGTCGGGGCACCGTCGCCGCGGGCTATCGACTACCGCATCACCGGCTTCTGGCGCTGGAAGACGGTCGTCGTTCCGCCCAACGTCTACGTCGTCCACACCCGCCGCGGCCACGTCGAGCCGATCACCCTCGGCATGGGCACCTCGTTCCCCTTCGACCCCGCGACCGACGCCTTCCTGCTCATCCCGGCGTCGATGCAAACCATCGCCATCAACGCCAAGTGCATCACCAGCGAGCGCCAGGGCGTCCTGGTGCAGGCGTACGTGCAATGGATCATCGACGACCTGGCCACCGCCTACCGCCGCCTCGACTTCTCCGACTCCCTCGACCCGATGCGCATCGTCAACGTGCAGCTGCGCGAGCAGGCCGAGGCGGTCATCAAGGACAAGGTCGCTACCATGAGTATCGACCAGGTGCTCACCGACAAGCTGCCGATCATCGAGGAGTTGACGCAGCGCCTGCGCCTGCTGGCCGAAGGGACCTCCACCGGCCGCGACACGTCCGGGCTGGGGTTGAAGATCGTCACCGTGCAGATCAAGGAGGCGGTGGTCAGCTCGGCGCGGCTGTGGGAGAACCTTCAAAAGCCGTTCCGGGCCGAGCGCGAAAAGATCGCCCGGCTGGCGGAATTGGGGGAGCAGCAGAAGATCGCCGCCCGCGAGTTGGAGAGCCGGCAGGCGGGTGCGTCGGCGGAGATGGAGGCCGAGCAGTGCCTCGCCGAGCGCCGCGCCGCCATTGAGCAGGAGTGCTACAACCGCGACCAGGTCGAAAAGGGCCGGCGGCACAAGCTGGAACAGGAGGCGGAACGACTCGCCCTGACCGAGCGCAACCAGACCGAGATGGCTCGCAAAGCCGCGGAGCTGGAGCTGACCCTGAAGGGGCTGGAGCTGGAGGCGAAGCGCGTCGAGCAGGAGATCGAATCGATCCGGCGGCAGGCGGGGTTCGACGAGGCGAAGCACGAACAGGAACGGCGGCAGGTCCTGGCAGCGCTGCAACTGGAGGAGGAGCGCTCCAAGGCCGAGGCGGCGCGAGGCGAGCGCCAGGTGGCGCTGCTCAAGTCGCGGCGGGCGGTCGAGAATGACCTGTCGGAGTTGTTCGTCAAGGCGCGGCTGATCGAACGGCTGCCGGAGGTGGCGGCGGCGCTGAAGCCGGAGGAATTGCGGGCGGTGAGCATCAGCGGCGAAGGGGGCGGGGCCGGGCCGCTGCTCGGGTTCGTCGCCGGCGCGCTCAGCCTGGCCGAGGATGCGCTGAAGAAGCGGGCGGCCAGCAACGGTTCGGCCAACTGACCCTCGTCACAAGAACGCCCATCGGGATCGGCACCTCGGCCGATCCCGTCTTCATTTCCTCTTTTCTCTCCACACCTGTCCGTCGCCGGAAACGAGCAATTGCCGTTGACACAGAGCATGGGTTGTCTACGATGGGTCTTATTGAGAATGAATCTCAGTATCGAATGTTCCGGTGTCTCAAGTAAGCCGCCCCTGGGGAGGTCGAATGGCAGCGACATTGCGACAACCTGTTCGTCATCAAGGGTTTACTCTGATCGAGCTGCTGGTGGTGATCGCCATCATCGCCGCGCTGCTGGGCCTGCTGGTTCCCGCCGTCCAGAAGGTGCGTGAGGCGGCCGCACGCCTCCAGTGCAAGAACAACCTCAAGCAGATCGGCCTGGCCCTGCACAACTACCACGATGCCGAATTGTCGTTCCCTCCCGGCTACATCGCCTTCGGACCCTACTACGATGGGGCAACCGACACCGCACCGGGCTGGGGATGGGCTGCCTTCATCCTCCCGTATCTGGAGCAGGACAACCTCTACCGCCAGATCAACTTCGGCCAGCCGATTCAGTCCTCCCCGGCGGCGCAAGTGGTCGTCAAACTGTACTGGTGCCCTTCGGAGCCGACGGTGCCGGGGGCCTTCCCCGTCCCAGACGCCTTTGGCAGCCCCCTGGTTCTGGCGGCCCCCTCCAGCTACGCGGCCTGTGTCGGCGGCGACGAGTCGGGCACGACGGACGCGACCGGCCTGGGCGTCTTCTACCGCAACAGCCGGACGCGAATCACCGACATCACGGACGGGACGAGCAACACCATCCTGATCGGGGAAAAGGCGTGGTCCAATGCCAACGGCATCTGGGCCGGTGCCGTCCCAGGCGGCGTGATTAGGCGAGGTCCGTACAACCCCTGCCAGCCCGTGGTCCCTGGCGCCTGGTATCCTGCCGCCACGCTCGTCCTATCGCATGCCCACCTGAACAACGCTCTCCTTGACCCGGACGGCAGCGCCGGCATGGACGACTTCGGCAGCCGACACACAGGGGGATCAAACTTCGTCTTCGCCGACGGCTCGGTCCACTTCCTCCGCAGCATTCCCGGTGACAACGCGGACGGGACCTACACCGCCGCCGGCCTCGGCTTCCAGGCGCTGGGAACGCGGGCCAACGGCGAGGTCGTTCAAGGGCTGGACTATTGACCGAAAGGGGGACGAGCGTGCGACGGGATGTGCTGATCGGCGTGGGTGTCTTGCTGGCCCTGTTCGTTGTCGGTTGCGGCAGAGCACAGCCGACGATGGCAGGCGGCAAATGGGCCGCGGTCCTGCGTGACCCCGACATCACGCTGCGCAAAAAGGCGGCATTCACCTTGGGCAACATCGGGCCGACCGATCCAGCGGTTCTCCCTGCGCTGATCGGGGCGCTGAGGGATCCCGACGCCGGCGTGCGCCGCGAAGTAATCCTGGCGCTGGTGAAGTGTGGGCCGGCCGCCCGGGAGGCCGTGCCGACCCTGGACGAGCTGCGGCAGCAGGATCGCGATCCCCAGGTGCGGGCGTACGCCGGCCGGGCCCTGGAGAAGCTCCAGGCGGACAGGTAGGTTCCGGCTTGCGGCTGAGGGGTGGGGCAGGGAAGCGGGGGGCGCCGCGCCGACGCCCCCCGTGCCGCGGACCACTCAATCGACAAAGAACTTGCTGGAGACGCGGTCGCCCACCTTGAGCGGGGCGTTGACCCTGTTAATGACCTTGCCGACTGCGTTGTCGCCCTTCACGTTCTCGATGCGCAGCGTGCCGAGGTAGCGAAACAGCTTGTCCTCGGTGTGGCGGTACACTTCCAGGGTGTGGCCCTTGGCGAGGCCAGGGTCGCCGCTGACGGCGATGGCCACGAGGCCGGCGTCCGCGTCCACCTCGGTGACCTTCCCCTCGACGTTCCCCGGCGGCGGGTTCTTCCCGGCGGGTCGGGGCTTCTCCTCGGCGGCCTTGGGTTTCTCGGCGGCCTTCCAGAAGTCGTGCAGGCGCGTCACGCCCGACGGCAGCTTGTCGCTGACGAGGATGCCGTAGTCGCGCACCGCGAACTGCACCCCGGCGACGTCCTCCAGGAGCTGGAACGCGGCGCCCTGCGAGATGTTGGAAACACTTAGCGTGAGCTTCTTCGTCTTGAGGTCGCGCGGCAGGGTGTCCACGACCGGCACGCCGGCCTGGGCCTGGATCCATCGCAAAACGTCGTCCAGCGATTGTTCCTCAAATCTCACGTTGATTGGGGCGTCGAGCGCCTTGCGGAGCTTCTCGGCGACCGTTCCCCGCGGCTGCTGGTTCGCCGTCCAGGCCGTCTTTGCCTGGGTCATCGACAGGGTATAGATGAGGCGCTCCGCCGCGGTTTCATCAGTCCGGTGCAGTCTGAGGAACTCCCAGACCTGCATGGTCGCATCCGCCTTGTCGTCCTTCGTGGCCTTGCCGAGCAGGTAGGGCAATTCCGCTTGCGCCTTGGCGAGGTCGGCCTTGGCCGCCTGCAGCCCGGCCTTGGCGGCCTCGAGGTCGGCCGCTGCCTGTTTGACTTTCGCCTGGGCCGCGTCCACCTCCGACTGGGCCACCACGCCCTTCTTGGCGATGTCGGCCATCCTCTGATATTCCGCCTCCGCAAGCCGGACATTGGTCTCGGCCACCACGACCCGCGCCTGGGCCGTCTTGACGGCACTCTCCAGCGTCTCGGTGTTATGCTGGTGCGCCACGACCTTCTGGATCGCCTGCAGCCGGGCCCGATTCAGCTCCGCCTCCGCCTCGCGCATCTTCGCCTCGGCCACGCGCACGTCGGGGTTGTCGCGCAGCGCCTGGGCCAGCAATTCTTCTAATTGCGAGGGCTTTTTCTCCTCAGCCGGCTTTTTCGGCTCGCCCGGGGCGGGTTGTCCCATCGCGGCGCCGCCGAGCAGCAGCAGCGCCCCCACCAGGGCGGCGAGCCTAACCATCGTCGTTCGCATGTCGGGCCTCCTTTTCGCGGGCGTTCTTGATCGCCATCAGCAACCAGTTGTCGTCGGGCGAGAACTTCGAGTCGTCGGGCGAGCCGGCGTTCAGCGACTCCGAGTAGGCATGCAGCGCCGCCTCGGGATCGTTCTCCTCGGTGAGGTAGCGGTCGCCCGCCTGCCGCAGCCGGGCGGCGCGGTCGGGCCGGCGCTCGGCCGCGGGGTCGGCCGCGACAACCATCGGCGCCGGCGGCGGGGCCGGCCGTTCCTCCCGGACCACCTCGGCGGGGATGTCCTGGGGAGGAAACGCTGGCGCCAGCAGGCGCATGGTGAGCAGCCCGGCGGCGTAGCAAGCCGCCAGGGCGGCCGCCAGGGCGACCCGGCGCTGCCAGCGCCGGCGGCGCAGCCGGCGCGTCGTCGCCGCGAGGACGGATTGTCGCAGCGCCTCGGCATCGATGGGGCCGGGCGGGGCGAGCAGGTCTTCCAGGGGATCGCGTTCGGGGGTGTCGCTCATGGCGTTACTCCGGGTTGCCGTAGGCGGCGCGGAACGCCTCGCGGGCGCGGGTCAGCAGCGACTCGACGGCCTTGGGCGTCTCGTGCCACTCGGCGGCGATGTCGGCAACGGCCCGGCCTTCGAGATACTTCGCCCGCAGGACGGCCTCGTGCCGCTCGGACAGTTCGGCCAGGGCCCGGGCGATCCGGCCGGCCCGCTCGCGCCGCAGCGCCTCGGCGTCGGCCGACTCGGCCGTGCCGTCGGCACAGGAAACGCCGTTCGCGCGGGCGAAGGGGTCGTGACGGCGGGCGCGGCGGAAGCGGTTGCGGAGCAGGTTGGCCGCGATGCCGCGCAGCCAGCCGGCGAAGGTGCCGGCCTCGGGGTCGAAGTGGCGGACGCGCCGCACGGCGGTCAGCCAGGTTTCCTGCACCACCTCCTCGGCCACGTCGCGCAGGCCACTGCAGCGCCACAGGACGTAGGCGAACAGGGCGTCAAAGCATTCGTCGTACCACGCGCGCCAGGCCGACTCGTCGCCGGCCAGGACGGCGCGGCGCAGGGCGCGCTCGCGCCCGACGCGCTCGCTGGATTGCATGACTGCGCCTTGGTCGGTCCTCCGCGGTCCTTCCACCAGGCAGATTGTCGCAGCCCCTGGGAATCCTTCGCCACGTCCCGGCCGCTTGCGGCTTCGCAGGCCGTGCGAAGCCGCAAGCGGCCCCAAACCTATACGCGGCGTACATCTTAGCTTGTCACCCAGGCGTGTCGCCAATACAGTAGCATTCCCCCGCGCACTCGGGGGCCGGAAGAGGCGAACCCCCTGCTCTCGTGGACTCGTGACCCATGCCGGAAGTGCTCGACTGGCGGAGTGCCGCCGACCCGCGGCCCCTGGTCCGCCGCGCCGCCCAGGCGCTGGCCGAGGGCGCGGTCGTCGCCTTCCCCACGGACACCGTGTACGCCCTGGCGGCCAGCGCCCTCATCCCCGAGGCGGTCGCGAAGCTGTGTCGCAGCAAGAAGCGCGACGACGGGCGGCCGATGACCCTGGCCGTCCGCGGCGCCGGCGAGGCGCTCGACTGGGTACACGAGATGAGCCCGCTCGGCCGGCGGCTGGCGCGGCGCTGTTGGCCGGGGCCGGTCACACTGGTCTTCGGCGGCGCCGAGGAGGGGCTCGTCAGCCGCCTGGCCGAGCCGGTGCGCCGCCGCGTCTGCCCGTCAGGGAGTGTTGGCCTGCGCACCCCCGCCCACCGCGCCATCCTGTGTACCATGCAGCTCCTGCCCGGCCCGCTCGTCCTCACCAGCGCCAACACGACCGGCGCCCCGGCCGCGACGAGCGCTACGGCCGTGCTCGAGGCGCTGGGCGAGGACGTGTCGGTCATCATCGACGACGGGCCCACGCCGCTCGGCCGGTCCTCGACGGTGGTCCGGGTGGACGGTAACGCCTGGAGCGTGCTGCGCGAAGGGCCGATGTCGGCGGCAGAGGTGGGGGAGCAGACGGCGTGCCTGACCGTCTTCGTCTGCACGGGCAACACGTGCCGCAGTCCGCTGGCCGAGGGGCTCTTCAAGAAGAAGTTGGCCGAACGGCTCGGCTGCCCGGTCGAGGACTTGCCGCGGCGCGGATTTCTGGTGATTTCCGCGGGGCTGGCGGCGATGATGGGGGGAGCGGCGGCGGACGAGGCGGGCGAGGCGGCGAGGGCGTACGGTGCCGACCTGACGGGCCATGTCAGCCGACCGCTGACGCCGGAGCTGGCGGCGCAGGCCGACTACCTGGTGGCCATGACTCGTGGCCACCTGCTGGCCCTGGCGGGCGGCTTCGCCGGGACCGGCGCCCGGCCGCGCCTGCTATCGCCCGCCGGCGAGGATGTCAGCGACCCGCTCGGCGGCGAGCAGCACGTCTACCGGGAATGCGCGGAACAGATCTGGGGCTGTCTCGATCACCTGGCGGCGGAAATCATGAATTGAAGATTGCCGATTGCCGATTGCCGATTGCTCGATCCAAATCTGCAATCTGCAATCGGCAATCGGCAATCGGCAATCGGGTGTACGGCCATGAAGATTGCGATCGGCAGCGACCATCGCGGGGTCGAGGTGAAGCGGCGCATCGTGGCACTGTTGCGGCAGCTGGGCCACGAGGTGCTCGACGTGGGGCCGGAGAGCAAGGACAGCGTCGATTACCCGGACTTCGCCTTCCGGGTGGCGGAGGCCGTCGGCAAGGGGGAGGCGCCGCGCGGCATCCTGATCTGCGGCACCGGCATCGGCATGTGCATCGCGGCCAACAAGGTGTCGGGGGTGCGGGCGGCGCCGTGCCACGACAGCATCACCGCCGAGATGAGCCGGCGGCACAACGACGCCAACGTGCTGTGCCTGTCGGCCGACCTGCTCGGCGAGGAGCTGATCGACCGCATGGTGAAGATCTGGCTGGAGACCGATTTCGAGGGCGGCCGGCACGCGCGGCGGGTGGAGAAGATCGTGCGCTTCGAGGGCGGCCAGCACGGCCCGGGGTGAGCCGCGGGCGGACGTTCAGCGGCCGTTGGTCTTGCCGTTCTTGCCGCGCGGGCGCTTTTTCTGCCCCGCGCTCCCGGGCAGCGTGAACAGCTCACTCAGCGGCAGGACGAAGCCGGGGAGCACGTCGCCGCCGTCGAGCGATTGCCCTTCTTCGAGTCGCACTTGCTGATCGGGGGCGTTGTACACGTCCACGCATCGCGTTTGGGCGTAACCGGTCGCCCGCTCTGACGTAATCAGTTCTCGGCAGCGGAGTTGCGGCCGCCCGGCGGGTAGTCAAATGGGCCTCCGCGG
>Ga0310039_10002314_pt1 | contig 12777 bp, 13 predicted proteins | sample Sb_taG_4_FD_200460 | JGI IMG/M metagenome (GOLD analysis project Ga0310039, IMG submission 200460) | Peat soil microbial communities from Weissenstadt, Germany - Sb_50d_6_BS metaG (v2) (version 2) | ecosystem: Environmental > Terrestrial > Soil > Wetlands > Peat | place: Germany: Weissenstadt... | reverse complement strand
ACTTCTATGTAGCTATCGGCTCGAGTTGCAATGTCTGTGTCGAGAAAAATCCCTGGCGCGCCGCGATGATCCGTTTCAAGCCCGGCGAGCCGCCACAACCCTTCGCAAGCGGCTTACGCCACACCGTAGGCTTTGACTGGCAACCGGGCACCGGCGACCTTTACGGCTGCAAGGGCTCACGTTCATCCAGCTTCGCCGCCGCTTCCCGAAGATCGAACGTCCGTATCGCAGTCCCTTCGGCGTGGTCGGCGCAACCCTGACCGTGATCATTGCGATCGTGACCATCGGTTTCCAGCTCGCCGATCCTGTGTATCGCACCGGCATCATTGGGGTCGCGCTCTGGTATGCGCTTGCGATCATCTACTTCGCGGCCTATGGACGGAAGACGCTCGTCTTCTCTCCTGAGGAGGAGTTCGCCGTGAAGCACCGCGAAGGTGCGATCTGATCAAGGTAGTTCGTGGAATCGAGGATGGGCCGCTTTGGGTCAGTTGCTGATGAGATGGCGCCTCGTCGGGTTGGGTCCGCTTTGGGTCATAAGCGGACTAGCTTTGATTGACGCGGCGAACCCGCTTCTCAGGTAAGAGCAGCTAATCAGCCGAGACTAGCTGATCTGTCATGTCAGGCCGTGAGCTCTCCGGCGCTCAAATTCCTGCCACTTCGGAAAGTGTAAGCTCATGATGGCTTTTAAGTCTTTGCTCGCAAAGGCCACATTTTGCGCCAATTGCCCTTGCAGATTAACGTTGTCGCGCGGGCGGCGCGGCCGTCCATTCCGCCTTCGGCTATGATCGAGCGCGGTTCGCCAGAAAACCTTCAGTTCGGGACCATGTCGGCTGAGCTCGCCTTCAATCGCAGCGTTGACGTCGACTACGGAGTAGCCGAGGAAGTCGCGCCGCAGGTTCGCCGAGTCGTGGCCAACAATCCGGGTCCCTATACCTTCCTCGGTACCAACACCTATCTCGTGGGCCGCGGTCGCGTGATCGTCATCGACCCGGGTCCGGCGGACGAACGCCATCTGGTGGCGATCGCCGACGCCACGCGGGGCGAGTGCGTCACGCATATCCTCGTCACCCACAGCCATCGCGACCATTGCGACGGGGCGCGGCCCTTGCAGGCGCTCGTTGGTGGAGATTTGTTGAGCTTCGGACCGACAGGCTCCCAGCGCGGCGCCGGCGCGCCCGGTCTCGGCGAAGCCTTCGTCGATCCCGCCTTCCAGCCCGACCGCACGCTGCAAGACGGAGACGTGGTCAAGGCGGGCGGCGTGGCGCTCGACGTGCTGCACACGCCAGGCCACGCGCCGGACCATCTCTGCTTCGCTCTGGTCGGCCAGCGCACCGTCTTCACCGGCGATCACGTGATGGGATGGAACACGACCGTGATCGCCCCGCCGGAAGGCAATCTCGGGAATTTTCTCGCCTCGCTGGAGAAGCTGCTGCCGCGGCACGACAAGATCTTCCTGCCGGCCCATGGCGGCCGCGTGCAGACCCCGCAACGGGTGGTGCGGGCCTATATCATGCATCGGCAATGGCGGGAGCAGACAATCCTTACCTGTCTCGAGGACGGGGTCTCTACCATCCCGCGCATCGTCGCCAAGATCTACGGCAATTTGGACGCCGAGCTGAAGGCTGCCGCGGCACTATCGGTGCTCGCGCATCTGGAGCACCTGATCAGTCGGGGCTCAGTAGCGGCTGACGGCCCTCCGGGGCTGGCAAGCGCCTATTCCGTTTGCCCCGCGGCTTCTTCGGCGTCCTGACCCCCGGTTTCGTGACCGCCTTCGAGGCGGGTTCCGCTTGCTCGAGCCCAGTCTTCTCGCCCTTTTCGAGTGCGGACTTCACCTCGGCGAACAGGGAGCGGATGCGGTCGGCATTGGCGCCCAGATCGTGCTGGCCGTAGCGCGACACCGAGCGGACATCGATGAAGGCACGGGTATCGTCGCCGGTCACGCGGACCAGCGCGTCATTGGTGAAGCCCATCAGCAGCGTGCGGGTGGTGGCCTCGATGCGGCCCGGGCCCGCCTCTCCCGGAGGCTCGCTCAGCACGATGGTCCAGCCAAGCCGCTTCACCGCCTCATACACCATGTCGAAGACCTCGGTCGCCGAGCGCTCGAGCTCCATGGGGCGGATATCGGGATAGGCGCGCTCCTGCTCCTCGGCGGCGGCGGCGTCGGGATCCTGGACACGGTTGGCGTCGGCCGGCCGCATGGCAGCGAGCTGCTTGAATTGCATTGGCTGCCGCGGCGTCGTCTCGATGTCGGTGAGGCGCGGCAACCAGATGGCATGGGAGAGATACCAGAGCGGCCCGGCGAGCCCGATCAGCGCGATGGCAATGCCTGCAAAGGCTTGGCTCGCGCCCTGCTGGCCGCCAAACCAAATGCGGATCAGGGCGAACACCGCCACGAGGATGGCGAGCACTAGCCCCCCGATCGAGACGGCGAGCAGGTTAATCGCCGCAGGGGTGGCGAGCGAGCCGAAGCGGTGCAGGAGGACGGTCAGCACGAGCAGCTGCAAAAAGAACAGCGCGAGGCGGCGCGACCAAAGCCCCTCATGCACGGTCCTCTGCAGATAGATCGCCGTCACAATCTAGCCCTCGCAAGCTCGGCCGTTGCGCCCCAAGCGGTCACCATGCTTTACCCGCTCCAGTCCCAAACCATAACCCCCCCGGACGAGGATCGATACCGCCTGATACCGCGCGAGCCCGCAACATTGCGAGCCTCATCCACCCTTATACCGAACTTGCGAGCTTCCGCGACACTGGTCCCACGATCCTCACCCAGGGAAGGCATCTACGTCATCGACGATCAGGGGAAACGGTATATCGAGGGCATGGCAGGTTTATGGTGCACGGCGCTCGGCTACGGCAATGAGGAGCTGATCGAGGCCGACCGCGAGCAGCTTGCCCGGCTCTCCTTCGCCCATCTCTTTGGTGCCAAGAGCCACGACAAGGCGGTCGAGCTCGCCGAGAAGCTGAAAGCGATCTCGCCGGCGCCGACCTCCAAGGTGTTCTTCACCTCTTCCGGATCGGAAGCCAACGATAGCCAAGTGAAGTTCGCCTGGTATTACAACAATGCGCGGGGGTTGCCTCAGAAGAAGAAGATCATCTCGCGCGTCAAAGCCTATCACGGCGTCACCGTCGCCGCGTCGAGCCTCACGGGGCTTCCCAACAATCATCTCGATTTCGATGTTCCGATCGACCGCTTCCTGCACACCGACTGCCCGCATCATTACCGCTTCGCGCTGCCTGGCGAGAGCGAGCAGGACTTCGCCACGCGGCTCGCCGCCAATCTCGATGCCTTGATCCAGAGCGAGGGGCCGGACACCATCGCGGCCTTCATCGCCGAGCCCATGATGGGGGCTGGCGGCGTGATCGTGCCGCCCGAGACCCATTTCGACCGCGTGCAGGAGGTGCTCGCCAAATACGACATTCTGTTCATCGTCGATGAGGTGATCACCGGCTTCGGACGGCTTGGGGACCGGTTCGGCTCGGAGACCTTCGGGCTCAAGCCCCATTCGATCACCGTGGCCAAGGCGCTCACCTCGGCCTATGCGCCGCTCGGCGCCGTCACCGTGTCCGAGCCCGTCTATCAGGCGATGCTCGACCAGAACCGCAAGATCGGCGCTTTCGCACATGGCTTCACCTATGGCGGCCACCCGCTCGCGGCGGCGCTTGGGGTCAAGGCGCTCGAGATCTACGAGCGCGACGATTTCGTCGGGCGGGGTCAGGCGGCTCGCGCCCAAGTTCCAGGCAAGGCTGAAGGCGCTTGCCGCCTATCCGCTCGTCGGCGAGGCGCGCGGGCTTGGGTTGATGGGAGGGGTCGAGCTCGTCGCCGACAAGGCAACCAAGCGGGCGTTCAATCCGCGGGTCGCAGTGGGCGCACGTGCCTCGGCGCTGGTGCAGGACGAGGGCTTGATCACTCGCACCATCGGCGACACGCTCGCGCTGTGCTCCGCCTTCGTCATCACCGAAGACGAGATCGACGAGATGTTCGACCGGCTGGCGCGCGGCCTCGACCGGGCCCAAGCGATGGTCGCGCGCGAAGGTCTCGCCGCGGCTTAAGCCTAACCAATCCTAAGCCTCTGCCGGTGAAACCTGCGCTCCTGCCTCCCGCGACCTCGCTGGGGGCCGGCGTGAACAGGATTGGTTGGCGTAGATGCCGGGTCAATGGCGCGCGTTCTCTGCGCCCTCGCAGGGCTTGTTAGCCTCGTGCTCCCCTTTTTGGGGGGTTGCGTCTATGAGCAGGACGGGCCGCCGGAAGCTCATTTCGAGCAATTTTCCACGCAAGCGCCGAAGGCCGACACGGTCACCGTCTGCCACGCCTATGGCTGCAAGTTGCAGACGCCCTACACCTTCTCGCCAAGCGACATTGCGGAAATCTCCGCTCTCATGGCCCGCATCCGCCGCGACGACAGTCCGGCAGAGGAACGTCGCGCCATTGCCTATGCGATCGCCTGGATGGAGCGGCGCGTGGCGCCGACCGTCGGCATGGCAGGCGACCGGCTGAGCATGGACTTTGGCAGCTCGGGCGATCCCGGCCAGCAGGATTGTGTGGACGAAGCCACCAACACCACGAGCTACCTCCTGGTGCTTGCCCACCATGGGTTGATCCAGCACCATCTGGTGGAGCGGCCCTTCGCCAAGGACGATTTGAGCCACTGGACGCATCGGGCCGCGCTGATCAAGGAGGCTGATCAAGGAGAAGGACAGCGGCGAGCGGTTCGCCATCGACTCCTCGAGCGGCGCCAATGGCGAAAACCCAACGGTGCAGGCCGCGCCGAGCTTCTATGTGCCGGACGATTGGGGGGACAATACCCCCGAGACAGGCGCGGCCACCGCCGACCCCCAAGGCAATGGCGGAGACGCCGCGCCGCCAGCCGGCGGCTTGAGCGGTATGTTCAAGCGCATAGAGGGCTTGGGCTATGCCGAGAGCCCCACGGAAAGCGTCCGGTGATCTCGGCTAAATCTCGCGCGCGGACTCGTTAAGCAGCCGGAGTGCCTCTTCGATCGGGCTGAAGGAGCGGCGATGATGGGTGCACACGCCGTGCTTCTTGATGGCGCGCGCGTGCTCCGGGGTGCCATAGCCCTTGTTGCTCTCCCAGGCATAGCTCCGGTAGCGGCGCGAGAGCTTCACCATGATCCGGTCGCGGGTGACCTTGGCCACGATCGAGGCGGCAGCGACCGAGAGCGACCGTCCGTCGCCGCCAACCACGGCGCGCGCCCGGCAGGGGAAGCGGCGCGGGACGATATTGCCGTCGATCAGGGCCGCCACGGCCGGAGTCTCCAGGCTCCGATAGGCCAGCCGCATGCCCCAAAGGCTCGCCTGCAGGATGTTGTCGCGGTCGATGCGGCGCACCTGGCCGATGGCGATCGCCACGCAAGACGTGGCCATGATCTCGGCATAGCGATCCTCGCGCGTCTCGGCGGTCAGGAGCTTGGAGTCGTTGAGCCCTTCCGGGATGCGGTCGGGATTGAGGATCACGGCGGCCACCACCACGGGTCCCGCCCACGGGCCGCGGCCGGCCTCATCGATGCCGACGACGGGTCCTTGAAATTCATCCATCAGCTCCGCTTCGAGATCGAAGCTGGGGAGTGGACCGATAGGGGGCGATTCCTGGGCAAGTCCCATGGGGGAGGACTGTTGCCAAGTCGGGGCGCTTTGGCAACAAGTCAAAGATCCGAGCCCTCCGCGCTGTGGAAAACCTCTTCCTCGTTCCGGACGTCTTCGACCTAAGTCTCCCCGTCATGGCCGGGCTTGTCCCGGCCATCCACGATTGAGCTCGCTCCCGTTAAGACGTGGATGCCCGGCACAAGGCCGGGCATGACGAGGAATGAGCAACCACCGCACCCTACAGCAGCCGGAGCTGCTGGCCGGGCAGGACCGGCGGCGTGAACAGATCGGTGCGGAGCTCGACCGATTGCTTGTTCAGCCCAAGCCGCTCGGCGGCGAGCTCGAATCTCCGGCCGATCATCCAGGCATAGGGCCCCTCGCCTGTCATGCGCTCGCCCCATTTGGCGTCGTAGAGCTTGCCGCCGCGGGTCGAGCGCATCAGCGAGAGCACGCGAGCCGCGCGGTCTGGGCAGTTCGCCCGCAGCCATTCGGTAAACAAATCTCCGATTTCCAGCGGCAGCCGCAACAGCACGTACCCCGCATTTGTGACGCCGGCGGCCGCTGATCTCTCCAGGATCCGCTGCATCTCCATGTCGGTGAGGCCGGGAATGACCGGCGCCACCATGACGGAGGTGGGGATGCCTGCCCCGACCAGCCTGGCAAGCGCCTCGATCCGCTTGTCCGGCGTGCTCGCGCGCGGCTCCATGGCGCGGGCGAGCTTGCGATCGAGCGTGGTGACCGAGAGTGCCACCTTGACGAGGCCGCGGGCCGCCATGGACGACAGCAGGTCGAGGTCGCGCAGCACGAGGGCGGATTTGGTCACGATGCCGACCGGGTGATTGGCGGCGGAGAGTACCTCGAGAATGCGGCGCATGATGCGGTAGCGGCGCTCGATGGGCTGATAGGGGTCGGTATTGGTGCCGATGGCGATGGTGCGGGGGCGATAAGAGGGCTCGGCCAGCTCCCGCTCAAGCGCCGCGGCGGCATTCGTCTTGGCGAACAGCTTGGTCTCGAAATCGAGCCCGGGGGACAGCCCGAGAAAGGCGTGGGTCGGACGGGCGAAGCAATAGATGCAGCCATGCTCGCAACCGCGATAGGGATTGATCGAGCGGTCGAAGCCGATGTCGGGAGAAGAATTCCTGGTGATGATGCGCCGCGCCGGCACCTCCTGCACCTCGGTCGCGAGCGCTTCGAGCTCCGCAAGGGACTCCCAGCCATCGTCGACGGGCTCGTAGGCGATCGGCTCGTAGCGGCCGGAGCGGTTGGTCACCGCTCCGCGGCCATTGAGCCGCGCGCGCGCAACGCCCCCCATCTCAAGCGGGGCGTTGTCGAACTCCGCGGAGTTTCTGAGGGCGACGGACATGCCCCCATATAGAGGCTGATTAAGAACAAATCAAGAACATCGTGGGAGATCGAAAGCGAGCAATTGCTGGACGCCGCCCAGACGCTATAGTCCGCCGCATGATTTCCGTAGTTATCCCCACCTTCAACGCCGAAGCGACGCTCGGCCCTACGCTCGCCGCGCTCGTGCCGGCGGTGGTCGACGGCGTGGTGATGGAGGCAATCATCGCCGATGGCGGCTCGACCGACGAGACGATTGCCATCGGCGAGGCGGCGGGGACGCAGCTCGTGCGCGCCAAACGCGGCAGAGGCAGCCAGCTCCATGCCGGTGCGGCCGCCGCCCGCGGCGATTGGCTTCTTTTCCTGCATGCCGACACGGTGCTCGAGCCAGGCTGGGCAGAGGAGGCGGACAGCTTCATGGAGCGGGTGGCAACGGGACGGCGCGCCCCCGCCGCCGCGGCGTTTCGCTTCGCGCTCGACGACGACGGCTTCATGCCGCGCCTGATGGAATGGCTGGTCGCCATGCGATGCCTGCTGCTCGTGCTTCCCTATGGCGATCAGGGCCTGCTCATCTCGCGGAAGCTCTATGCCGAGCTTGGTGGCTTCCGGCCGATGCCGCTCATGGAGGATGTGGATCTCGTGCGGCGGCTGAAACGCCACCAACGCGTGATGCTGCAATCGCGCGCGCTGACGAGCGGAGCCCGCTACCGCAGCGAAGGCTATGTCGCGCGCTCCTTGCGCAATTTCTGCTGCATCGCCCTCTACTATCTTCGCGTGCCGCCGCGCGTGCTTGTGCGCCTCTATGGCTAGAGCATGATCCCGAAAAGTTGCAGACTTTTCGGACAAGGTCATGCGTCAAGACGAAATTGAGCGCGAAATCGCTATCCGAACTAAAGCGATTTCGCTTTCACGAGCGGACGCGCCGGATCGCCCGCGCCGCCTTCGCGCCACGCCTCATCATCATGGCCAAGAGCCCGCGGGCGGGACGGGTCAAGCGGAGGCTCGCGCGAAGCATCGGCGACACGGCCGCCACGAGCTTCGCTCGCACTTGTCTCGCCCATATTCTGCTCCGGCTCGGGGGAGACACGCGCTGGCGCACTTTGCTCGCGATTGCGCCCGACACCGACTTGACGGCAGCGCTCTGGTCACGCGCGGCTCGGCCAGGAAGGATCGGACGCTTGCCGCAAGGCAGCGGCGATCTCGGGACACGCATGCAGCGGCTCTTCCAAGCGCTGCCGCCCGGTCCTGCGATCATCGTCGGCAGCGACATTCCGGCCATCGGTCCGCGCGAGATCGCCAACGCCTTCCGGCTCCTTGGCAATGCCGATGCGGTGTTCGGCCCCGCGGCCGACGGCGGCTACTGGCTGGTAGGCTTGCGGCGCAGTCCGCAGCTGCTTGCGCCCTTTGCCCGGGTGCGCTGGTCGAGCCCGCACGCCCTTGCCAATACGCTTGCCAATCTCGAAGGACGCCGCGTGGCCTTCGCCGCGATGCTGAGCGACGTCGATAGCGAGCACGCTTACCGCCAGCTCCGTGGACAGTGGCAGCGCCTCATTCCCTCCCGCTCGGGGCGCTAAGAGGTGATCAGGACTTCGCCTTCACTTGGCCGTGCTCCTGCAGGCGGGGTATCACCTCGATGAAGCTGCAGGGACGGTGGCGGTTGTCGAGCTGAAGTTTGAGGATGCCGTTCCAGCCGTCCTTGCACGCCCCGGGCGATCCCGGCAGACAGAAAATGAAGGTGCCGCCAGCCTGCCCTCCGCAGGCCCTGGACTGCACCGTCGAGGTGCCGATGGTCTGGTAGCTCAGCATGTGGAACAGGGCGGAGAAGCCGTCGATCTCCTTCTCGAACAGCGGCTTGACCGCCTCCGGCGTCACGTCGCGCGGGGCGAAGCCCGTGCCGCCCGTGGTGATCACCACATCGACCTCCGGGTCCTTGATCCATTGCTTGACGTGCTTGCGGATTTTCTTAGCGTCGTCCGACACGATCGCCTGCCCGGCGACTTCGTGGCCGGCCTGCTCGATCATGGAAGCGAGCAGAGCGCCCGATTTATCGGTCTTCGCGTTGCGCGTGTCGGACACCGTGAGCACGGCGATGCGTAAGGGGATGAAGGGGAGGCTCTCGTCGATGCGGCTCATGGCGTTCCTTCCACGTCCATTCTTGCTGTGCCCGGTCAAGCCCGGCGATGACAATGCTGGTCTAGGCGTCGAGCGCCGCCTTGAGCAGGAGCAGGTCGCGCCAGGCGAAGCGCTTGGCCGCCGGGTTGCGCAGCAGATAGGCCGGATGCAGCGTGGCGAGCGCGGGCAGGTCGCGGCCCGCGGAAATGTAGGTCAGCCATTTGCCCCGGAGCCGCATGATGCCCTCGCTCACCCCTAGAATGTTCTTCGCTGCGGCGCCGCCAAGCAGCACCAGGAGCTTCGGCGACAGCAACTCGATCTGGCGGGCGAGGAACGGCGCGCAGGCCTCGATCTCCTCGGGCGTCGGTGTGCGGTTGCCGGGCGGGCGCCAATAGACGGTGTTGGTGATGTAGACCTCATTCTCGCTGAGCCCGATCGCGGCGAGCATGCGGTCGAGCAGCTGGCCGGCGCGCCCGACAAAGGGCTTGCCTTGCAAATCCTCGTCGCGGCCCGGCGCCTCGCCGATCAGCATGACGTGAGCCCGCTCGCTGCCGCGCGCGAAGCACAGGCTCTTTGCCGTGCGCTTGAGCGAGCAGCCGTCGAATTGGGCGAGGAGCGCCTCAAGCTCGACGAGCGTCGTGGCCTGCCCGCCGAGCGCTCGCGCCGCCGGCATGCTCGCTTGGTTGCCCGCATCGAGGCGCGGGGTGCTCGTGACGCTCTTGCGCGCGGGCGCCGCCCGCGCCTGCGTTGCTTGAAGCCTCTCGCCGGCAAAGCAGTCGAGCGGCACCTCGCCTATCGCCTCGTCGGCGCCCATCGCCTCATACCAGGCGAGGAGCGTGCGGGCTGCCTTGTCCTCCGCTGCCACCATGCAAGTCCTTCTCAGCGACCCCATATTCGGCATTTCCGGGCTTTCCCGATTTGTCATTGCCCGGCTCGACCGGGCAATCCACTATCTCGAAGCCTCTCGAATGAGCCGCCGGCCATAGGGAATACTGGATTTCCGCTTTCGCGGGAATGACTTAAAACCCTTCGCCGCAAGTCCCGACCTGGAGAAAAGCCTTTGACCGACGTGACCGAACGCGAGACCATGGAGTTCGACGTCGTCATCGTCGGCGCCGGGCCCGCGGGCCTCGCCGCCGCGATTCGGCTCAAGCAACTCGCGGCCGAGAGCGGCAAAGACCTCTCCGTGGTGGTGCTGGAAAAGGGCTCCCAGGTGGGCGCCCACATCCTATCCGGCGCCGTGATCGATCCGGTGGCGCTCGACCGCCTCTTGTCGGATTGGCGCGAGCAAGGCTCGCCGCTCGAGACGGAAGTGAGCGAAGACCGCTTCTATTATCTCACGGAGACGGGCGGCCTGCCCCTCCCCTCGATGCTGATGCCGCCGCTCATGAGCAATCATGGCTGCTATATCGGCAGTCTCGGCAGCCTATGCCGTTGGCTTGCCGAGCAGGCGGAGGGTTTGGGCGTCGAAATCTATCCCGGCATCGCCGTGACCGAGGCGATCATCGGACCGAAGGGTGAGGTCGAGGGCGTCATCACCGCCGACATGGGGGTGGCGCGGGACGGGACGCATAAGGACGGCTATACCCCCGGGATCGCGCTTCTCGGCAAATATACGCTGGTCGCCGAAGGTGCACGCGGCTCACTTACCAAGCGGCTGATCAAGCGCCTCAGCCTCGATTCCGAGAGCGGCCCGCAGAAATTCGGCATCGGCCTCAAGGAGCTGTGGGAGATCCCGAAAGCGAAGCATCGGCCGGGCTTGGTGCAGCACACCATGGGCTGGCCGCTCGACGACGCGACCGGCGGCGGCTCGTTTCTCTACCATTTCGGCGAGAACCTCGTGTCGGTCGGCTTCGTCGTGCATCTCGACTACGCCAACCCCTATCTGAACCCCTACAAGGAATTTCAGCGCGCCAAAACGCATCCCCGCATCGCCGCGCATCTCGAAGGCGGCAGGCGCATTGCCTATGGCGCCCGCGCACTTACCGAAGGTGGCTGGCAGGCGATCCCCCGCCTCGCCTTTCCGGGCGGAGCGCTGATCGGCTGTGCCGCGGGCTTCATGAACGTGCCGCGCATCAAGGGGAGCCACAACGCCATGCTGAGCGGCATGATGGCGGCGGAAGCGGCGTTCGCGGCGCTTGACGCCGGCCGGTCGCGGGACGTGCTCGACGCCTACCCCGAAAGCGTGGGCGCAAGCTCGATGACAAAGGAGCTCAAGCGCGTGCGCAATGTGAAGCCGCTCTGGTCGCGCCTCGGCACGCGTCTCGGCGTGATGCTCGGCGGCATCGATATGTGGCTGAACACGCTGTTCCCGTTTCTCACCCATACGCTGAAGCACGCCAAGCCCGATTATGCGAGCTTACAGAAGGCGGCCAAGTCAAAGCCGATCGACTATCCGAAGCCCGACGGCGTGCTCAGCTTCGACATTCTCTCCTCGGTGTTCCTGTCGGGGACCAATCACGCCGAGAACCAGCCGGTGCATCTCGTGCTGACCGATCCCAGCGTGCCGATCGAGCATAATCTGCCCGACTATGCGGAGCCCGCGCAGCGCTATTGTCCGGCGCAGGTCTATGAGGTGGTGGAAGAGGGCGGCAGTTTGCGCTTCCAGATCAACGCGCAGAACTGCGTCCACTGCAAGACCTGCGACGTCAAGGACCCGGCGCAGAATATCAACTGGGTGCCCCCCGAAGGCGGCGACGGGCCCAATTACGTAAACATGTGAATTGCCGCGTAAGCTTGTCGCGGGAGGCGGTCACAAACGCGCCGCCTTTAGGCGCCAAGGAAGCTTTTGGGTTGCAGACGGGGCGAAAACGCTTAATCCTTCCATGGGGGCGTTGAGAGCCGCAGTGTTGGGGCAAGCCGCATGAAAATGCCGACAATCGACAACGCAGTCTTCCGCAAATGGGCGCGGAGGTCTTGCCTTCTTCTAGCCCTTCTCGCCGCTCCCGCGGCCTATTCTGAGGTGGCTTCGAACGAGCCGGAGCATCCGAGCCCCGGCACCCTGCTTGGCAACTATCTCTCGGGCCGTGTGGCCCGTGGCGATCACGATACCGTTGCCGCGGCGGATTTCTATTCCAAGGCCCTGGCCGACGACCCCTCCAATGAGCTGATCCTCGAACAGACCTTTCTGCTCGAAACAGCCGCGGCCCATTGGGATCGCGCCATCGAGCTCGCCCGCGATCTCGTCAAGATCGAGCCGTCGCACCGCATCGCGCAGTTCCTTTTGGGCTGCGATGCCTTCAAGCGCGGCAACTACCAGGAAGCCGACGAGCATTTCGCCGCAGCACGCCAGGGTCCAATCGCCGATCTGACCTCAATCCTGGCCCGGGCCTGGGTGCAGCAAGCGAGCGGCAAGACCGACGAGGCCTTGGCCACGCTCGACTCCTTGAGCGATGCCGACTGGGCGCAGTTCTATCAGCGCTATCATCGCGCCCTGATCGCCGATCTCGGCGGCAGGCACGATATTGCGCGCATCGCCTTTGCCCAGGCCTTCAAGAAGAACCCCGCGACCTTAAGAGTGGCCGACGCCTATGCGCGGCATGCCGTGAACGAGAACAACCGCAAGCTCGCGCGGCAGACGCTTAGGACCCACATCGCAAAGTCGGCGAGCCATCCCTTGTCTGTAGCGCTGCTCAACGACATAGACGCGGGCAAGACCCCGCCATTGCTCGTGACCTCACCCAATGATGGCCTCGCGGAGGTTTTCTATGGCATCGGCGACGCGC
>Ga0310039_10002305_pt1 | contig 12804 bp, 10 predicted proteins | sample Sb_taG_4_FD_200460 | JGI IMG/M metagenome (GOLD analysis project Ga0310039, IMG submission 200460) | Peat soil microbial communities from Weissenstadt, Germany - Sb_50d_6_BS metaG (v2) (version 2) | ecosystem: Environmental > Terrestrial > Soil > Wetlands > Peat | place: Germany: Weissenstadt... | reverse complement strand
GGTCGGTGGGGACGCGGGGGGGACGGTGGACGTGGCGCACCCTGGCCTTGGGGTTGACGGCCTGGGCGGTGACGTCGAAGGTGCCGTCCTCGATGGTGTGGCACATCCCCGTGACCATGCGGTCCCCCCACGGCTCCACGTCCAACAGCGCCCCGCAGCTGCGCAGCTCGAAGTACCCCAGGTGGTCGTCGACGACCTCGTAGTGGACGTCCATGTAATGGTGCGGGAAGCCGGGGTCGAGCTGCAGGACCTTGAAGATGGCCTCGATCCCGTCGCCGTGCACCTCCATGATCCGGCGCAGTCGGTCGCCGTAGATCGGGCTCGCCCCCCGCCACTCCTCGATGGCGAGCTCGTTCACCATGTCGGGGCCGAAGCGGATCCCGATCGCCGCGCACATGGACCGGTCCAGAAGGTGCACGATCAGGGCGTACTCGCGCACCAGGCGGACGAGGGCCTCCTTGGACAGGTCCTCGTAGCGGAAGTCGGGGTCGAAGGGGCCCGAGTAGTCTTTGCGGTCGGCCATGGTGTCAGACTACGTTCCAGACACCTGTCTGGCTAGGGGAATCCAATGGGAATTGGCGGAGCGCAGGGCCGGTGACGACGGCCGAGCCGGTGAGGCCGGCCGAGCCGGTGGGGCCGGCCACGACGGTGGGGCCGGCCACGACGGTGGGGGTGATCGGGCTCGGCGACATCGGCCGTGGCGTCGCCGACGCCGTGCTCCGGGCCGGGCTCAACCTCGTGGTCTGCGATCTGCGCCCCGAGGCCACGGCCCCGTTCGCGGCGAATGCCCATGTCGCCGGCACCCCGGCCCTTCTGGGAGCCCGGGCGGACGTGGTCGTGGTGGCCGTCGTCGACGACAGCCAGGTCCTGGGTGTGCTCGACGGGGACGACGGGGCACTGGCCGGGGCCGCGCCCGGTTCGGTCGTGGTCGTCCTGAGCACGGTGGCACCGGCCACCGTCGAGGCCGCGGCGCGCTCGGCCTCGCGCCGCGACGTCGACGTCATCGACTGCGGTGTGAGCGGTGGGCCCCAGGCCTCGGCCGACGGCACCCTCGTGGCCATGGTCGGCGGGGACGGCGCGGTGATCGAGCGGGTGCGCCCCGTTCTCGACACCTTCACCTCGTTGGTTGTGCACATGGGCCCGCTCGGTGCCGGGCTCGAGGCGAAGCTGGCGCGCAATCTGGTGCAGTACGGATCCTGGCTCGCCGCCTACGAGGCGCAGGTGCTGGCCGAGGCGGCCGGGATCGAGCTGGCCAAGCTGGCCGAGGTCATCAGGGAGAGCGACAAGCTCATCGGCGGCGCCTCCCGGCTCATGTTCCGGGACACCGTCGCCCCCATGCCACCCGACACCCATCCCGGCATCGTCGACGCCATGGCCGCCGGCGCCGCCCTGGCCCACAAGGATCTGCAAGCAGCCATCGAGCTCGGACTGGGCCTCGGCCTCGAGCTGCCGCTGGCGCGGATGGCCGACGCCCGGTGCGACGCCGTCTTCGGGCTCGAAGGGCGCCACCGGCCCGGCGGGGGCGAGGGGGATCCGACGTGACGGGGTCCTTCGGCGAGGAGCGCATGCTCGTCGACGGCGCCTTGGTGCGGGCCTCGACGGGTGCGGTGTTCGAGACGGTCAACCCCGCCACCGAGGAGGTCCTGGGGGTGGCGGCCGACGCGTCGGAGCAGGACGCCGAGCGGGCCCTGGGCGCGGCGCGGCGCGCCTTCGACGAGTCGTCGTGGTCCACCGACGTCGCGCTGCGCGTGCGGTGCCTGCGCCAGCTCCGCTCCGCCATGCGGTCGCACGCCGAAGAGCTGCGCGCCATGACCATCGCCGAGACCGGTTCACCGCTGTTCATGACGCGTTCGGCCCAGCTCGACGACCCCGTGGAGTCTTTGGGATGGGTGGCCGATCTCGCCGAGTCCTATGAGTGGACGACCGACCTGGGTGTGGCCGAGCCGTTGGGGATGCCGGCACGGCGCTGGATCCGGCGTGAGGCCGCCGGCGTGGTGGCCGCCATCACCCCGTGGAACGTCCCCCACCAGATCAACCTGGCCAAGCTGGGCCCTGCGCTGGCGGCGGGCAACACCGTGGTGCTCAAACCCGCTCCCGACACGCCGTGGTGCGCCACGGTGCTGGGGCGTCTCATCGCCGAGGAGACCGACATCCCCGCCGGGGTCGTCAACATCCTCCCCTCGTCGGATCCCGCCTTCGGGGCACGGCTGGTGCGCGACGGCCGGGTGGACCAGGTGACCTTCACCGGGTCGACGGCGACCGGGCGCGCCGTGATGGCAGACGCGGCGGGAACCCTCAAACGGGTGTTCCTCGAGCTCGGCGGCAAGTCGGCGTTCGTGGTGCTCGACGACGCCGACCTGGCCGGCGCCTGTGGCGTGGCCGCCTTCACCGTGTGCGTGCACGCCGGCCAGGGGTGTGCCATCACCACCCGGTTGGTGGTCCCCGAGGAGCACTTCGGTGACGCCGTCGACGTGGCCGCCGCCGCGCTCGCCGAGCTGCCCGCCGGGGACCCGACCGAGCCCGGCACCGTCTGTGGTCCGCTCATCAACGCCCGCCAACGCCAGCGGGTCCTGCGCTACGTGGACCTGGCGCGCCAGGAGGGCGGGACCATCGTGGTGGGCGGCGGCCGGCCCGCCGCGCAGACCAGGGGGTTCTTCGTGGAGCCGACGCTCGTCACCGGGATCGGCAACGATTCCCCCGTGGCACGAGAAGAGATCTTCGGTCCGGTCCTCGTCGTCATCCCCCACGACGGCGACGACGACGCCCTGCGCATCGCCAACGACTCCCCCTACGGGCTTTCGGGTTCGGTGTGGTCGGGAGACAGGGACAGGGCCATGGCCTTGGCGGCGCGCCTGCGCACCGGCACCGTGGGCGTGAACGGCGGCGTGTGGTACAGCCCCGACGTCCCCTTCGGCGGCTACAAGCAGTCCGGGATCGGGCGCGAGATGGGCGTGGCCGGCTTCGAGGAGTACCTGGAGACCAAGGCCGTGGCGGAGCCGGCATGAGCCCCGAGAGGCGGCCACCGCACCCCGACCGGGCCAAGGGCATGGCCAAGATGCAGGAGGTCTACAACTTCTCGGTCGACCCCGACGCCGTGCCGGGCGACTTCGTGGCCTACACAGTGGACCACCTCTTCGGCGACGTCTGGTCCCGCCCCGGCCTGTCGGTGTTCGAGCGCCGCCTTCTCACCATCGGGGTGCTGGCCGCGCTGGGCAAGACCGACCTCCTCGACGTCCAGTTCCAGAGCGCGCTCGACAACGCCGAGCTCGACGAGGACCAGGTCCGCGAGGTGGTCGTCCATCTGACCCACTACGTGGGCTGGCCCCTGGCGACGGGGGTGAGCGAGGCCGCCGAACGGGTCATCGCCCGCCGCCGCGCCAAGCCCGCGGGTGGCGGCGCGTGAGCGCAGACGACTTCGCCGGCAAGGTCGCCGTCGTGACGGGGGCGGGCCGGGGCATCGGCCGCGCCTATGCCGAGGGTCTCGGAGCGCGCGGCGCAGCCGTGCTGGTGGCCGACATCGACGAGGCGGGCGCCAAGGAGACCGCGCAGTCCGTCGTCGCCGCGGGCGGGACGGCCGTGGCCGCGCCGGTGGACATCGCCGATCCCGACTCGGTGGCGGCCATGGCCGGCGCCGCCACCGAACACTTCGGCGGGATCGACTTCCTGGTCAACAACGCGGCGATCTTCGGCGGCATGAAGCTGGACTTCCTCCTCACCGTGGACTGGGAGTACCTCCAGCGGTTCCTCGACGTGAACCTGCTCGGCGCGCTCGTGTGCGTCCGGGCCTGCTACCCGTCGATGGCGGCGAGGGGAGGGGGCGTCATCGTGAACCAGTCGTCGACCGCCGCCTACCTGTACGCCGGGTACTACGGATGGGCCAAGGCGGGCGTCAACTCCCTCACCCAGCAGCTCGCCCACGAGCTCGGCGGGATGAACATCCGGGTGAACGCCATCGCCCCCGGCCCCACCGACACCGAAGCGGCCCGCTCGGTGGTGCCCGAGGCGTACATGCGGGACCTGGTGGGCTCGCTGGCGCTCAAGCGCCAGGGGACCCCCGAGGACCTGGTGGGGATGTGCATGTTCCTGCTGTCGGACGACGCCCGCTGGGTGACGGGGCACATCTTCAACGTCGACGGTGGACAGGTCATGCGCCCGTGACCGTCGGCCCCGGGGGCGGCCCGGCCGCGGTCGTGGTGGTCGAGGACCACGAGGACGGAGCGGTCCGGGTCGTGCGGTTCAATCGCCCCGACGCCCGCAACGCCTTCGACGGCGCTCTCTACGACGCCGTGACCGGTGCGATCACGGACGCGGCGGCGTCGAGCGCCGTGCACGTGGTGGTGCTGACCGGCACCGGCTCTGCCTTCAGCGCCGGACAGGACCTCAAGGAGATGGCCCGGATCGTCACCGGCCAGGCCGGCCCCGAGGCGGCCAAGGGATTCCGGGGGTTGCTCGACGCCGTGGGCTGCTTCGACAAGCCGTTGCTGGCCGCCGTGAACGGGGTGGGGGTCGGTCTCGGGTTCACGTTGCTGGCCCATTGCGACCTGGTGTTGATGGCCGACGACGCCCGGCTGCGCGTCCCCTTCGCCGAGCTGGGCGTGCCCCCCGAGGCGGCGAGCAGTTACCTCTTCCCCCGCACCATGGGATGGCAGCGCGCCGCCCACCTCCTGTTCACCGGGACCTGGATGGGGGCCCCGGAGGCCGTGGACGCCGGCATCGCGCTGGCGCATCACCCGGCCGAGTCGTTGCTGGGCGAGACCTTGGCCCTTGCCCGTGTCATCGCGGCGGCTCCGCTCGACGCCGTCATGACCGCCAAGCGCCTGTTGCTGGCGACCCGCAGCGCCGAAGTAGCCGCGGCCCGAGCCCGCGAGGACGCCGCCTTCGTCGAGTTGCTGGGCTCGGCGGCCAACCTGGCGGCACTGGAGCGGTTCGGCTCCGACGCCGGATCGTGACGCCCCGGTGGGAGCCTCCGGTGGCCCGGGTAGGATGACCGGCCGTGCCGGAGCGGACCGCTCGGTCCGGTCCGGGGCGGTTGTCGGCGCTTGTAGCTCAATTGGATAGAGCATCTGACTACGGATCAGAAGGTTGGGGGTTCGAGTCCCTCCAAGCGCGCTGAGCACCTCCGGTGCGGCGCCGGCCTCCAAACGCGCCGAGAAGGTCCGGTCGCTTCGACACGAACATCCTGCGCACTACTCGACTGGTGGCGGCCCGACGGCGACAGAGGGTGTCAACACTTCTCCGGCGGGTGAGCCGCTTGCGTCTCCACCGTCCCAAACGACGAGCTCCCGTCCCGTCCAGGCCACGCTGGCTTCGGACAGATTCCGTACCGGACCGCGCGGGAGGGCCAGCCAGGCATCGGTCACCGGGTCATAGGCGGCGCCATCACCAGGCGAGAGGATCGCACCATGCCCGGTGCCGATTTCCGCTCCTTGGTTGAGGACCACGACGGCGCGACCGGTCCAGGTCTCCGGCACGCTCTGCACCAGCACGGCGCTCGATGGAATCTGCCTCCACACGTGCAACACCGGGTCGAAGGCGAATCCGGTCCCAGTGGTGTCAGCCGCACAGCCCATGCCGGGCAGGCAGCCGGTGCCACCGAGAAGCAGGACCTTCTGCCCCGTCCAGATGGCATCGGCGCCGTACATCTCGACATCGTCCGGTGGCGATGGCACCTGGGACCACGACGACGATCCCGCCTTCCAGGTGAACGCCTGTCTGCCGGTTGAGGACCGGAACGTGGGTCCGGTCGGGGGGGTCCTGAGCTCGTCGGTCACCCACACCAGCAGAGCTGTCCCGGTCCACGCCACCGTTGCCCCGACGGCCGAAGCAGGATGCGACAACGGCAGGACGGGAAGCGCGCGCCACTCGTCGGTCCGGGGGTCATACGTCGCTCCGCTGTAGAGAGACGTCCCATCGGCTGCCATCCCTCCGAAGACGATCGCCTCGGCCCCGTTCCAAACGGCGGTCGCCCCCGTTCGTGCCACGAGTGGTGACGGAGGCAGGAGACGCCAGGCCCTGGTGGTGGGGTCGTAGGTGGCGCCATCGGCAAAGGCATGACCGCTCGGTTCGCTGTTTCGCTCACCGCCCCACACCATTGCTTCTCTGCCCATCCATACCGTGGCCGCACCGAGGCGAGGCGCCAACGGTGAAGGAGGTAGACGGCTCCAGGTTCTTGTCGAGGGGTTGTACGCGGCCCCGTCCGAGAGTCCGGCTACTCCGGCACCTCGTGGTGCGGCCCCACCCCACACCACGAGCTCACGTCCCGTCCACACCGACGCCTGACCGTCGCGTGCCGAAAGCGGGCCCGGTGCAAGACGTGACCAGCGGCCTGCTGCCAGTGCGGTGGCCGAACCCCGGGAGGTGCCACAACCAGGAGGCTGGCCCGCGCATGGCCCGGTCACGAGCGGGGAGGCCGTCGTCCTTCCTTGGCCACAACTGGCGGCGAGGATCAGAGCTCCGAGACCCACAGTGGCGCTCCAGGGTCGGCGAGTGCTCATGTGTCGCCACGACCGGTCATCGTTGTGTTTGACGGAGACGGTGAGCGATCGGTTCCCCGATCTTCCGATGATGCTTCGGATCCGGACCGTTCTCGGTGCCGATCTGACCGGTTAGATCGGGGTCCCGTGGTAGCAGCCGACCGTGTAGGGATACTCGAGAGTGGCGTCGTAATGGTAGATGCGGGTCTCTTTTCCGTTCCACATCACCTTGCTGGTCCGGCCATGGCATTTGTCGAGGTGCGCGTCGCTCAGCAGCGTGCCGTCGGCGTTTCGCTCCACGTAGATGCCGTATCCGTCGACGGCAAACCCGACGAGGGTCGAACGGCCCGTGGCGTGGTCGAGGATGCACGCCGGCACGTCGTGATGGTGGTACCGGTCCGCCTGGTCCGGGTGCCCACCGCAACTGTCGAGGACCTCATGGGCCGCGGCATCCCTGCCGTTGGCGTCGAGCGCGTTGTACAGGACCACTCCGTCGTCCAGCACGCCGATCGGACCGAGGTTGGTGCACGAAGGGTGTCGTGCCGCGACGGGATCGGCCGGGAGACTCCAAGTGATCGGGTCGGCGGCGATGTGGTTGGGGTTGGCGTCATACGCGTGGGCAGGGTCGGAGGCGGCGATGGGGAAGACCCCCGTGGTGTGGTCCACGGGGAGGTCGGTGGTCGTGATCTTCCGGGTCGTGCCCGTGACCGTTACCGAGTACGAGGCGGTCGGCCAACTGACCGACCCTTGGACTGCGACCTTGGCCTCTGAGTTCCAGGTGCGGTTGCCCGCGTTGATCCACGGTGGTGTCGCTCCCGGTGGAGGAGGAGGAAACGTGGTGCTGCACGAGTCCACCCATCCCTTCTTGGGGGTGCTCGCCACGTGACCGTCCCCGAGGGGAACGGCGCTCGGGCTGATCGCCGTGTCGGCGTGGGACGTGGCGTAGGCCACCGTCCCGAAACCGAGCCCGATCAGGGCGATGAGGCCGCCAACCACGACAAACAGGCGCGTGTGCATCGTCACTTCCCCCGTCAGTGCCGAGTCCCCCTGCTGGATCGCCTCGCAGGATAGGCCAAAGTCCGGTCCGGCTCAGGGAAGTGGTAATGCGTCGGTCGGTCACCGCGTACCGTGCACGGTGAGCTCGGCCGGGGGCCCCTCCTCGTGTGGGGGGGAGACCGAGGTGCCGGCGAGCTGCCCGGGGGGTCGGACCTCCACCTCCACGCCGAGGGAGGGCACGATCTTGTCGAGCCAGCGGGGCATGAACCAGTTGGCCCGTCCGAGCAGCTCCATCACCGACGGGACGAGGACCAGGCGCACGAGACTGGCGTCGATGAGGATCGACGCCGCCAGGCCCAGGCCGAAGACCTTCAGGATCCTGAGGGGGTCACCGATCACGAAGGAGCCGAAGACACAGATCATGATGGCGGCGGCCGAGGTGATGACCCGCGCCGTCTTGGCCAGTCCGTCGGCGACCGACACGGAGTTGTCTCCTGTCCGGCGCCACTCCTCGCGCATCCGACTCAGGAGGAAGACCTCGTAGTCCATCGACAGCCCGAAAAGGATGGTGAACATCATGAGCGGTATCCAGGGGTCGATCGGGCCGGTTCGTCCGATGCCGATGATCGACCCACCCCAGCCCCACTGGAAGACCGCCACGATGACGCCGTATGCGGCTCCCACCGACAGCAGGTTCATCACCGCCGCCTTCACCGGGATCACCACGGAGCGGAAGACGGCCATCAGCAACAAGAACGCGAGCACGATCACGGCGCTGATCACCCAGGGCAGCCGGTGGGAGAGGTAGTTCGACGCGTCCACCCCGGCTGCGGTCTCCCCTCCGACAAGCACCTTCAATCCTGTTGCGGCGGTGGCGCGGGGGATGACCTTGGATCGCAGCTTGGTCACGAGTTGAGATGTCTGCGCAGCCTGTGGCGCCGTGGTCGGATAGGCGATGATCACCGCGGCGCCCTGGTCGGAGCTGATCTGGACCGGTGCTGCGAAGGCGATCCCCGGGGTGGCCCTGATGGCCTGGTCCACCCTGTTCATGGTGGCGGCGTCGTCGGCCGACGAAAGCGGGGCGGCCACCACGAGGGGGCCGTTGAATCCGGGGCCGAACCCCTCGGCCAGGAGGTCGAAGGCCTGGCGCGTCGTCAGCGACGTCGGATCGTTGCTGGCGTCGGTGAAGGCCAGGCGCATGGAGAACAACGGGATCGCCAGGGCCACGAGCACCAACAGGGCGAGGATCCCGAAGGTCCATGGGCGGCGTTGGATGGCCCGGCTCCAGCGGTACCAGAAGCTGTCGGGCGCCGGGGTCGCCCCGGTCTGAAGCAGTTTGGGAAGGTGCATCCGATCGATGGCCCTCCCCGCGTAGCCCAGCATGGACGGCAGCAGGGTGAGCGCCGCAGCCATCACGAGCAGCACGGCGGCGATCGTGCCCACCGCCAGCCCCTGGAGGAACGGCAGCTGCAGGAGGAAGAGGCCCACCAACGAGATGACCACGGTCGTCCCGGCGAAGAGGACGGCGCGACCCGAAGTGGCAAGTGCCGTCGCCACCGCCTGGCGGGGATCGCGACCCTCGAACAACCCTTGGCGGTACCGGGTGACGATGAACAGGGCGTAGTCGATGCCCACTCCCAAGCCGATCATGGCCAGCATCTCGGGAGCGAAGATGGGGACGTTCAGCACATGGCTGAGCAGGTCTTCCAGGGCGAAGCCCACGGCGATGCCGAACAGGGCGGTGAGAATCGGCAGTCCCATGGCCACCACCGATCCGAAGGCGATCAGCATGACCACCATGGCCCCCAGGATCCCGGCGCCTTCACTCGGCCCCGGGGCGGCCGTGACGACGTTGCCGATGGGGCCCCCACCCAGGGCGATCCGGTAGCCCGGACGGTCGAAGGACTCGGCGACGTCGATCACCCGCCTGACCGCGGCGTTCGGGATGGTGGACGCGTCCTGGTCGAACTGCACCACCGCGAAGGCGATGTGGCGGTCGGCCGAGACCTGATGGTCGGCGGGGTTGAAGGGGCTCCGCACGACGGTGACGTGAGGGAGGGTCGACAGCGTTGCGACCATCCGGTCGGTCGTCGACCGGTTGCCGGAGGACTCGATCGACCCTGTCGTGGCGATGACCACGTCGGCGCTCGTTCCGGCGCTCTGGGGGAAGCGGGTGTGGAGGAGGTTCTGCACCTGTTGGGAGGCGGAGTTGCCCGACCCGAACGAGTCCTGGAACCGGCTGCCCATGGACTGGGCCACCACGGTGATGGCGATGATGACGGCGATCCAGAGGATCAGGACCCTCCGTCGGTGGTCGTAGCACCACCCCGCGAGCCGCCCGAGGGCGCTTTGCTCCGCCGCCGGTGCGCCTGAACCAGTATAATTCATCACTGATGATTTATAACACGCGGGGGCGGGGGGGAAAAGGCCCGTCCACGGTCCGGCCATCCCGATGACGGCCGGTCGAGGACGCCGGCCGGGCAACATCGACACGCGAGCCGAGATCGTCGTCGCCGCCCGGGCCGTGTTCTCCGAGCACGGCTACTCCGAGGCCAGCATGCGTGCCATCGCCCGGCGCGCCCGGGTCGATCCTGCCCTCGTCCACCATTACTTCGCCGACAAGGCGGCCCTGTTCGTCGAGACGATGGCTTTGCCCCTCGATCCGAGAGAGATCAAGGAACAGGTTCAGGACGAAGGGTTCAGTGGCGCGCGGCTGGTCGAGCGTTTTCTCGCCCAGTGGGAGCGCGGAAGCGATTCTGGTTCACCGTCGTTCGTCGGCCTCGTCCAGGCGATGGCGGCCTCCCCGGAGGTGGTGGACAACATGCGCGAGTTCGTCACGGAGCGCATCGGCCTGCACGGCGCCCCCGGTGACAGCGAGGCAACGCAACATCTGCGCAGATCCCTGGTGTCTTCGCAACTTCTCGGGATCGCCTGGACTCGCTACGTCATGCGTCTGGAGCCGCTGGCGTCTGCCAGTCGGGCCCAGGTCGCCAGTTGGGCGGGCCCCAACGTCGACCGGTACGCGACGGGCCGGCTCCTCGACTGAGCGCGGCGTCGGTCGGACTCGGATCAGGTGGTGACGAGGGGGCCGGGCCCGGCGAGGGCCAGGACCTCCCCGAATCCTTCGACGAGGCAGTCCATGAACACCTCGACGTCGGGCACGGCGGCGGCGTCGACGGTGACACCCACTCCGCACTTGTGGTCGTACGACAGCAGGGTGATGTTCGCCGCCGCTCCGAGCGTCGGGCCGAACGGCACGTACCGCGTCATCCGAGCACCGGCGAGGTACAAGGGGAAGTCGAGGCCCGGCACGTTGCTCGCCAGGAAGTCCACGTGCTTGAGCATGCTCCCGACGGCGCCCGGCGGCAGCAGGTTGAGCGCACCGGCGATGGTGTTGGAGTGGGGGATCGACCGCTCGTCCCGTGCCGAACGGCAACGCTCCCCGATGGCCCGGATCCGGGCCACCGGGTCGGCCAGGCTTACCGGCACCGTGAAGCGCTCGAGCGTGATCCGGTTCCCCGCGGCAGGGTCCTCGGCGGTGCGGATGCTGATGGGGAGCGTGACACGCAGCTCCTCCACCGGTTGGCCGTGATGCTCGTGGTAGCGCCGGAACCCACCCGTGACGGCTGCCATGAAGCCGTCGTTCACCGATCCGCCCGCCGCCGACGATGCCTTCTTCAGGTCATCGAGCTCGACCTCGAGCATGCCGAGGCGCCGCTTCAGGCTGCGCCCCTGCATGACCGGCGAGAGCGTGCGGGACACGGGGGCGACCGTGCGCCCGACCGAGCGAATCGTCTCCAAGGCGCTCACGGAGCTGCGGAGGGGGTGCCGACCCGTCCGCCATGCCGAAGGGAGCGCGATGGTCGCCTGGTGCCGCGCCACCCCCAGGATCTTGCGTCCCCCATGGAGCAGGGATGCCATCACGAGCTCGGGGGTCCCGTGTGCCGGCTCGCTCGGGACCTCGGGGAGCGTGCCCTGGGCCGGGGACCGCCGGTCGGTGTCGAAGAGCGAGAGAAGGAGCTGCATCCCCCCTATCCCGTCGGTGAGGGAGTGGTGCAGCTTCATCACGACGGCTGCAGCGCCGTCGGTCAACCCTTCGACGAGGGTGAATTCCCAGAGCGGATGGGCGGTGTCGAAGCGGGTCATGGCGGCGAGCCGGGCCATCTCGAGCACCGTGACCGGCGTGTGGGGTGGAGGGGACGCCACCCGCCGCAGATGCCAGGAGAGATCAAAGTCGGGATCGAGCTCCCAGCGGGGGGTCGCCAGGCGACCCGGTGGCTCCACGGGGCGCCGGCGGAAGATGGGGATAAGCCGGGTGGCCCGGTCGAGGCGGTCCACCAGAGTGTCCCAGTCCGGTGACCGGTCGAGCCACGCCACCGCGACGATCGTGGCCCGCAGCGCGGGGTCGCTTTCCATGTACCAGGAGAAGGCGTCGGTCTCCCGCATGAACTGATCGACTCGGCCGCTCATGCTCCCTCCTCGCAAGGGGTCCGCTACCACTGTGCTTATGGCAGTGGGCGGGCGCCGTCCAGAGGCCAAAGTCCCCAGGCCCCTCGAAACGGGGCGCCATGCGCCTCGGGTCGGCCGGAAGGCCTAGACCGGGCCCGGTGCACCGAAGTATGGGGCATTCGGCCCTAGTGGCTCGAATCCTGGTGGGCAAGCATCACTACAGAGTCCAGTTTCACCGTGTGGGCCGGACCAGTTCCCGTCGGGGAGACGGGCGACCTGAACGGTGAGGGGGAGGGTGATCGCGATGTCCATCACCACCATGCCGATCAGGGGTCGGAGCCACGGTCGGCTGTACGACGCCCTGTGGAAGCGCCAACTCACCCGCTACCCGAGCAAACCCGCACGTATGGGTTACCTCGGCATCGTGGTGCTGACGACGATCATCCTCTACTACCTGTACTACGTGGAGGGCGCCATCACCCCGTTGTTGCTGCCCTACTACCACATGTCGTTCCTGTACTTCCTCTACCTGTTGGTGGTGTCGAACGCCATCGGCGCGTTCACCGCCATCATCGGGGGGCTCTCCGACAAGATCGGCCGGGCCAACCTGACGATCTACGGAACTCTTACTGTGGGTCTCGTCCAGCTCGTGGCGGTTCCCCACATCCACAGCGAGTTCGGCTTTGCCCTCGCCTACTGCGTGATCGGGTTCGTGGAGGGGATCATCCTCGTCTCCACCCCCGCCCTCATGCGCGACTTCTCCCCGCAGATGGGACGGGGGGCGGCCATGGGGTTCTGGGCGCTGGGCCCGACGGTGGGCAGCCTGTTGGCCAGTGTCGTGGCCACCCGCACCCTGGTGCACCTCCACCCGTGGCAGGACCAGTTC
>Ga0310039_10002303_pt1 | contig 12807 bp, 10 predicted proteins | sample Sb_taG_4_FD_200460 | JGI IMG/M metagenome (GOLD analysis project Ga0310039, IMG submission 200460) | Peat soil microbial communities from Weissenstadt, Germany - Sb_50d_6_BS metaG (v2) (version 2) | ecosystem: Environmental > Terrestrial > Soil > Wetlands > Peat | place: Germany: Weissenstadt... | reverse complement strand
AGCCGACGCGGCGCGTCCAAACGCAGGTGAAATCCAAAGAAATCACCCCAAAACCCCGCCCACGACGGCGGAGCCGCCAAAGCGCTGCATTAAGCGGGCTAGTGGCGCTGTATCCTGGATGTACCGGTGACGGGATTCCCCTTCAAGCGCCCAGGGGCTGATGACCCCCACTGGGCGCCGGCGTAAGAGCTATTTCTGTCGAGCAGCACCCGAAAGGGGTGCAGATGGATAGGCTGCCCGATTCTTTGGCAATCGCGATGTGGGTCGTCGGTTCGTGTTGGGTGCTGGCGGTACTCGCATACGTAATCGGCGCACCACGAGAATGGATTCTTCCGCTTGTCGTGCTCGGCATCCTCGCTGGTATAGCAGAGTGGTTTATGAGACGTGGGGGAAAATAGTACCTTCCAGGGTCGAAATGTTTTCGTTTCCGAACTTGAGACCGAGCAGAGCGACACTACAAAAAAGCCGCATGTGTTATCGTCGCCATCGTCGCCTACCTATCGCTTTCAGGTTTGCTGATTCGTGGTCGCGGCCTGGAGAATTGCAGGCCGTTCTTTTGAGAGCAAGATTGGCCGTGGATCGAGATCAACTGGCCATCACTCGAATAATCGGCTTGCCAATTTTCGCGAGACCTATCGTGCGCGCGCCGGGATAGCCGGCGGCTATAATCATCTGCACAATTGGCTCGGCACGTTCGGGCGCGCAGGATACCAGCAGCCCGCCGGACGTTTGAGGATCGGTAAGAAGCCGCTGCCGCCATTGGGGAAAGCCGGGCGGCAATTTGACCTCTTCGGAATAGCTTAGCCAATTGCGCTCCGACGCGCCCGTTACGAATCCCCGCTGGACGAAGTCGGCGGCCTGTGCAAGCAGTGGCAGATCGTCGGCGTCGAGCGCCAACGTCACCTTCGAGCCACGCGCCATCTCCAAGGCGTGACCCAAGAGTCCGAAACCGGTGACGTCGGTGATCGCGTGAACTGCGGGATCCCTGGCCAATTCGGCGCCGATCGAATTGAGCTTCGTCATCGACGCTATCATTTCTGCGTAGGCCTGCGGCCCGAGCGCGCCCTTCTTGAACGCGGCGGAATAGATGCCGACCCCGAGCGGTTTCGTCAGGATCAGGACGTCGCCCGCCTGCGCGTCGGCATTGCGGCGCACATCCTGTGGCCGGCAGACCCCGGTGACGGCGAGCCCATAGATGGGTTCGGGAGAATCGATGGAATGGCCCCCAGCGACTGGGATTCCCGCTTCGCCGCAGATTGCTTCGCCGCCCTTCAGGATCTGGCGGACCACCGCCGGCGGCACCTTGCCAATCGGCATGCCGAGAATGGCGAGCGCGAAGATTGGCTTACCCCCCATCGCATAAACGTCTGACAAGGCGTTGGCGGCGGCGATGCGGCCGAAATCGTAGGGCTCGTCGACCATCGGCATGAAGAAGTCGGTCGTGGCGATGACGCAGGTATGATCGTCGAGCTGCCACACGGCGGCGTCGTCGCCCGTCTCGGTTCCAACGAGGAGTTGACGATAGGAGTGTACGGCGGGATTGGAATCTATAAGCTGCCGAAGCACGGATGGGGCGAGTTTGCACCCGCAACCGCCGCCATGGGCGAGGCTCGTCAGACGAATTGCTTGATCGTTCATGACCCGTCACTCCGCTGCCGGTCGATTGGTTCGTGGTCCGCTTTGCCCAATCCAACTCTCAAGCGGCGACTTCCCTAGCCCTGATCGCGTAGCGGAACCCGTCCGGGTTGAGGCGTTCGAGCGCGCAGATGCGGTTCGTCCGCCGTTGTGGCCGAAAAGGCCAGAGTGTCGGACACAAGGCCAATCTGCAAAAAGAGGTTGCAAGTGGCGGGGGCAGGCGCAAGCGACCTGAGAGAGCCTCCCTCCAACAGCCCGCACTGACGCTGGGGTCAGCTTCGTACGGAGCGCCGATCCGCTCTCTGCCACAACTGCCGCCCCGAGCCTCGGGAGCGCATTTCCAAGCCACAACAAAGCACTGCGGCTTCGCGGCGTCGCCGTCAAGGGAATTCCTGCTCTCGTGAACCGTTTTGGCTGTCGCCCACAGCGGCTCAACGCGGGCGACGACCAGGTCGCCGTGGTGGCCGCAGCGTCGCCGTTGACATTTGACGAGGACCGGACCTAGTTTGGTCAACTGGATAAACAGAAACGTTTTCAGGCGACTGCCGTATGTTGGCCGCTTTCCCGATCGAAGCGTTGCGTGGGCACGAGCCTGACGAGGAGGAAACGTCCATGGATATGGAAGTTTCAAGGCGCGATTTCATGAAGGGCGCCGGAGGCGGCATCGCCGCCACGGCGCTTGGAGCGCTCGGCTTCGGAGAGGTCGAGGCGGCGCATGCCGCAGCGATCCGGCCGTTTAGGCTCGCCAATACCATCGAAACCCGCAACACTTGCCCCTATTGCGCGGTCGCTTGCGGCGTCGTGATCTATTCGAAGGGCGACCTGAAGAAGGGCGAACGCGCCGAGATCGTCGAGATCGAGGGGGACGCGGATCACCCGACCAACCGCGGCACGCTGTGTCCCAAGGGCGCGGCGCTGCTCGACTTCGTGCATGCCCCGACGCGGCTCAAATATCCGATGATCCGCAAGGCCGGCTCCGACAAGTTCGAGCAGGTCAGCTGGGAGGCGGCGCTCGATCGCATCGCGCGTCTGATGAAGGACGACCGCGACAAGAACTTCGTCGCCAAGAACAACGACGGCGTCGCCGTCAACCGCTGGCTCTCGACCGGTTTTCTGGCGGCATCTGCGACCACCAACGAAACCGCGTTTTTGACCTACAAGGTGGTGCGCAGCACCGGTATTCTGGCGTTCGACAATCAGGCGCGCGTCTGACACGGCCCCACGGTGGCCAGTTTGGCCCCAACTTTCGGCCGTGGCGCAATGACCAATTCGTGGACCGACATCGGGAACACGGATCTCGTCATCATCATGGGCGGCAACGCCGCAGAGGCGCATCCGTGCGGCTTCAAATGGGTGACCGAGGCCAAGGCCAATCGCGGCGCCAAGCTGATCGTGGTCGACCCGCGATTCACCCGCTCAGCCGCGGTCGCGGATTTTTATGCGCCTATCCGGCAAGGCACGGACATCGCGTTCCTGCTTGGCGTGATCAATTACTGCATTCAGAACGACAAGGTGCAGTGGGACTACGCCAAGGCGTTCACCAATGCGCCGTACCTCGTCAAGGAGGGCTTCAGCTATAAGGACGGCCTGTTCACCGGCTACGACGAGGCGAAGCGCGACTACGACAAGTCCACTTGGGATTACGAGCTCGGCCCCGACGGCTACGTAGTCGCCGACGACACGCTGCAGCATCCGCGCTGCGTGTGGAATCTTCTTAAGCAGCATGTCGCCATCTACACGCCCGAGATGGTTGAGCGTATCTGCGGCACGCCCAAGGACAAGTTCTTGAAAGTCGCCGCCATGATGGCGGAGACGTCGTCGCCGACAAAGACGATGACCTCGATGTACGCGCTCGGCTGGACCCAGCATTCCAAGGGCTCGCAGAACATCCGCGCGATGGCGATGCTGCAGCTGATCCTCGGCAACATCGGGGTCCGCGGCGGCGGCATGAACGCGCTCCGCGGCCACTCCAACATCCAGGGGCTGACCGACATCGGACTGATGTCGAATTTGCTCCCCGGCTATCTGACGCTGCCGAATGAAAGAGAGATCGACTTCGACAAATACATGTCGAGCCGCGGCTTCAAACCGCTGCGGCCCAATCAGACGAGCTATTGGCAGAACTACAAGAAGTTCTTCGTCAGCTTCCTGAAGTCGATGTGGGGCCCGGCCGCCACGCCCGACAACAACTTCGCCTACGACTATCTGCCCAAGCTCGACGTGCCGGGCTATGACATTCTGCGGACCTTCGAGCTGATGCACCAGGGCAAGCTCAACGGCTACTTCTGCCAGGGTTTCAACCCGCTGCTGTCATTCCCGAACCGCAAGAAAGTTACCGAGGCGCTGTCGAAGCTCAAATTCCTTGTCGTCATGGATCCGCTCGACACCGAGACGGCGCGGTTCTGGCAGAACCACGGCGAGTTCAACGACGTCGACACCGCGAAGATCGACACTGAAGTGATCCAATTGCCCTCGACCTGCTTTGCCGAGGACGAAGGCTCGCTGACCAACTCCGGGCGCTGGCTGCAATGGCACTGGGCGGCCGGCACGCCGCCCGGCGAAGCCAAGCACGACACCTGGATCATGGCGCAGATCTATCAGGGCCTGAGGGCGCTCTATCAGAAGGAAGGCGGAGCGTTCCCGGAGCCGATCGTCAACCTGCACTGGCCCTACAACGATCCGAACGATCCAACCTCGGACGAGCTCGCCAAGGAAATCAACGGCTACGTCGTCGAAGACGTCACGGACCCGAACGATCCAACGAAGGTCGTCCTGCAGAAGGGCAAGCAGGTCGTCAACTTCTCCGTCCTGCGCGATGACGGCAAGACCGCCTCCGGCTGCTGGATCTACTCCGGCTGCTTCAACGAACAGGGCAACAACATGGCGCGCCGCGACACGTCGGACCCCGACGGCGTGGGCGTCTACCCGAAATGGTCGTTCTCCTGGCCGCTCAACCGGCGCGTCCTCTACAACCGCGCCTCCTGCGACCTCTCCGGCAAGCCGTGGGATCCAAGTCGCAAGCTCATCGAGTGGGACGGCGCCAAGTGGACGGGCTATGATGTGCCCGACATCGCGCCAACCGCCAAGCCGGACGTCGTCGGCCCGTTCATCATGAATGCGGAGGGGACCGCCCGGCTGTTCACCCGGGGGTTGATGCGCGACGGTCCGTTCCCGGCCCACTACGAGCCGTTCGAATCGCCGATCGCCAATCCGCTGGCGCCGAAAGTGCGCGGGAACCCGGCCGCGCGCGTCTTCAAGGACGATCTCGCCCAGTTCGGCGACGCCGACAAATTCCCCTACGCGGCGACCTCGTACCGGCTCACGGAGCACTTCCACTTCTGGACCAAGCACGTCTGGGTCAACGCCGTGCTGCAGCCGGAATTCTTCGTCGAGATTTCGGAACAGCTCGCCAAGGAGAAAGGAATCGCTAACGGCGGCTGGGTGCGGGTGTGGTCCAACCGTAACTCCATTCGCGCCAAGGCGCTCGTGACCAAGCGCATCACGCCGCTCATCTGCGACGGCAAGACGGTGCATGTCGTCGGCATCCCGCTCCATTGGGGATTCATGGGTCAGACAAAGAAGGGCTTTGGTCCGAATTCGCTGACCCCCTTCGTCGGAGACGCCAATATCGAAACGCCGGAATTCAAGGCGTTCCTGGTCAACATCGAGTCCATCGCGGCTCCGGTGGCCTGAGGGGAGGCGTCGATGTTTCCTCCGCTTCCCAACGTTTCGGTCGAGCCCGGCCCGCCCAAGCTGTCGAACGCCGATCTCGTCAAGCGGTCGGCCTCGAGCGTGCCGCCGCCGGAGCGCCAGCTGACGCCGGTCGCCAAGCTGATCGACGTATCGAAATGCATCGGCTGCAAGGCCTGCCAGTCGGCCTGCATCGAATGGAACGACACCCATCCCGAGATCGGCGTCTTTTCCGGCTCCTACGAAAACCCGCCGGATCTGACGCCCGAAATGTTCACGCTCATGCGCTTCACGGAATGGGTCAACCCCGAGGGCAACCTCGAATGGCTCATCCGCAAGGATGGATGCATGCACTGTGAGGACCCCGGCTGTCTGAAGGCCTGTCCGGCGCCGGGCGCCATTGTCCAGTATTCGAACGGCATCGTCGACTTCGTGCATGAGAACTGCATCGGCTGCGGTTACTGCGTACGCGGATGTCCGTTCAACATCCCGCGCATTTCGCGGACCGAGGACAAGCCGAAAGCCTACAAGTGCACGCTCTGCTCCGATCGCGTCGCCGTCGGCCAGGGGCCGGCCTGCGCCAAAGCCTGCCCGACGCAGGCGATCGTGTTCGGAACCAAGGAGGAGATGACGAAGCACGCGGAAGGGCGCATTGCGGACCTGAAGTCGCGCGGCTACGCCAATGCCGGCCTTTACGATCCCCCGGGCGTCAAGGGCACGCACGTAATGTATGTGCTGCATCATGCCGACAAGCCAGAGATTTACGCCAATCTGCCCAAGGATCCAAAGATCAGCCCTATCGTCGAGATATGGAAAGGCATGTTCAAATACGCAGGCTTCGTGGCCATCGGCGGCTTGGCTGCGTTCAGTTTCCTGCAGCAGGTCGTGTCCGGAGCCAACCGGGTCTCGCGCGAGGATGAAGAGAGCGCTAAGCGACTGACGGGGCATGCCGAACGATGACGACCACGACCCCTTATGACGTCCAGCCCGGCGACAAGGTGCATCGTGGCGATCCTGTCACGGTCGACCGTCACACGCCGTTTGTCCGTGTCAATCATTGGACAGCGGTGATCTCGATGATCCTGCTTTGGATCTCCGGGTTCGCGTTGTTTCACCCAAGCTTGTTCTTCCTCGCCGACTTGTTCGGTGGGGGCGAGAATACCCGGGCGGTTCATCCCTGGCTCGGGGTAATCCTGTTCCTTGCCTTTTACGGATTATTCTTCCGCTTCTGGCGGGCATGTCTGTTTGCGCGTGGAGACGGTGGGTGGCTCGTAGGTATGCCGGCGCTGATGGCTGGAGGCGACGAGGAAAAACTGCCGGAAGTCGGCCGTTTCAATCCCGGCCAAAAGTTGTTCTTCTGGGGAATGGCGATCATGCTGATCGTCATGTTGGTGAGCGGCTTGGTGATTTGGGATGTATATTTTTTCCCCTACACCACGATCGACCAGAAGCGCATTATGGTCCTCGTCCACTCGGCCGTCGCGGTGCTGGCGGTTTGCGGCGTGATTGTCCACGTATCCATGGTGATTTGGGAGCGTGGGACGCTGCAGGCCATGACCCGCGGCTACGTCACCGGCGGCTGGGCCTGGAAGCACCATCGCAAGTGGCTGCGTGAGCTGGTCACCGGCGGGCGAGTTGACGCATAACGGAGCGGTGCCAGTTGAACGGCGCCGCTTCCGTGTAACCACGTGGCCCGGAGGGTTCGTGACCAATGAGTAGAGTAGGTGCGCCTCGGCAGGATCCCGTTCCGATTGGGCAGATCGCCGAACCGCCATTTGCCCGTCTTCCCGACCCGCTAACACTGTTTGCCGCGCGCGCACGGCGCTTTCGCTCGCTTGCCGAGGGTCATGACCTCGCACCGTACCTGCGTTTTCTCGCCGCATTAAGCGATGTGCAGAGCCGCTTGCAGGATGGGCTCGCCGAGCCCGACATGCCGGCCCCGGACGTCCGTGAGCGGGCGCGTGAACACCGCATGCCGCCGCTCGACCGCAGTCGGTTCACCACGGACGCGGCCTTCGATACTACGATCGAGCGCCTCTTGTCGCTTGCCAGCATGATCGAGATGCCAGAGCAGGCGGCAGCGGCGCTGACGCGGGTAAAAGCCACCGACGCGGCCGCGCGCGACGCTATGGCGCGGGGGCTGCTGGCCGACTCTGTTCCGGCGGAGGCGCTAGCCGAGCATGTGTACGTGGCCGCCGCGTTGCAGGTTCATTTCGCCAGGCTGGCGGCGAGGCTCGACGCCGCCCGACTGACGCCGGTGGGCGACGGCGCCTGTCCGGTATGTGGCGGCTCGGCGGCCGCATCTTTTCTGGTCGGCTGGCTCGGCTCGCACGGCGCGCGATTCTGCGCATGTGGGCTGTGCGGGACGATGTGGAACTACGTGCGCATCAAATGCGTGCTGTGCGGCTCGACCAAGGGCATCGCCTATCGGGAGGTCGAGGGCGGCCCCGGGACAGTGAAGGCGGAGACCTGCGATGCGTGCCGCGGCTATGTGAAGATTCTGAACCAACAGAAGGAACCGGATGTCGATTCGATCGCCGACGACGTCGCTTCGCTCGCCCTCGACCTGCTCGTTCGCGAGGCCGGCTTCAGGCGGGGCGCGGTCAATCCGTTCCTGATTGGTTATTAGAGATGACGGCCGCCGAGACTGTAAGTCTGCGTAACTTGCCTTCGGTCGACGAGGTGCTGCGCGCTGCGACCGCCGACCTCGCTGTCGCCCGTTTCGGCCGATTCGCCACTGTGACCGCGGTTCGCCGATCGCTCGAAGCCGCGCGCGCCGCGCGCGCCACGTCGACGAATGCCGAAGCGGTCGCCGCCGATGTCCTGAGCCGGCTCGAAGCTGAAGCGCAACCAAGCATGAGGCCGGTGTTCAATCTGACCGGGACGGTGCTTCACACCAATCTCGGCCGCGCCCTTATAGCCGAGGCGGCGGTCGAGGCCGCCGTTTCAGCCATGCGCCATGCGGTCGCGCTCGAGTTCGACCTGGCGTTGGGCCGTCGTGGCGAGCGCGACGATCACCTGCGGGCGCTGCTCCGCGAACTGACGGGCGCCGAGGACGCCACCCTCGTCAACAACAACGCGGCGGCCGTCCTCCTCGTCCTCAACACCCTCGCCAAAGGACGCGAGGCGATCGTCTCGCGCGGCGAACTCATCGAGATCGGCGGCGCCTTCCGCATGCCGGAGATCATGCGCAGCGCCGGCGTCAAGCTTGTCGAAGTCGGCACAACCAACCGGACCCACCGCAGGGACTATACGGCGGCGATCGGGCCGAAGACCGGGTTGATCCTGAAGGTCCACGCGTCGAACTATCGTATCGAGGGCTTCACCGCCGAGGTCGCTCCCCGCGATTTGGCGGCGCTCGCGCGTGAGCGCGCCGTGCCGCTGATGCATGATCTCGGCTCGGGCACACTGGTCGATCTCGCGCGCTTCGGGCTTGCGCACGAACCGACGGTGGCCGAAGCTGTCGCAGATGGCGCAGATCTCGTCACCTTCTCCGGCGACAAGCTGCTCGGCGGCCCGCAGGCGGGTTTCGTCGTCGGGCGCGAGGAGCTTCTGGCGCGGATCAACCGCAACCCCATGAAGCGCGCGCTTCGGGTCGACAAAATTCGCCTTGCCGCGCTCGAAACGACGCTGCGGCTCTATCGCGATCCTGACCGGCTGGCCCAGAGGCTTCCCACGATTCGCCTGCTCGCGCGCCCGGTGACGGACATTTGCGCGCTTGCGCGACGCGTCGCTGCGAATGTGGCGGGGGCCGTAGGGCCGGAATTCCGCGTCGAGGGGATCGACTGCAAAAGCCAGATCGGTTCGGGCGCCCTCCCCCTCGAAACCGTGCCGAGCGCGGGCCTGGCGATTCGCCCGACCGCACCGCGCGGGCGAGGACGCGCGCTTGCGTCGCTTGCCGCCGCGCTTCGCGCGCTTCCGACGCCGGTCATCGGCCGGGTCGAGGACCAGGCGCTGGTGCTTGATCTGCGCTGTCTCGAGGATGAGTCAGGCTTCGTCGCCAATTTGACCAAACTCGGCCAAAAACCGCACGCCCGAGGCGGGGACGATGCGCTGGCTTGATTGGCTGAGGGAACGCGGCGAGCCGAAGACCGCGGAGGAATCGGCTTCTGACCGCATGCAGCGCGCTTACGAGGCGGCGTCGCGCGGCGACTACGCGTTGGCGCTTGCAGTCTGGGGACCGCTCGCCCAGGCCGGCGTTCCGCGGGCGCAGAACAACGTAGGGGCGTGCTTTGCCGAAGGCCTCGGGCTCGAACGCGACGCGACGCTCGCCCAACGATGGCTAACGCTTGCGGCGGACGCTGGCGACCCCGTCGGCCAGCGCAACCTCGCGACGCTCTATTTCAACGGCGTGGGCCTCGAGCCGGATTATGCCCGCGCCGCCGCGCTCTTCCGAGCCGCGGCCGAGCAAGGCGACGGCCCCGCGCAGGACATGCTGAGCTCGATTCTGCTCGAGGGCGAGGTCGCTGAGCCCGAGCCGGTCGAAGCGCAACGTTGGGCGCTCGCGGCCGCCGAGCAAGGCATCGCTTCTTCGATGACGCGCCTCGGCAAGATGTTCCACGACGCTCTCGGCGTCGAGCGCGATCCTGCCCAGGCGGCGCGCTGGTGGCGATGCGCGGCTGACCGAGGCGACGCGGAGGGGCAGGCCCTGCTCGGCGCAACTCTCCATCTCGGCGCAGGCGTTGCGCGCGACAAAGTGGCGGCGCTCGCGTGGCTGCTGCGGGCGCGCGCCAACGGCAGCGAGAAGGCCGATCTGTTCCTCGGACCGGTTCGCGCTGCCCTTGCCCCAGCTGAAATCGCCGAGGCCGAGCGGCGGGCCGCCGAGCCATTGGCGGAGCCGCGGCCATGATCATCGGGACCGCAGGCCACATCGATCACGGCAAAACGTCGCTGGTGCGCGCGCTCACCGGCGTCGATACCGATCGCCTCAAGGAGGAGAAGGCGCGCGGCATATCGATTGATCTTGGCTTTGCCTATATGCCAGCGCCTGACGGCTCTATCCTCGGCTTCGTCGACGTGCCGGGACACGAGAAATTCGTGCACAACATGGTCGCGGGGGCGACCGGCATCGACTTCGTCCTGCTCGCGGTCGCCGCTGACGACGGCCCAATGCTGCAGACCTTCGAGCATCTGGCCATCGTCGATCTCCTCGGCGTGAAGCGCGGCGTCGTGGTTTTGAGCAAGGCCGATCTCGCAGCGCGCCCGGCGCGCGAGGAGGTGGGGCGCGTCATTCGCCAAGTCATTGCCGGGACGACGCTCGCAGGCGCCGAGATCATTCCGGTCTCAACCGTCTCGGGCGAAGGGATCGACGCCCTTCGCGAGCATCTGTTCGATGCCGCCCGCCACGCGGATAGACTATCCGCAAGGGGTCGCTTTCGACTCGCAGTCGATCGCTCCTTCTCGCTCGCCGGCGTCGGCGCGGTGGTGACCGGGACGGTGCTGTCGGGCTCGGTCAACGTTGATGATCGCGTGACGATCAGCCCCCGAGGAATTGTTGCGCGGGTGCGGTCGATCCATGCCCAGAATCGCGTAACGACGACGGGCCGGAGCGGCGAACGCTGCGCCCTCAACCTCGCTGGCGAGGGCATTAGCAAGGACGCGGCGGCGCGCGGCGACATCGTGCTTGATCCCTCGCTCCACGCCCCGACCGATCGCATAGACGCTACGCTGCGCGTGCTGGCGTGCGAGAAGAAGTCGATCGGGCAATGGACGCCGGTAAGGCTGCATCACGCAGCGGCCGAGGTCGGCGCGCATTTGGTCCTCCTCGCCGATCAGCCGGTCGAGCCGGGGACCGAGGCTCTGGTCCAGGTGGTGCTTGATCGGCCCATCGCAGCCGCCGTCGGCGACCGCTACATCCTGCGCCATGCCTCGGATATGCGCACGATCGGCGGAGGCCGCTTCCTTGATCTGCGCGCGCCCGCGCGCAAGCGCCGCACTCCCGTGCGGCTAGGCCAGCTCGCCGCGTGCGCGCTGGAGGATCCGGCGCAGGCTTTGGCCGCGCTGCTCGCCCGAGCGCCGTATTTCGTGGATTTTTCCGCTTTTGCCCGTGACCGCGCTCTCGCAGACAGCGAAAGGGAAACGCTGGCTCGCGAACTTGCTCTTGTCCAGATCGGCGCGTCCACCGGCGTCATAACAGTTTCGGATTTGGTGTCGAAGCGGCTGGAGCAGAGCCTTCTTGCGACGCTTGCCGCCTTCCACGCCGATAATCCCGACCTGCCAGGCCTCGCCATGGAACGGCTGCGCCTCGAGCTCGAGCCGCGCCTGCCGGCGCCGACCTTCGCCGCCCATTTGCGCGGCCTCGCGCAGACCCATGTGGTCGCGCTCGACGGGGCCTGGGTGCGCCTGCCTCAACATTCGGTGAAGCTGACTCCCGCCGATGAGCGCGCCTGGACGCGCGTGCGGCCGCTCCTTGCCGGTGACTGCCGCTTCCGGCCCCCGCGCGTGCGCGATGTGGCCGGGTTGGTGTCGACGCCAGAGGCGGACGTTCGGCGGCTCATGAAGCTTGCTGCCCGAATGGGCAAGGTCGACGAAGTCGCACACGATCATTTCTTCCTGCGTGAGACCGTGGCTGAAATGGCGGCGATCATGCTTGACCTCGCCAGTGCGGCGCCGAACGGACAGTTCACCGCGGCGCAATTCCGCGATCGCCTCGACAACGGCCGCAAGGTCGCCATCCAGGTGCTGGAGTTCTTCGATCGCCATGGCGTGACCTTGCGCCGGGGCGAGAGGCGGCGCATGAACAAGCACCGGCTCGATCTTTTCCGCAAGCCGACCGAGGCCGACCATTCTTCATCGGGAAGAGCAGCGTCCCCGGTGGGGCGTCCGGGCTTCAAATCCGGGAGGGGCCGCGAGCCGGTCTCTGGTGGGTTCGACTCCCATTCTCTTCCGCCATAATCCCGTGAGGCAGCAGTGGCTGCAGAAGCGCACGCTCCATTCCTCGCAGTGCTGCAGGCTGCAGCCGACAACGCGGCCGAGGCCGAGGCCCAATTCCGTCGCGACGCCAACCAGCGCTTCTCCGCACTCGAAGCCGCGCGCGCCTTTGCCCACCGGCGCCTCAACCTGATGCGAACCATCGCCAATGCGGCGGCTCAGCCGGAGAGCGAGGAGATCGCCGTCGCCAATGCGCTCGCCGTCTTGCGGGAGAAGCTCGGATGGCATGGCGACAGCGACGCCCGCAGCGAAGTCCTCTCGCATTTTGCGCCAGTCGCGCGCGCCGTCGCCGGCAGCGTCTTGGCGCGCGAAGGCGACGGACCGGAACCGGACGTCATGACGGCGCTCGCCGAGTTCGAAACGTGGTACGCCGAGAACCACCCGGGCCCATTCTGGGTGCTGTTCGAACAGCACCTCCCCGAGACACCTGTCGTCGATTTCTAGAGCTCGATTTCTAGCGATTGAAGTAGGCAATGCGCCCCCAAATGATTGTAGACAGCCGAGCCGGTTTCCGCTTCGCTGTTGAAATACACGAGGTTAGCGCATGGGTGG
>Ga0310039_10002298_pt1 | contig 12819 bp, 7 predicted proteins | sample Sb_taG_4_FD_200460 | JGI IMG/M metagenome (GOLD analysis project Ga0310039, IMG submission 200460) | Peat soil microbial communities from Weissenstadt, Germany - Sb_50d_6_BS metaG (v2) (version 2) | ecosystem: Environmental > Terrestrial > Soil > Wetlands > Peat | place: Germany: Weissenstadt... | reverse complement strand
TGGCCCTTCCTGGCGCGCTTTGTTGGGGCCTGGAGTGCCGGTGTCCGTCACCAGCGCCGTGTGTTCTCCCAATTTCCCATCCGCAAGAATGGGGAATACGACGACGTTGCCCGACGTGTAGTTGGCGATAAGAACGTACTTGCCAGTTTTGTCAAAGGTTAAATAGCAAGGATCTTCGCCGAGCGCGGGAAGTTGGTTCAGGGGTGTGAGCTTTCCGCTTTGCGCGTCAAGAGCGAAAGCGCTGACGGCGCTTTGTTTGCCGGACTCGTTCACGGCGTAGACGAATTTCCCGTTGGGATGGATGGCGACGAAGGAGGGATCCGGTGTTGCCACCGCGAGACCCTTCGCGGCCAGCTTGCCTGTCTCCGCGTCGAACTCGTAAGCGTAGATGCCTTTGCTATCGGTCTTGTTGGTGTACGTGCCGACGAGCACCAGAAAGCTGTGACTCGCGGCGGGCCGGCCAGCAGCTCCGGCAAGCGCAAGGACAGCCAGCGACGTAGTAAACGCAAGGAATGCGAACAGACGGCGTGTGATTTTCATGGCGATTTAGTGTAACGCACGCGAGAACGAAAAAGGGACAAGAGAGTGCGTGCCCACTCTTTCATTTGGCCAGAGTGGCCGGGACCTGAAAAGCGGCTGCAAGCTGCCGCACTCCAAGAATTATTTCTTTTCTTCGGCTTCTTCTTCCTGGAGGACGGCGGCGGCCGCGACAGTGTCGTCGTCATCGAGTCGCAGCAGGCGGACGCCTTGCGTGGAGCGGCCTGCTTCGCGAATTTCATTCGCGTGCACGCGGATGACCTTGCCGTTTTCGGTGATGATCATGACGTCGGACTCTTCCGTGACCTGCAGCGTGGCGACCACCGAGCCGTTTCGGTCCGTGGTCTTCATGTTCACCACGCCCTTGCCGCCGCGCGAGGTGATGCGGTATTCGGCCAGGGCGGTGCGCTTGCCGTAGCCCTTTTCGGCGACGGTGAGCATCAGCGTGGTGAGCGACTCCCTGATGTGTTCGTTGTCGAGCTCTTCCAGGTTTTGCGTGGTCTGCTGGTATTCCTTGGCGATGATCTCGAAATCCGGTTGCACGGCGTCCATGCTGACGACGTAATCATCCTTGTCGAGGTCCATGCCGTTCACGCCGCCGGCGTTGCGGCCCATGGGACGCACTTCCGTCTCGCGGAACAGGATGGCCTGGCCTTCGTGGCTGGCGAGGAAGATCATCTTTTTGCCGTCGGTGAGCTTCGCGCCAATCAGCTCGTCCTTGTCCTCTAGGTTAACGGCGATGATGCCGGTGGAGCGCGGGTTGGAAAATTCGACAAGCGCCGATTTCTTCACCGTGCCGCTCTTCGTGGCCATGAAGACGAAGCGGCCTTCTTCTTCCAGGTTCGTGGCCGCCACCAGCGCTGTCAGTTTTTCGTCTTCCTGGAATTTCACCAGGCTGGCGATGGCCTTGCCGCGTGTGGCCGCAGCCGCTTCCGGCAGCTCGTACACCTTCAGCCAGTAAACGCGGCCTTTGGACGTGAACAGCAGGATGTAGCTGTGCGCCGATGCGATGAAGAGATGCTCGACGAAATCCTCTTCCTTGGTGCGCGCGCCGATGCGTCCTTTGCCGCCGCGCGATTGGTGCCGGTAAACCTCCACGGGGGTGCGCTTGATGTACCCGGCATGGCTCACGGTGATGAGCATGTCGGTGTCCGCGATTAGGTCTTCCAGCTTGATCTCGTCCACCTTGTCCACGATCTGCGTGCGGCGGTCGTCGCCGTAGGCTTTGTGGACTTCACGCAGCTCGCCGATGATCACCTGCTTCAGCTTCCTGTCGCTGGCGAGGATTTCGCGCAGCTCCGCGATGAGGTCGCGGATGGACTTCAATTCCTTCAGGATTTCGTCGATCGAGAGCTGCGTCAGGCGATGGAGTTGCAGTTCGAGGATGGCGTCGATCTGCGCGTAGCTGAGCCCGAGCCCCGTGGCGCCCCGGCCCGCGGCTTCGATTTCCGGCGCGCCCGCAAAGCGGTACTTGCGGCCATCGAGCTTGACGCCTTCGAGTTTCTTGGACTTGCCGTTTTCCGTGATGGTGACGTCCTGCTCGGTGAAATACTTGAATAGGTTTTCCTTGGCTTCGGCGCGGCTGCTGCTGCCGCGAATCACGCGGATGACGTTGTCCAGGTGATCCAGCGCGATCTGGTAGCCCACCAAAATGTGTTCGCGCTCTTCGGCTTTGCGCAACTCGAAAATCGTGCGCCGGCGAACCACTTCCATGCGGTGCTCGATGAAGAGCTTGATCATCGGAATCAGGCCGAGTTCGCGCGGCTGCCCGGCGACGATGGAGAGCAGGATCATGCCGAAGGATTCCTGCATCTGGGTGTGCTTGAAAAGATTGTTCAGGATGAGTTGGGATTCCTCGCCGCGCTTCAGCTCGATGACGACGCGCATGCCTTCGCGGGAAGATTCGTCGCGCACGTCGGCGATGCCTTCGATTTTCTTGGTTTGTACGAGTTCGGCGATGCGCTCGATCATCTTGGCCTTGTTGACCTGGTACGGGATTTCGGTGATGACGATATTCTCGCGGTCCTTGCTGGCTTCCTCGATGGCGGCTTTCGCGCGCATGATAAAGCTGCCGCGGCCGGTGCGATAGGCGGCTTCGATGCCTTCCCTGCCCGCGATATAAGCGCCCGTCGGAAAATCCGGCCCCGGAACGATCTTCATCACTTCTTTGAGCGAGGTATCGGGCTTTTCGATCAATAAAATGGCGGCATCCACGATTTCGCGAAGGTTGTGCGGCGGAATGTTGGTGGCCATGCCGACGGCGATACCGCTGGCGCCATTAACCAGAAGATTTGGGATGCGCGACGGGAGAACTACCGGCTCTTCGCGGGTCTGATCGAAGTTCGGGATGAAATCGACAGTTTCCTTCTCAAGGTCGGCGAGAATGTCTTCCGAAATTTTGGCCAGCCGCGCTTCCGTGTATCGCATGGCCGCCGGTGGATCGCCGTCCACGGAGCCGAAGTTCCCCTGGCCGTCGATCAGGGGGTAGCGCATGTTGAAGTCCTGCGCCTGGCGCACCAGCGCGGGATAGATGACCGCTTCACCGTGCGGGTGGTAGTTGCCGGAGGTATCGCCGCAAATTTTGGCGCATTTGCGGTAGCCGCGATTGGAGGCCAGGCCGAGGTCATTCATGGCCACGAGGATGCGCCGCTGCACGGGTTTGAGGCCGTCGCGCACGTCGGGAAGCGCGCGCGCGATGATGACGCTCATCGCGTAGTCGAGATACGATTTGCGCATCTCCGCTTCGATATCAATGGGTAGGAGTATCGATGTGTTGTGTTCGTCTGCCATGTTCCCTCATTGGCCAGTGACCAGTGACTAGCGGAAGTGACTAGTGACTCGTGACTGGTGACTCGTGACATTCCTCCCTTCCCTATACCCAACAAGCGCGCTGATGCTCAACGCCACGGCACGGGAAGGCAGGCAGCAAATCGCAAGAACTGCTGTCTAATAGCAGCTTCTTTGTCGCGGCCCCCAAAGAAAGCAAAGCTGAGTTCCTGCATGGCCACCAGCCGCTCAAGCGGCGGCCGGCTCTGCCAATAGGCATACTCCTTGTCCTTTGCCTGCATCAGAATAGCCGCGTCGCGCCTGAGAATACGGACGGCCGTTTCGTCGCCATGGTTCATGAAACTCGTCCTCCGTGGCTCTTTGCGGCATGTTCTACCACCCAGGCCTTCACGGAATCGAACGCGTCGGCCGCGTTGGTAAAGCGCCTCGTCGCAAATTCGGCTTCGATCAGCCGCAAAAACGAATCGCGCTCCTCCTCATCAGCAAAGTTGAGCGCAACGCCTCTTTCGTTGTCCGGCGTGGCCATCGACGTGGCGCGAAATTCGCTCACGCTCAGCCCGCGCAACCCCGGCAATGTCGCCCATCCCAGTTGGTAAATCACATTCGTTACTTCGCATTCTCGTCGAACCGGACGGCGCAGACGAGATTGCCTTCGGTGTCGCTGAACTTGATCAGCCATCCAACGCCGGGAATGGCGGCTTTGGGCATCAGTATCTTCCCGCCAGCCGCCTTGACTGCAGTCGCGGTCGCCTCCACATCATCCACCGCGATGCTGCACTCATACGCCAGCACCGGCTGCGGCAGCACGTTGAACCGGCGATGTTGCATCACTCCGATTAGGCCCGGTTCCTCGCCGGCGCCGTTCTTTATCTTGCAGAAGTTGGTCATGTCCGCGCCGCCAAAACCATCGAATTTCCAGCCGAAAACGCTGCCGTAAAATTCCCGCGCGCGGGCCAGGTCATCCGCATGCACCGCAAAGTGACAAACATTGCTCTCCATACCACCTCCCAAGCTTGCCGATAGTAGAGCTCAGCGCACGGTGTTGCGTCTCCGATCGCCCTCTAGATATCCAGGTTCACGACTTCCAGCGCGTTCTCCTCGATGAATTTGCGGCGCGCTTCCACGTTTTCGCCCATCAGCGTGGTGAAAATGTCCTCGGCGGCAACGGCATCTTCGAGCTTCACCTGCAGCAGCGTGCGCGTATCCGCGTTCATCGTGGTTTCCCACAACTGCTCCGCGTTCATTTCGCCCAGACCTTTGAATCGCGTGATCGTGAAATCTTTCTTGGCGTCTTCCATGACGTAGTTCAGAACGTCGGTGGCCTTTTCCTGGGTGACCTTGGTGCCGTTGCGCGCGACCGTGAACGGAGGGTGATTGAACTCCTCGATCTGCCTGCCTAACGCGCGTAGACGCTTGTACTCCGCGGTGGAAGCGACCGCCCAACTGATCTTCTGGTTGTGCGGCGCGCCAAATTGGATTTCATACAGGCTGTGTTCCTCGTCAAACACGATTTTGCCTTCCAGTTTCAGCTTGCTCTTCTCGACATCCTTCAGGAGTTTCTCAAGTGTCTTTTTCTCACCGAAGTCCGTCTTCTTTTCCAAGCCGCTCTCTGCCAGCAATTCCACCAGTCCCGGCTCGCGCAGGCGCCGGCCCAACTTGGCCGCGGCTGCTTCGTATTCCTGCACGTTCAGGAGGAACGATGTCAGGCGCGCACCCTCCAGGTTCACACCCTCTTGTGCCTTGACGACATGATCTTCCGTGGCGCGCTTCATCAGCTCGCGCGCAAAATCGCGCTCGTCGCGGATGTAGCGCTCGGTCTTGCCGCGCTTGACGCGATAGAGAGGCGGCTGCGCGATGTACACGTGGCCGCGCTCGATCAGCTCCTTCATGTGGCGGAAGAAGAAGGTGAGCAGGAGCGTGCGGATGTGCGAACCGTCCACGTCCGCGTCGGTCATGAGAATGATTTTGTGATAGCGCAGTTTGCCTGCGTCGAAATCGTCCTTGCCGATGCCGGTGCCGAGTGCGGTGATGATGGCGCGAATTTCTTCGTGGCCGAGCATCTTGTCGTAGCGCGCCTTCTCGACGTTGAGGATTTTACCTTTGAGGGGCAGAATCGCCTGATACTTGCGGTCGCGGCCCATCTTCGCGGAGCCGCCCGCGGATTCACCCTCGACCACGAACAATTCACAACGCGCCGGGTCGCGTTCCTGGCAATCGGCCAGCTTTCCTGGCAGGCCGCTGGAATCCATGGCCGATTTTCTGCGCGTCAGCTCGCGGGCCTTGCGGGCGGCTTCGCGCGCGCGCGCCGCGTCAATGCACTTGCCGATGATGCGGCGCGCCACAGTGGAATGCTTGTCAAACCACTCGCCCAGTTTTTCGTTTACGAGTTGCTCGACCTCGCCCTTGATGTCACTGTTCAGCTTGCCCTTGGTCTGCCCCTCGAATTGCGGTTGCGGCAGGCGCACGCTGACCACCGCGACAAGCCCTTCGCGCACGTCATCGCCGGAAATGCTCACCTCGTCCTTCTGCTCCTTCAACATTCCGGCTGACGAAGCGAAGTTGTTGATCGAGCGGGTCAGCGCCGAGCGGAAGCCCGAAAGGTGCGTGCCGCCGTCCACGGTGTTGATGGTGTTGGCAAACGCGAAGACATTCTCGCCGTAGGTGTCGTTGTACTGCAGGGCAATTTCAATCTCCACATTGCCCCTCTTCCCTTCCATGTAGATCGGCGAATCGTGCAGCGTGGTCTTGCCGCGGTTCAAGTGCTTCACGAATTCCGTGATGCCGCCGGTGAACCGGAATTCCGTGCTCTTTTCGGTGCGTTCGTCGTTCAGTGTGATTTTCAGGCCCTTGTTCAGGAAGGCATATTCGCGCAGGCGTGTGGCCAGCGTGTCATAGCTGAATGCGATCTTTTCGAAAATCGAAGGATCCGGATGGAATTTCACTTTCGTGCCTGTTTTGCGCGTTTTTCCCGTTTGCTTGAGCTTCGAAGTAGGCTTGCCTTTTTCGTAGCTCTGCTCCCAGACCGCGCCATCGCGCTGGATTTCGAGTTCGAGGAAATCCGAGAGGGCGTTGACGACGGACACGCCGACGCCGTGCAGCCCGCCGGACACTTTGTAGCTTTCGCTATCGAATTTTCCGCCGGCGTGCAGCACGGTAAGCACAACTTCCGCTGCGGGGCGTTTTTCCGTGGCGTGCATGTCCACGGGAATGCCGCGGCCGTTATCCACGACGGTTACGGAATTGTCTGCGTGAACCGTGACGTTCACTTCGTCCGCGAAGCCCGCCATTGCTTCGTCGACGGAGTTGTCCACCACTTCCCACACCAGGTGGTGCAAGCCCGTTTCGCCTGTCGAGCCGATGTACATCGCCGGACGCAGCCGCACGGCCTCCAGCCCGCCAAGCACCTTGATGGACTTCGCGTCGTACTGGTGGCCGACTTTCCCCGTCACCGATTCCTTGTCGCCCATTTCTTCTCCTGACGTGCGTGCCTACGGCAGTCCAATCGTGTGGAACACTCCCCGGCGCACAACCGGGTTCCCGACGGCGATACTGCAAAAGCAATTTTGGTGAAGCTAGGAAAGGCGTGAAGTTTGAAAATCCCCGTTCGTCGCCTCACCCTTTGATCCCTATGCTGCACGGGACTCGTAGGGTTCCTGCTTCATCCCATCCCGCGTTCCGGGACGTGGCGAAGACTTATATTCTCCAGGACCGCTGGCCTGCCCCTGGCGCAGGGCGGTTACTGCCAAACCTTCCTGGCGGACGTGTCGATTAGGTGGAATAATCACGAATCGACAGCACATAAATTTTACTGGAAATGGGGCATTTTCTCAAGTCGAAGAAAGTCCCTTGTGGATAAATAAGTTTAGTGTTTTCAGTTAATTGAACGGGCTGCTGAGGTCGTCATTTCCGAACTAATTCGCGGTTGGCTATGTCGCTAAACTGTGGTTGATTTAAGGGCAATGTGTCGCCGTCCACGGGGGGATAGTTCGTTTTCAAGACATCCTCAAGGTAGCGCCTGGCAATTGCAGTCAGCTCACCACCACTGAATGGGGTATTGCCGTCCCGTCCTTGAATAAGAGACGTCAAGCAACTCCTGGAAATGCCCACTATCTGCTTGATCCGAACGTCCGCACCAACGAGAACGAGCGAAAACGGCACGAGGACGGAATCCGAGGTATCAATATTACGAATTGGTGCTGATGATTCGATTTTGAATTGGCGCGCCACAGAGCCCCCATCAGATGCGCATGGGCATGATGACGTAACGGTAGCGGTAGTTATCATCCGCCAAGGGGCGCATCTGCCCAGCAGACTGTTCATCCTTCAGCTCGATGCTGATCGGCCCGTCCGCGGCAGCGGCTAGAAAATCCAACATGTAGCTGGAATTGAATCCGATGGCGATGGGATCGCCTTTGTACTCTTTCTCGATGGTTTCTTTCGCTTCGCCGTATTCGGGGCTGGAGGCGGAGATTTCCACGCCCTCCGTGGACACGGAAAGTTTCACGGCGTGCGAGCGCTGGTCGGCAAGCTGCGAAACGCGCCGGACTGCGTCGCTCAATTCCGCGCGTTCCAGCGCGACAGTCTTGTTGTTCTCGCGTGGCAGCACAGCCTCGTAATTCGGGAATTGCCCGGTGAGGATGCGCGAAATGAGCAGCCGATGGCCCACCTGGAAGAACAGGTGGCTCTCATCCTTGGCAAACTCCATCTGCGCATCGGAGCCTGCGGCGTTGGAGAGCTTCTCTACTTCATCCATGGCCTTTTTGGGAATCAGGACGCGCACTTCGCCGTTAAGTCCGGCGAGTTTCTGATCTGTTTCCGCGAGCGCTAGGCGGTGGCCGTCAGTGGCCACCATCGCCAAGGTGTCCGGCTTGAGGATCAACAAGCCGCCATTCAGGGTGTAGCGTGACTCTTCCATGGAAATCGCGAATTTGGTCTTGCCGATCAGATTTTCCAGGACGATGGCGGGGATGTTCACCAAAGTGTGCGGCATCACTGGAAGAGTAGGGAAATTTTCCTTGGCCATGCCGACCAGCTTATATTTTTTCTTCTCACTGACAATTTCGACCCAATGATTATCGAGTAGTTTGAACTTGATCTCGCCTTCGGGCAAAAGACGCACGAGCTCCAGGAGTTTTTTGGCCGGGATCGTTCCCGCGCCTTCTTTCTTAATCTTTGCTTCGCAAGAGGTGCGTACACTCAGCTCAAGGTCCGTCGCTGTGATTGTTAGGCGACTGCCTTTCGCCTCCACCAAGAGGTTTGAGAGAATAGGAATAGTGGTCTTGCGCTCCACTACTCCTTGCGTCGTTGTCAGTTCGTTGAGTAGCGCCGATTTCGTTACGCTGAATTCCATTGCTTGGCTGTCCTCGCGTGCGGTTCCCGTTGCGGTCATGCGTTTCCCCCGTCCAGTGTACCCGCTAGCGTACTGTACTCGTTTTTTCGCAAAGTAGAAAGGCCACCCACAGTGGATTCTCTGTGGAAATAGTGCGTTTTAACGGTGGCTCCATGTAGCGTGCAACCTGAAGTCAAAACCGATGCGGAAAGTGCTTTATGCACAGCCATCAGTTCTTTCGCAGGATTTATGGAATGAAAATTGGTTTCACGTCTTGTTGTGATGATGACTGCTGTGGATTGGTGGAAAACCATTGGTTGTGCGTCTCTGCCTGTATTTTCTCTGACAGGTGTAAGGTGCAATTTTCTGCGGATCATTGGAAAAGTGCGGGATGTTAGAGGACGAATTGAATTCACTGCACATGCCATCACAGCTTATCCGCATCTTTCCCACGCGTAGTTCACAGCGTCCACTTGAGGTGTTCTCATAACAGTTTTCGACATGCAGCATCCAATGCAAGTCGCTGAACCACCTTTTTCCAAAGGCAGTCCACAACTTTTCCAATGGCAGAGCAGCTCCTACGTGGAGCAGAGGAGTTCATAAACATGTCCGTACTTCTGGCCACCGGCGCAAACCGCGGTCTGGGACTTGAGTTTGTCCGTCAATACTCCGCCGATGGCTGGGAGGTGCTGGCAACGTCCCGGCAGCCGGAGCAGAGCAACGAATTAAAGCAACACGCCGCGCAACACCCCACAGTTGTGGTGCATCGCTTGGACGTCACAGACGAAGAGTCTGTGCAGGATCTTGCCGACAAGTTGGATGGCAAGCCGATTGACGTGCTACTGCACAGTTCGGGCATTTACCCGCGTGAAGGCCAGCATATTGGCGAAATCGATTACGACGGCTGGCGCGAGGCCTTGGAGACCAATCTTTTTGGGGTAATGCGCGTCACGGAGGCGCTGCTGGAAAACGTCATGGCCGGCCAGCGCAAGCAGATTGCCGCCATCTCCACGTCATTGAGCTCGCTGCGCGGCGTGCAGGGTGGCTCGGTCGCGCAGGCCGGTACTTCCTACCAATACCGCAGCAGCAAGACAGCCCTGAACATGGCCCTATCCATTCTCGCCAAAGAGCTGGAACCGCGCGGATCAGTGTCGTGCTGCTTGACCCGGGCTGGGTGAAAACCGACATGGGCGGCCCCCACGCGCCACTTTCGCCGAAGGAGAGCATTGCCGGGATGCGGAAAGTACTCGCAGGCAATCCAATGGAGATTTCTGGGAAGTTTTTGGGGCACGACGGCGTGCCACGGCCATGGTGACGCGATTGGTTTAGTCGAGCTCCGCAGCTTGCGATGGTCCCAACGCCATGGCTGTCTCTAAAAGGAAAAGACCCACGGGCTCCGTGGGTCTTTTCCTTTTTACGGAGAGGGAAGAAACGCTTCTACTGCAGCGCGTCCATCAATCGGGTGATGGTGCGATTTAGTTCTTTATCCGAACGACGTAACTCCTCGATCTTGTTGATCGAATGCAGCACCGTGGTGTGGTGCTTGCCGCCGAATTGCCGGCCAATTTCCGGAAGCGAAGCCGTGGTCAACTGCTTCACGATGTACATGGCCACTTGGCGAGGGAAGGCAATAGCGCGGGTATTGCTGCGCACCTTCAGGTCCGCCTCTCGCAAATTGAAGTGTTCACTGACGCGCTTCTGGATCAGGTCGATGGTGACACGCTTCTCCTGCGAAGCGATGATGTTGCGCAGCACCTGTTGGGCCGTGGCCAGCGACACGATCGTGCCGGTCAGCGAAGCGTAAGCCATCAGGCGCGTCAACGCCCCCTCGAGCTCGCGGACGTTGGACTTAATCGCCCGAGCGATGTACTCCGCCACTTCATCGGGCAGGTTGAAGCGCTCGTTCTCCGCTTTCTTCTGAAGGATGGCGATTTTCGTTTCCAGGTCCGGCGGCTGAATATCGGCGATCAAGCCCCACTCGAACCGCGAGCGCAGGCGCTCTTCGATCGAATTGATGTCCTTCGGCAAGCAATCGGAAGAAATCACGATCTGTTTCTGCTGCTCATACAGCGCGTTGAAGGTGTGGAAGAACTCTTCCTGGGTGCGCTCCTTACCGGCGATGAACTGGATGTCGTCCACCAGGAGTACGTCAACGGTGTGGAACCTGTCGCGGAAGCTGATCATGCGGTCAAAGCGCAGCGAATTAATCACCTCGATGGTGAACTTTTCCGCGCTGACATAACTCAGGCGCATGGCCGGATTGCGCTTCTTGATCAGGTGCCCGATGGCATGCATCAAGTGGGTCTTGCCCATGCCCACGCCGCCATACAGGAAGAGCGGGTTATAGGCCTTGGAAGGCTGCTCCGCGACCGCGCGGGAGGCGGCGTGCGCAAACTCGTTGGACTTCCCGACCACGAAGGTGTCGAACGTGTAGCGGAGGTTCAACTGGTGGTCGCTGCTCTCGAAATCGAGCTTGGATTGCTTCGCGCCAATAGCCGCGGGCGCCGCCTGCACGGGCTCTTCCTCAGTGCAAATGTATTGCACCTTCATGTTGGGCGTGCCCATCTGGTGGAACACCGCCTTCACAATCTCGCCGTAGGTGCGCGTCAGAACCTGGCGGAAGACCGTGCTGGGGATCTGTATGAAAAGAGTTTCCCCCTCCATGCGGTTTAGCCGCGTGGGTTGGAACCAGGTGGTGTAGGTATTGATGCTGATCCGGGACTTGCTAAGTTCCAGAAACTTGTCCCAGACATTTTGCTGTGTTTCGCGCTCGCGTCCAAGTTGCGTTGCGGTAGTCATTGTGATGGGAAAAACAAAATCCTGAGCTATTTCCACAGGTGTGAATAAGCTGTGGAAAGCATTTTTGCGCCCTAAAGCTTCACGCTTTGGAGTTCGTGCTCACGCTGGAACAATTAATGCCTGCCCCGTGGATTCCCGCGCAGCACTTTCAGAGTAGCCTCGACCTCGTGCCACTTGCCTCTTAACTGGGATGGATTCTCGCGCACTGTCCGTAACGGAGCAAGCGAAAAATGTGCGAGGGGCTGCTCCGCTGTTCACATGGCATTCACAACTTTTCCACAAGCACCAGTTTTGTGCAAGCGCCAAAAATCCCCCGCTTTTCCCGCGCATTTCCGCGAAAATTTTTTCACGGGAGATTGCAGTGCACTAAAATTGTGCAAGCAGCCCTGAGGAAATCTCCAGCAATCTTTCAGTGTTTTCGGTCCGGCCGCTCGAAATCGAAGACCCCTTGCGGGTCCGCGCCGATCAACAGACGGTTTTCCTCCACCAAAATGGTGTTCGCTTCCAGCCGCGCTCCCTCGCGCGTATAGATCTGATACTCCGAGCGGCGATTCCCTTCCTTGTCAAAATGGAGCAGGGTATTGTGCAAGGCCATCCAAACCTCTCCACTCACTGGGTCCACGCCAAACGCCGTAAGGATCGCAAGGAAATACGGGGGAGTCTGTTTCTTTTCCTGTTTGTCAACCTCTTTGCGCGCTGCTTGCGCCTCCGGAAAGGCATCCAATCCCGTAAACTCAAAGTCCATCCCGGCGTAACCAGCCCGATCGTATTGGCGTACCAGAGGTTCCGGGCGAAATGTATAGCCGTAGTACAGCCGTCCTTGCGCATCCGTGCCGAGGCGACCCTCGTTGAGCAGCCAGTTGATTTCCTTTCGCGAGGAAAGTTCCTCGGGCTCCCCAAACTCGCGGACGACCTTGCCGTTCGGTCCGTACACAGTCACCAGGTGCGCTCCGCGCAGCGTGCTGACCGCCACTTCCCCCTCGGGAAGCGCCGCCACCGAAATGGGTCCATTTACGAGAATCGAGCGCAGCAGCTTGCCGTCAGGCGCCAACTCGGTGATCCGGTTAACGCCGCGATCCACGACATAGACATTTCCTTGGGCATCCACGTCGCAGTCCTCGCCGAAGGCGATGCCCGCGCGCCCGGCCTTATCCGTGCCGGCCGCGGTTGGCGCCCCGATCACGGTCAATTGCTTCTCCTTATCATCAAAAACCGCCACGCCCACGCTGGGCGACGCCAGGACGTAGTATTTCCCGTCCTGGCCGCGCTTCACGGCACGCAGGCCCGGTCCGATGGGCTTGAAAACGCGCCGGCGGGCGGTCAATTGGTCGTCCACCTGGGAAGCGACACCGCCCAGGACGCTGGCG
>Ga0310039_10002292_pt1 | contig 12829 bp, 11 predicted proteins | sample Sb_taG_4_FD_200460 | JGI IMG/M metagenome (GOLD analysis project Ga0310039, IMG submission 200460) | Peat soil microbial communities from Weissenstadt, Germany - Sb_50d_6_BS metaG (v2) (version 2) | ecosystem: Environmental > Terrestrial > Soil > Wetlands > Peat | place: Germany: Weissenstadt... | reverse complement strand
GGGCGATGCTCGGCGTCCTGCCCGACGGCCAGGAGCAGCGACCTCACCGCCACCAGAGCATCGCCCTCGATCTCATCGTCGACTGCGACCCGGGGTGCTACACCCTGGTGGGTTCGGAGATCCGACCCGAGGGCACCATCGTGGATCCCGTGCGGGTGGACTGGGAGCCCGGCGGGGCTTTCGTCACCCCGCCCGGGATGTGGCACAGCCACCACAACGAGTCCGGGTCGCCGGCGAACCTGCTGCCGGTGCAGGACGCCGGGCTTCACACCTACCTGCGCACCCTCGACATCCGGTTCACCTGACGGCGCCGGGCACGACGACCGACGCCGGCGCGGCGGCTCAGGGTGCCTCGGCGTGGTCGGGCCCCCGGCCACGTTCACCCGACTCGAGCAACCGGGCGATCTCGGAAACCTCCCGGGCCACCGAGCGTGCGAACCACGAGCGGGCCACGGCATCGTGGACCATCCCCAGAGGACCGTGCCCCAGGTCGAGCTCCTCGACGTGGCGCACACGCGTTCCCCCGTCCACCGCGTCGATCTCGAACCAGGCGTGCAGGGCGCGTGGCACCCCGTGCTCGAGCGTGACGTCGATGCTCGTCGGACGCGTCCACCGGTAGCGGGTCACGACCGACCCCTTGAAGAGGCCGAGGAACTTGCCGTCCTCACGCGCCAACATGCCTGAGGGGAGATCGGCGAGCTTGGTCACCCACACGATCTTGGTGTCGGCCTTGGTGTACTGGGCCGGGTCCAGGACGAAGTCGAAGACCTCGTCGGGAGACACGCCCTTCACGACCACGGTCCCTTCACCACGGATCACGGCTCAACCCCCGGAGGTCCGCCCGAGCCCCTCGCCATCCACGGCGACACTAGTAGCCGCGCCACGTCGCACTCCCCGGGCGACGAGGGCCCTCCCCCGGGTCCCGGGCACCCCGGACCAGGGCCCGACCCTCTCGACCGGGCCGGCCGCTCCGCCACCCCGGCCGCCCCTCGGCACACAGCAGCCCCGGCTGCCCCAGCGCGCTGGAAATCCGCGCCGTGTTGGGCAATTGTTGTGATCCACTAGGGCAGGCGGTGAGGCTCGGGGATCACCGTTGCCGTAGCGACAGGGGGCGGTCCCGCCGGAACGGACCTTCGGCGAGGGCAGTAGGCAAGGGGGGGTTCGGCCATGGCTCACAAGTGTCGCGACTACTGCTTCCGGTGCGACCTGCTCAAACTCCTGCGATCCGCGCTGTCCCACACCGCACCCAAGCCCCCTTCCCCCGCTTCACCGGGCTGACCGGGCCCCGTCGGAACACTCCGGGCGCCTTTCCGGGTCACCGCAGGTGGTCGGAGACGAAAGCCAGCGACGGAGGCTCCTGGGCGAGGAAGAACGGGCCTGTGTGGCACCCTTTCGAGAAGTCCACCACCGCGTGCGGAAGCTCGGCGGCCAGGATCCTCACTCCGGGATGGAAGGGGTCACTGGTCCCCGAAGCCAGGCGGACGGCGACGCCCTGCAGCGCCGACGCGTGGGTCACCACGTCGTTGGCGGCGAAGTCCTGCGCCGAGGAGTACGCGCCGGGGTTGGCCCCGTGGGCTTCGGCGTACGTCGTCCACACCGCCGGGCTGATGGCCGCCACCGCCTTGACCATGGCGGGATACTTCTCGGCCACCAGGATCGCCCCGTACCCGCCCATGGAGACGCCTATCGTGCACAACCCCTGTGCGGGCCGACCGAGGCCTCGTGACCGGCACATCGGGATCAGCTCGTGCACCAACATCCCCAGGGGATCGTCACCCGGGTGCGGATGCCAGTACCCCCCGCCGCCGTCCACCGTGACCATCGCCATCGGGAGCAAGGGGCGCCCGTCCACCCGCAGGGCCAGCGCCTGGGCCGGCGACATCCCCGACAGGGCATCGGTGTGGTCGGCGCCGTACGCGTGCAGCACCACCACCAAGGGGAGCACGCTGCCGGGGCCGTGCCCGGGCGGGTAGGCGATCGTGTACCCCACGACCCGGTGACGGGCACGGGAGAAGAACCGACCCGAAGTGGCCGGCCCCAGGGCCGAGAATTCGAGCACCGGTCGAGGCACCGCACACGCGCCCTCCACCGACAGCAGCACCTGGTGGCCAGGCAGCACGCCGTGGCTGACGAGCTCGACTCCGACCACTCCGGCCGCGCTCACCGTGGCGCCGGCGCCCAGACCCCAGGCGAGGACCCTTCGGCGGGTCCAGCGTCGCTCGAGGACCGCCCCGACGCCGTCGGCCGGCCCGGGTGACCCCGCCGCCTCGGGTTCGGGCTTCTGACCGGGGGCCGATTCCATGGCCCGACTATATATCGTTATCCGATATACCGTCCACCGGTAGATAGGGCCGGGCCCGGCCCGGCGGCGCGTCGAGGGAAAAGGACCAAAGTCCCAACATTTCGGGGCGAGGCCATGTCCGCTTACTCGGCACCGTGCCCGGGTCGATGAATTCACCAGTGGTCGTGTCGGGATGTGTCGGCCCTCCGGCGCGACCGCGCCGTAACGACGAAGGGGGCCGCGATGGCTTTCACCAGGCAGATTTGCGAAGAGACAGGTGCATGGGCAGGGCGTTGTGGACACCCGCCGGTCACCGTCACCAAGGGCGAGCGCTTCCCCGAGTGCCCTGGATGCCGGCGGGGAATCGGCTGGCATCTCGTCAGTGGAGCGAGTGGCGCCGGGCGTCGCAGGGCCAAGCCCAGCGCGTCCTACGCCGACTCCGCGGACGAGGGCTGGTGGCCGGGCAAAGACACGGAGACCGTCTCGAGTGAGTACTGAGCCTCGAGCACCGGTGGCCGTTGGGCCACTGTCCGGCCCCCGAGGAGGACTGCGGTGCCCCGCCTGAAGATCGTCGACGAGCCGTCGGTCGAGGACGATGCCGAGGAGCGGTCGACGCCAGGCGACGTCGACGATGTGCCCGTCGACGCGCACGCTGCGCCGGTCGACGCGGACGATGTGCCGGTCGACCACGATGATGACGACGACGACGAAGACCTGACGGTCGGCCCCGACGAGCTTTCGATCGACGAGACCCCGTTCGACGTCGACGAGCTGCGGGTGCCGCGCGACGAGGAGGAGCCGGCCCGGCGTGCTCGGCTGGGTGACTGGCTCATCGCACACGGCTTCGTCTCTTCCGCAGACGTCGAATCGGCACTCGTCGAGCAACGGGTGACCGGTGAGGCCCTGGGTGGACTGCTCGTGGCCCGGGGGGTCGTCGACGAGGAGGAGCTGAGCCGCGCCCTCGCCGGCATCTTCGACCTCCCCTATCGCGACCTGGTCGAGTCGCCTCCCGACCCCGATGCGATCCGGCGCCTGCCCCAGAGCTTCTGCCGACGCCGCGTCGTGCTCCCGGTGGCCTTCGACGGCACCAACCTCCTGGTGGCGATCTCGGACCCTGCCGACGTGCTCACCCTCGACGACGCCCAGGTGGTGGCGGGCACCCAGGTCGACGCCGTCATCGCCAGCCCGGCGCAGCTCCGGGTCGCCCTCGACCAGGCCTTCACCTCGGGGTCGCCGGTCTACATCAGTCCCGACACGAGCACCGCCGACAGCGGCGATGACGGCGTCGACCCGGCCTCGAAGAGCGACGCCCACGTGGCGGGGTTCGTCGAGAACCTCCTCGACCGTGCCGTCTCCGAACGCGCCTCGGACGTGCACATCGAACCGAGCGAACGAGGGCTGCGCTTCAGGATGCGCGTCGACGGGGTCCTGCACGACGCGCTCGACCTCTCCCCGTCGGTGCCCACCGGCGTCGTCAACCGGATAAAGATCCTGGCCGGTCTGGACATCGCCGAGCACCGGCGACCCCAGGACGGCCGCATGTCGTTCACGTCGAGCGGCCGGCCCATCGATGCCCGGATCGCCACGCTTCCCACTTCCCACGGCGAATCGCTCACGCTGCGCCTGCTCGACCGCGACCACGGCCTCCTCAACATCGACCGCCTCGGGTTCGAAGCCGACGCGCTGCAAAGGCTGCGCCAGGCCTACGGGCGCCCCTGGGGGCTGATCCTGGCCGTCGGCCCCACCGGGTCGGGCAAGTCGACGACCATCTACTCGATCCTGACCGAGATCAACAGCCCCAGCCGCAACGTCGTCACCGTCGAGGACCCTGTCGAGTACGACATCCCCGGCATCAAGCAGACACAGGTGCACGCCAAGATCGGTTACACGTTCGCGGCGGGCCTGCGGGCGATCCTCCGCGCCGATCCCGACGTCATCGTCGTCGGGGAGATCCGGGACGCCGAGACGGCTCACACCGCCGCCAAGGCCGCGCTCACCGGGCACCTCGTGCTGTCGACGTTGCACGCCAACGATGCCGCCACCGCCATCGCGAGGCTCCTGGAGATGAGCCTCGAGCCCTACCTGGTGGCCTCGTCCCTCACGGGCGTCGTGGCCCAGAGGCTCGTCCGCAGGTTGTGTCCCAACTGCAAGGTCGCCTACAAGCCCGAGGACGACGAGCGGATGACGATCGCGTCGATGATGCCGGATGTGGCCGCACAAGCGCTGCCCGAGGACGTCACGTTGTACGGCCCCGCCGGGTGCGCCCGTTGTGACCACACCGGGTACTACGGCCGCAGCGCCGTCTACGAAGTCATGGTGGTGACCGCCCGTATCCGCACCCTCGTGCTCGAACAGGCGTCGGCGACCCAGATCGAAGAGGCGGCGGTGGCCGAAGGCATGCAGCGGCTGCGCGAGAACGGGATCGACAAGGTGCCGGCCGGCACGACCAGTTTCGCCGAGCTCACCCGCTGCATCGCCTGACGGGCCCCCTCCGACCGTGCCCCCGAGGAAAGAGCCAGCAGCCTCTACTGCGTGGTGGCCGCAGCCTCGATCGTGAGCCCAACCGCCAGGAGCATCTCCTCGCCGTGGGACGGGCCGATGAGCTGAAGGCTCGCCGGCAACGCACCCGCAGTCGGTACCGGCAGGGCGAGGGCGGGGACACCGGCCAGGTTGACCGGCAGCGTGCAACGCGCCATGAGCAGCTCCTCGCCTCCCTCGAGCGGCGGTGGGAAGACGGTCAGCGTCGGGGTGACGACGACGTCGACGCGCCGGAAGACCTCGTCGAGGCGGACGTCCCACTCCTCTTTGACCTGGTGGGCCGAGGCGAGCCCACGGGCGTCGATCGACTCACCGATGCGCAGGCGCCCGACGACGTCGGCCCCGATCTCGCCGGGGCGCCTCGCCACCAGGTCGTGGTCGGTCTCCCAGGCCTCGGAGACGAGCAGGATCCCGGCCGCGGCCGTCGCCGCCTCCCATAGGGGCAACTCGATCGCGCTGACATCCAGCTCGGCGGCGTCCAGGACGCGGTCGATGGCCTCGTCGATCGACGGATGCGCCTCCACTCGCAGCCGCCCCACCCTGACCGGGGCGCGCTCGGCGACGACGAAGCCCGGTTCGAGGAGCTCCATGCCCCGCGCCAGCCCGGCCACGTCGCGGGCCATGGGGCCCACCGTGTCGAAGCTGGGTGCCAAGGGCCACACCCCTCGGAGCGGGATCCGCCCCCATGTGGTCTTGAGTCCGGCGGTGCCGCAGCACGCGGCGGGGATCCGTACCGATCCGCCCGTGTCGCTGCCGTAGGCGACATCCGCCTCGTGGGTGGCCACCGCCACCGCCGAGCCGCTCGAAGATCCCCCCGGGACCAACCGCGGGTCGAGGGGGTTGACCGGCGTCCCGTACCACGGGTTCACACCCGTCACGCCCAGGGCCAGCTCGTGGAGGTTCGTGCGGCCCACGATCCGGGCGCCCGCCGACCGGGCCCCGGCCAGGCAGGCGGCATCGGCCCGGGCCGGCGAAGCCTCGTTGGCCACCGCCCGGCACCCGGCCGTCGTGGGCACGCCTTCCATGTCGATCAGGTCCTTCACGGCCAGAGCGACACCGGGCCCAGAGGTGTCGAAGCGCGTGATGAACGTCGACATCGCCGTCCCTTCTTTCGTGCGCGGACTACCACCCTCGCACGCCGGATGGCGGTCGAAGCGCCCCCGACCGCGGAGGGACTATAAACGGTGGGCCATCCGGGGGGAGGTGGACCGTGCACCTCTCCCCGCATCCGTCCGGGCACGCGCGCCGAGACTCGTCACCAAGGAGACAGCCATGGCCAGCCTGAGTGCGCTGGAGATCTCGAGGCGGGCCACCCTCAAGCCCATCACCAAGATCGCCGCCGAAGCGGGCATCCCCGAGGGCCTGCTCGAGCCCTACGGCGAGTACGTGGCCAAGGTGAGCCTCGACGCCATCGAGGCCCTCTCCGACCGGCCCCGTGCCCGGTACGTGGTCGTCACCGCCATCACTCCCACCCCGCTCGGCGAGGGCAAGACCACCACGACGCTCGGTCTCGGTCAGGCCATGCGCCATATCTCCAAGCGCGCCACCATCGCCATCCGCCAGGCGTCGATGGGCCCGACCTTCGGCATCAAAGGAGGGGCGGCGGGCGGCGGGTACAGCCAGGCGGTGCCGTTCGAGGCGCTCAACCTCCATCTCACCGGCGACATGCACGCCGTCACCGCCGCCCACAACCTGCTGTCGGCCATGCTCGACAACCACCTCCATCACGGGAACGAGCTCGGGATCGACGCCCACAACGTGACGTGGCGCCGCGTGCTCGACGTCAACGACCGGGCTCTGCGCAACCTGGTGATCGGCCTGGGCACGGCCGAGGACGGGATCCCCCGCCAGTCCGGGTTCGACATCACCGCCGCCTCCGAGGTCATGGCGGTCCTCGCCCTGTCGAGGTCGCTGTGGGACATGCGCGAGCGCCTGGGGCGCGTCGTGGTCGGGTACACCGGTGGCGACGAGCCGGTGACCGCCGAGGAGCTGCGGGCGGCGGGAGCCATGACCGTGATGATGCGCGACGCCATCAAGCCGAACCTCCTCCAGACGCTCGAGAACACGCCGGTGTTGGTCCACGCCGGGCCCTTCGGGAACATCGCCCACGGGAACTCGTCGGTGATCGCCGACCTCATCGGGATCCACACCGGCGACTTCCTCATCACCGAGGCGGGGTTCGGCGCCGACATGGGAGCGGAACGCTTCTTCAACATCAAGTGCCGGACCTCGGGCCTGACGCCCGACGCCGCCGTCGTCGTGACGACGGTCCGGGCCCTCAAGGTGCACGCCGGAGCGCATCACGTGGTCGCCGGCAAGCCTCTTCCTCCCGCGCTCCTCGAGGAACGCCCCGACGAAGTGCTCGGCGGCGGCGCCAACCTGCGCAAGCAGCTCGAGAACGTCGCCATGCACGGCGTGACACCGGTCGTCGCCGTCAACGCCTTCCCCGAGGACTTCCCCTCCGAGCACGCCGCAATCCGCGAGATCGCCGAGTCGATGGGTGTCCGGTCGGCGGTGTGCACCCACTTCGCCGATGGCGGCCGAGGTGCCGTCGAGCTCGCCGAGGCCGTCGTCGAGGCGGCCGAGGAACCGTCGGAATTCCGGCTCCTGTACCCGAGCGAGGCCTCCCTGCGGGAGAAGATCGAGACCGTCGCCACCAAGGTCTACGGCGCGGCGGGCGTCGACTACACGCCCACGGCGTCCCGGCAGCTCGCCACCTACGAGCGCAACGGGTTCGGCGGGCTGCCGATCTGCATCGCCAAGACGCATCTGTCGATCTCCTCGGACCCCAGCCTCAAAGGGGCGCCCACGGGCTGGAGGCTCCCGGTCCGTGAGGTACGGGCCTCGGTGGGGGCCGGGTTCGTCTATCCCATCTGCGGCGACATGCGCACCATGCCCGGCCTTTCCTCGCACCCCGCCGCCGAGCGCATCGACATCGACGAGCACGGCGACGTGGTCGGCCTCTCGTGAGCCCGCGCCGTCGACGCCTCGCGGGAGCCGGCTCGCCAGGTGGGTGAACGCGGCGCGGGCGGGACGGACGGGTCCTATCTGGCTCTGCCCCTCGACGCGGTCCTGTCGGCGTTCGCCGATGCGGGCCCGGCGCCGGGTGGGGGAAGCGCGGCCGTGATCGCCGTCGCGATCGCCGCCGCCCTGTGCACCATGGCGGCGCGACTCTCGCTCGGGGACATGCCCGGTGCGGAGGCGATCGCGGAAGAAGCCCAGTCCATCCGCGAGCATTTGGCCCCTCTGTGCGACGAAGACCCCCGGAGCTACCTCGCGGTCATCGCCGCGCGCCGTGCGCCACCCACCCCTGACCCCGCCGACCGCACGCGCCGCATCAACGCCGCGTTGTCCGAGGCCGCGCAGGTGCCGATGGCGGTCCTCGAAGCAGGCGCCCGGCTAGCGCAACTGGCAGCCCGGCTGGCGGAAGAGGGCAAGCCGAACCTGCGGGGTGACGCCGTGGTCGCCGCCGTGCTGGCCGGCGCGGGCGCCGAAGGGGCCGCCGCCCTGGTGAGGGTCAACCTGGCCGAGGTCCCCGGAGACGATCGGCTCGCCCGGGCGCGCTCGCTCCTCGACGACACCGGCACCTGGGTCGCACGGGCCCGACGATCGGTTCCCGCCTGACCCTGAGGCCGGCCCCCCCACCGACCGGGAACCCGTCGCCGCTCACGAGGACCCGAAGCACCCCGAGTCGATGACGGTCTCGCCCCTCTGGTTGTCGGTGCGGAAACGCATGCCGTCTTCCTCGTCCCAGATCGAGATCGTGAGCGTGTCGCCCGGATACGTGGGTCTCGAGAACCGCCCCGCCATGGAGCGAAAGCGCGTCGGGTCCGAACCGCACACGGCGTGGAGCAACGCCCGACCGGTGAAGCCGTACGTGCACAACCCGTGCAGGATCGGCCTGTCGAACCCGGCCCGCTTGGCGAACACGGGATCGGAATGCAGAGGATTGCGGTCACCCGACAGGCGGTACAGCAGGGCCTGGTCGGCGCGGGTGGCGTACGTCACGACTTCGTCGGGCTCTCGGCCCGGTAGTGGGCCCGCGCTCGACGACGGACCGCGATCACCTCCGAACCCACCCTCACCCCGGACGAACAGCGACGTCGTGGAGGCGAACCGGGGCTCCCCGCTGCGCGCGTCGACGGAGGTGGACTTCGTCACCACCAGCGCTCCGGAGCCCTTGTCGTAGATACCGGCCACCACACCCGTGGCGCGCACCTTCCCCTCCGGAGGGATCGGCCCGAACAACTCGATCGACTGCTCCCCGTGGACGAGCATCGCCGGGTCGAACGAGCCGAGGGTGGCGAGCGGAGGGCCTCCCCCGCCCACCACGGCCGCGAACGTGGGCAGGACCTTCTGGGGCCGGTCAGCCGAATTCTCGGTCGTGAACTCCAGCTCGAAGTCGAGGGCGTCCAGCGTGCCCGCTCCGACACCGAGGGCATAGAGCAGGCAGTCGGTCGACGACCAGGATCGTTCGACAGGTTTCGAGGTGGCCCCCACGGCATCGGGGTTGATGGGCATGCCGGTCCCTCCGTGTGCGCGTCGTTCCGGGTGGGTCCCGGACTCAACTAGATATGTAACATGAAATCATGTTACACTCAAGTGTGATCCTGAACCAGGCCGGCGGCGCCGTACCCCCCGACCACCACGGGTCGCAGCGGTTCACGGTCGACGAGCTGGCCCGGGCGGCGGGGACGACCACGCGCCAGGTGCGAGCCCTGCAGACGCGCGGGCTGCTCGCCCGCCCCGGTCTCGTCGGACGCACCGGGTACTACGACGCGGGCCATCTCGACCGGCTGCGGGCCGTCCTTCGGTTGCAGGCCGACGGATTCTCGCTGGCCGCGCTGGCCACCCTCCTGCAGGCGTGGGACGCCGGCATGACCCTGGCCCAGGTCCTCGGACTGCGTCCTCCCCCGGGAGCCGCCCCCGAGCACGAGTCCGACGACTTCGGGGATCTGGCGGGAACCGCCGGCTGGTCCTCGACGCGGCGGGGAAGGCTCCTGTCGCTCGTGCCCACCACCATCCTGGACCAACCCGCCGCGTCCTGAGGCCCGCGGGACCAAGAGCCGCCGGCGCGGGCGCGCCCGTAGCGGTCCCCCGCTCGGTCCCGAACGCATCACGACCTGCAAGCATGACGCCGTGCACACGAGGGACGTGCTCGGGCAGGTCGGCCTCCCGGCCCCGGTCTCGGAGCTGGCGGCCCGCAACTGGGACGTCGTCGTGGTCGGTGGCGGCCACAACGGGTTGACGGCCGCTGCCTATCTGGCCCGCAGCGGGCACAGCGTCCTCGTCCTGGAACGGCGCGTCCGCCTCGGAGGCGCCTGCACCATCGAGCAGCCCTTCCCCGACCCGGACTGGCTCGTGAGCCCGTGCGCCTACTCGGTCGGCCTACTGCACCCGCTGGTCGTCGACGAGCTCGGGCTACGCCGGCGTGGGTATCGGGTGCAGCTCGTCGACCCCCACATGTGGTGCCCCTTCGAGGACGGCACCTCGGTGGCGCTGTGGGACGACGCAGCTCGCAGCGCGGCCGCCGTGGCCGAGCTCGCCCCCGGCGACGTCGCAGGCTACGGCGCATACGAGGAGCTCTTCGACCGGGTCCGCCGGGCTCTGCGCGACGGACGACGCGACACGTGGGTCGGCGACGCGCCCGACCGCCAGGAGATCGAGGACCTCCTGGCGGGAGACGGCGAGGCCATCGACGTCGTCTTCGAGGCGTCCATCGCCGAGGTCGTGGAGCGCCACGTGCGGGACGAACGCCTGCGGACCGCCCTGCACGGCCAGGGGATCATCGGCACCAACGCCGGGCCACGCGACCCGGGGACGGCGGGAGTCCACCTCATGCACGCGTCGGGCCGCGTCGAGGGCAGGGCCGGGGCGTGGGGCTATGTCGACGGCGGCATGGGCCAGATCTCGTTCGCGTTGGCCGACGCCGCGGTCGAGGCCGGAGCGGTCCTCGCCGCCGGGGTGGCGGTGGCGGAGGTGCGCCCGGGCGAGGGCGTGCGACTCGAGGGCGGCGAGTTGGTCCGCGCCCGGGCCGTCGTGTCCAATGCCGACCCCAAACGCACCGTCGCCCTGTGTGCGCACGGGGTCCCCGACTCCTTTCAGCGACGCGTCGACGGTTGGCGCAGCGAGAGCCCGGTGCTCAAGGTCAACTGCGCACTCAGCCGGCTTCCCCACTTCCCCGCGGCGCGACCCGGCGTGGAGCCCCACCGGGCCATGGTCACGATCAGCACGGGCGTCGATGCCACCCAGGCTGCCTATGAGGCGAGCCGGCGCGGCGTGCCGTCGCCGGCCTGGTGTGAGCTCTACTTCCAGAGTGCGTACGACCCCTCTGTCGTCCCGAAGGGCTGTCACGTCATGAGCGTGTTCGCCCAGTACGTGCCCTTCACCCTCGACCATGGGACGTGGGAGCAGCGGCGAGAGGAGATCGCCGACACCGCACTCGCCGCCATCAGCCGCTTCGCGCCCGACGTTGCCGACGTCGTGGTGCACCGCGAGGTGCTGGGCCCACCCGACGTCGAGGAGCGCATCGGGCTCACCGGGGGCCACATCTTCCAAGGCGAATGCCTCCCCGACCAGATGTGGCACAACCGGTTCGGGCCCCGCACCCCGATTCCGGGGGTGTACCTGTGCGGAGCTTCGACCCATCCGGGCGGGAGCGTGATGGCCGTCAACGGTCGTAACGCGGCCATGGCCGTGCGCCACGACCTCGCAGCCCGACCGGCGCCACGGGCACGATGATGCACGACAAGGAGACTGTTGAACAGTCTCCTTGTGCCGCGACCGGCGACGTTTGCATCGTTGAGCCGGGGATGGAGCAGTCAGGATGCCCGAGCCGTCGATCTGGTCGGGTCTGGGGTGGCCGAGACGGTGGACGAGGGTGTTCCTGAGCGGGCAACCCGTCGCCGGCGGCGTGGTGGTGCTCGGACGCACCAAGTGCGCCATTGTCGGGTGTGCTAGCAATGGGGCGCGCTTTCGCGCAGTCACCCCGATGAACGGACGGTAGACCCGTGTTTGTGACAGTCATCCACCGAATTCACGACCCCGAAGGCTTTCAGGCCGCCGAGGCCAAGGCACTCGAAGCTGGGCTTCCTTCCCACGTGGCGTTGCCAATCCATGCGGCTACCAACGATCACGGCCTCGGCATCTGCATCTGGGAAGGCGAATCGGTCGACGCTGTGCGTGAGGTGGTTGAAGGCGCGGTCGGACCGTGGGCGAACAACGAGTATTACGAGATGCACGTGGACGGACTTACGCCGCAGCTCGGAAAGTAACCGGCTGATCGCGGCGACCCCGATCAGCCGTTCGGCGTGGATCGCAGGCCGGGGGCCGCGTTCCGAGCTGAGTACCGATCCGGCGCTCGGGGCTCCGGCGTCTCGGACGCCGAACCCGTGGATCTGTACGTCGCGGTCGGGGCCCGAGGGACGCTGCTGGCCGCACAGACGTAATGATCTGGCGCGTTCACCGGGTGGGTCGTAGCGGAGGAAGCCGCCCTGGCGGGGGCGCGACATCCGGCGGTTGCACCGGTGGACGACCTACGGGCGGCGCCGGAGCGCCGATGTCATGCGTTCTCTTGCAGCGATCAGATCACCGATCATTTCCGACGGTGAAGTTCGAGCGTCTGGCCGCCGACCGCGACACCCGGTAGCGGGTGCATTGGCGGGGGCTCTCGCCCTCTACGGCTTCAAGTGCGCGTCGAAGAACGCGAGGATGCGCCGCCGTGCATCTCGGGCAGATCCCTCGTGGTAGCCCGATCCTGGCGACAGTATTCCGAAGACCGGCTCCAAGACGGAGAACGGGAATGGATTCTTGTCTCCAGCTCCTTCGTGGTCGTTGAGAAAGGAGTGCCCGGCTTCGGTGTACTCCTTGACATCGTGTTCGACTCCGACGGCCGTCAATGCCCGGTCGAGGCGATCGGCGGCCCCTCGCAGTGTGCGATCCTTGCCGCCGTAGCTTCCGACGATCGGGCAAGCCTGCCTCAGGAAGCTGGCCGTGTAGGCGTCCTTTGGA
>Ga0310039_10002289_pt1 | contig 12833 bp, 8 predicted proteins | sample Sb_taG_4_FD_200460 | JGI IMG/M metagenome (GOLD analysis project Ga0310039, IMG submission 200460) | Peat soil microbial communities from Weissenstadt, Germany - Sb_50d_6_BS metaG (v2) (version 2) | ecosystem: Environmental > Terrestrial > Soil > Wetlands > Peat | place: Germany: Weissenstadt... | reverse complement strand
GCAGCCCGCCGACCAGCTGCCCGGCGACGGCGGCCAGCGGGCCGCGGTAGGGCACCTGCCCCTCGATGCCCTCCGGCACCAGCTTGTCCTCGCGCAGCACGTCGTCCTGGAAATACCGGTCCTTGGAGTAGGACCGGCCGCGCTCCCGGTTCCGCATGGCGCCGAGCGAGCCCATGCCCCGGTAGAGCTTGTACTGCTTGCCGTTGATGAAGACCATCTCGCCCGGGCTTTCCTCGCATCCGGCCAGCAGGCTGCCCAGCATGACGGTGTCGGCGCCCGCCGCGATGGCCTTGGCGATGTCACCCGAGTACTGCAGGCCGCCGTCGCCGACCACGGGCACGCCGGCCGGCCGGGCCGCCTGGGCCGCCTCGTAGATCGCCGTGACCTGCGGGACGCCCACGCCGGCCACCACCCGGGTGGTGCAGATGGAGCCCGGCCCGACGCCCACCTTGATGCCGTCCGCGCCCGCCTCCACCAGGGCCTGCGCACCCGCCCGGGTGGCCACGTTGCCCCCGATCACCTCGGTGTCAGAGTTGGCCTTGATCTGCGCGACCATGTCCAGCACGGCCTGCGCGTGCCCGTGCGCGGTGTCCACGACCAGGAAGTCCACGCCGGTCTCGATCAGCGCCTGCGCGCGGCGCTTGGCATCCTCACCGACCCCCACCGCGGCCCCCACCACCAGCCGCCCGGCCGGGTCCTTGGTCGCGAAGGGGAACTTCTCGCTCTTGGTGAAGTCCTTCACAGTGATGAGCCCGCGCAGCCGGCCCGTTTCGTCGACCAGCGGGAGCTTCTCCACCTTGTGCTGGCGCAGCAGCCGCAGCGCCTCCTCGGGCGCCACCCCCACCGGCGCGGTGACCAGGGGCATCGAGGTCATTACCTCGGCCACGCGGCGGCCGTGGTCCGTCTCGAACCGGATGTCGCGGTTCGTGACGATGCCCACCAGTACACCGTCCGGGCTGGTCACCGGCACGCCGGAGATCCGGTAGCGGGCGCAAAGCCCGTCGACGTCCGCGATCGTGGCGTCGGGCCCGCAGGTCACCGGGTCGGTGATCATGCCCGCCTCGGACCGCTTGACCATGTCCACCTGCTGCGCCTGCTCCTCCACGGACAGGTTGCGGTGCAGCACTCCCACGCCGCCCTGGCGGGCCATGGCGATCGCCATCCGGGCCTCGGTCACGGTGTCCATCGACGCGGACACCAGCGGGACGCGGAGCCGGTAACGGCGCGTGATCCTGGTGGTGGTGTCCGCCTCGCTCGGCATTACCGCGGAATAGGCGGGCAGCAAGAGCACATCATCAAAGGTCAGGCCGACGGGCGCAAACTTCTCATCCGGGCCCGGAGGAACTTGATCAGTCATGGCACCTTCACTCCGGCGCGGAAATGTCATACCTGGCTGCTAGCGCGGAATGCACCCATTCTATGGGCGCCCCTGTCGACGAGGGACCGCAGGAAGCGAAACGCGGGGCCACAGTCCTGTGGCCCCGCGTTTGCCCTGTATCTCAGTGCGGGTGGCTGTGCCCGTGGCCGTTGGCCGCGGGGGCCTCCCTCTCCTCCGGCTTCTCGACCACCAGGGTCTCGGTGGTCAGCAGCATGGCGGCGATCGACGCGGCGTTCTGCACGGCCGACCTGGTCACCTTCACCGGGTCGATGACGCCCTGGGCCACCAGGTCGCCGTACTCGCCGGTGGCCGCGTTGTAGCCATGCCCGGCGGGCAGGGTGGCGATCTTGGCCACCACGACGGAACCCTCCTGGCCCGCGTTGAACGCGATCCAGCGGGCCGGCTCGCTCAGAGAGGCCTTGACGACCCGCACGCCGGTCGCCTCGTCACCCTTACGGCCGAGGTCGTCGAGGTCTCGGGCCACATGCACCAGGGCGCTGCCGCCGCCGGCGATGATGCCTTCCTCGATGGCCGCCCGGGTGGCGGAGATGGCGTCCTCCAGGCGGTGCTTCTTCTCCTTCAGCTCCACCTCGGTCGCGGCGCCGACACGCAGGACGCAGACGCCACCGGACAGCTTGGCCAGCCGCTCCTGCAGCTTCTCCCGGTCCCAGTCGGAGTCGGTGTTCTCGATCTCGTTGCGGATCTGCCTGATCCGGTCCTCGATCGCCGACTTGTCGCCCGCGCCGTCCACGACCGTGGTGGTGTCCTTGGTCACGACGATCCGGCGAGCGCGCCCCAGGTCCTCCAGCCCGACCGAGTCCAGCTTGAGGCCGACCTCCTCGCTGATCACCGTGCCGCCGGTCAGCACCGCGATGTCGGCCAGCATCGCCTTGCGGCGGTCACCGAAACCAGGCGCCTTGACGGCCACCACGTTGAGCAGGCCGCGGATCTTGTTCACCACGAGGGTGGCCAGCGCCTCGCCCTCGACGTCCTCGGAGATCACCAGCATCGGCCGCTTCGTCTGCGCGATCTTCTCCAGCAGCGGCAGGAAGTCCTGCATCGAGGAGATCTTGGACTGGTAGACGAGGATGTACGCGTCTTCCAGGACCGCCTCGAGGCGCTCGGGGTCGGTGATGAAGTACGGCGAAATGTAGCCCTTGTCGAACTGGAGGCCCTCGGTGAACTCCAGCTCCAGGCCCATCGTCGGCGATTCCTCGACGGTGATGACACCGTCCTTGCCGACCTTGGCGAACGCCTCGGCGATCAACTCGCCGATCTTCTCGTCCTGCGCGGAGATCGTCGCGACATGCGCGATCTCGGTCTGCTCCTCCACGTCACGCGCGGAATCCAGCAGCCGCTTGGAGACCTCGGCGGCGGCGGCGTCGATACCGCGCTTCATGTCCATCGGGTTGGCACCAGCCGCGACCGAACGCATGCCGTGACGCACCATCGCCTGGGCCAGGACGGTCGCCGTCGTGGTGCCGTCCCCGGCGATGTCGTTGGTCTTGGTGGCGACTTCCTTGGCGAGCTGGGCGCCCAGGTTCTCGTACGGGTCCTCCAGCTCCACCTCCTTGGCGACGGTCACGCCGTCGTTGGTGATGGTGGGAGCGCCCCATTTCTTGTCGATCACGACGTTGCGGCCGCGAGGGCCCAGCGTCACCTTCACGGTGTCGGCGAGCTTGTTGACGCCCCGCTCAAGCGAGCGGCGGGCGTCCTCGTCGAACTCCAGGATCTTGGGCATTTAACTACCTCAACCTACGGTTGGATCGAGTTCTCAGTCAGCATGCCGTCAGTGTCAGCTGACGCACTCGTCAGCTGAGCAGGCATGCTCACGGGCTCCGGCGGCAAGACCCCGGCGATACGCCGGACGCCCCGCCGCCGGAGCCCGAGGACTACTACTTGTCGATGACAGCGAGGACATCGCGAGCGGAGAGCACCAGGTACTCTTCGCCGCTGTACTTCACCTCGGTGCCGCCGTACTTGCTGTACAGCACCACGTCGCCGACCTTTACGTCGATCGGCACGCGCTTGGTTCCCGCATCGTCGTAGCGTCCAGGGCCAACCGCAAGGACTTCGCCCTCCTGGGGCTTCTCCTTGGCGGTGTCCGGGATCACAAGTCCGGATGCCGTGGTCTGCTCTGCCTCAAGCGGGCGGACCACGATCCGGTCTTCGAGCGGCTTGATTACTACCTTGGTGGCGGTCGTCACGATCTGACCTCCCCCTCCGGAAAGGCTAATGGTGAGTTACTAGAGAGGGCGAGCGCGGCCGCCTGCCGTCGCGGGTGCCAGACTGCCTCGTCGCATTAGCACTCTACAGCAGTGAGTGCTAATCCCGAACAGTAGCGGTAGCAAGCAGACTCGTCAAACAAGCGAGGAGGAGGCCCAGCGGCGGGAACCGGGAAATTGCCCGCCCGCCGCGCGGCACCAGCGCGGTGGCCTGGGAGTTATGGTGTGCGGTATGTCCCAGGTGTTCTTGGAGCGGGCGCACGCCGAGGAACTGGACGCGGCGGATCCGCTGGCCGGGTTCCGCGAGCGGTTCGCGCTTGACGACCCGTCCCTGATCTACCTGAACGGCAACTCGCTCGGCGCGCTCCCGCTGGCCACGCTGCGGCGGCTGGAGGCCGTCATCCGTCAGGAGTGGGCCACCGCGCTCGCCAGGTCGTGGGATCACTGGGTGGACCTGCCCCAGCGCGCCGGCGACCTGGTCGGCGAGCTGACCGGCGCCGCGCCGGGCCAGGTGCTAGTGGCCGACAACACCACCGTGAACCTGTACAAGCTGGCCTTTGCGGCGCTCGACGCCCGCCCCGGCCGGCACGTGATCGTCACCGACCAGGACAACTTCCCGAGCGACCGTTACGTGGTCGAGGGAATCGCGGCCCAGCGCGGCGTGGAGCTGCGCATGCTGGCCACCGACATCAACGAGGGCCTGGACCCCGACGAGGTACGAGCCGCGGTGGACGAGGACACCGCGCTGGTCAGCCTGTCCCATGTGGCGTACCGCAGCGGCGCCCTCGCCGACATGAAGGCGGTCACCGAGATCGCGCACCAGGCCGGCGCGCTCATGCTGTGGGACCTGTGCCACTCGGTGGGCGCGGTGCCTGTCGAGCTTGACGGCTGCGACGTGGACCTGGCGGTCGGCTGCACCTACAAGTACCTCAACGCGGGTCCCGGCGCCCCCGCGTTCCTCTACGTCTCGGCCCGGCTGCGCGAGGTGCTGCGGCAGCCGATATGGGGCTGGTTCTCCCAGCGCGACCAGTTCGCCATGGGGCCCCGGTACGACCCGGCAGCCGGCATCGCCAAGTTCATGACGGGCACCCCGTCCATCCTGGGCACCGCCGCGGTGGAAGAGGGCGCGCGGCTGCTGCTTGAGGCGGGCCTGCACCCGATGCGGGCCAAGAGCCTGGGGCTGACCAGCTACCTCATCGACCTGGGCGGCGCCTGGCTCGAGCCGCTCGGCTGCGCGCTGGCCACGCCCCGGGATGGCGGCCGCCGCGGCGGCCACGTCACCTACTACCATCCGCAGGCCGAGCAGATCGTCGGGCAGCTCGCCGCCCCGAACCCGTCAGGCACTGTCATCGTCACGGATTACCGCACCCCGGACCGGTTCCGGTTCGGCCTGTCCCCGCTCACCACGCGCTTCACTGACGTCTGGACCGCCGTCGGCACCGCCCGCGACATCATCGAGCAGAAAAGCTTGGCCGGCCATGGCTGAACCCGTCACCTATTCCGGATACCTGCGGCTCGATCAGCTGCTTTCGGCGCAGCAGCCCAGGTCGAGCGAGCACGACGAGATGCTGTTCATCGTCATTCACCAGATCTACGAGCTGTGGTTCAAGCAGCTGCTGCACGAGCTGGGCAAGCTGCAGGCCGAACTCGAGTCCGGCGGCACCACGCACGCCATGCGCACGCTGCGGCGGACGCTGGCCATCTTGAAGATAGTGGTGGCGCAGCTCGACGTGCTCGAGACCATGACGCCGACCCAGTTCACCAGTTTCCGCGACTGGCTCGGCACCTCGAGCGGGTTCGAGTCGGCGCAGTTCCGCGAGCTGGAGGCCGTGCTGGGCCGACGGGACCGGATGATGGTCGCCCGGTACGCCCAGGGCAGCGCCGAGCGGGAACGCATCTCGGCGGCCATGTCACGCCCGTCCGTGTTCGACTCCTTCGTCCGTTACCTGGCCGGCCAGGGATACGACGCGCCGGCCGAAATCCTGCACCGTGACGTGAGCCAGGCGATCGAGGCCTCGGCTGAGATGCAGCAGGTGCTGATGAAGGTCTACGAGGACGACACCGACGCCACCGCGGTGTGCGAGCTCCTGGTGGACCTGGACGAAGGCATGCAGGAGTGGCGCTACCGCCACGTCAAGATGGTGGAGCGGACGATCGGTGGCAGGCCAGGCACAGGCGGCTCAGCAGGTGCCACCTACCTCAGGTCCACCATCGGCAACCCCACCTTCCCCGACCTGTGGGCGATGCGCAGCCTCGGTTAGAAGGGTTTTACTCCCACTCGATGGTGGCGGGGGGCTTGCTGGTGACGTCGAGGACGACGCGGTTCACCTCGGGCACCTCGTTGGTGACGCGGGTGGAGATCCGGGCCAGCACGTCGTCCGGCAGCCGCGCCCAGTCCGCGGTCATCGCGTCCTCGCTGGTCACCGGGCGGAGCACGATCGGGTGGCCGTAGCTGCGGCCGTCGCCTTGCACGCCGACCGAACGCACGTCGGCCAGCAGCACCACCGGGCACTGCCAGACCAGGGTGTCCAGGCCGGCGGCGGACATCTCCTCGCGGACGATGGCGTCGGCCTCGCGCAGGACCGCCAGGCGATCGGCGGTCACCTCGCCGATGATCCTGATCGCCAGCCCGGGGCCGGGGAAGGGCTGGCGGCGGACGATCGGCTGCGGCAGGCCGAGCTCCTCCCCGACCCGCCGCACCTCGTCCTTGAACAGCCAGCGCAGCGGCTCGACCAGGTGGAACTTCAGGTCGTCGGGCAGCCCGCCGACGTTGTGGTGCGACTTGATGTTCGCCGTGCCGGTGCCGCCGCCCGACTCCACCACGTCCGGGTACAGCGTGCCCTGCACCAGGAACTCGCACGCCTCGCCGTGCTGGCCGGCCTCGGCGGTGATCTCCCGGGCGGCGCGCTCGAACGCGCGGATGAACTCCCGGCCGATGATCTTCCGCTTCTGCTCGGGTTCGGCCACCCCGGCCAGGGCGGAAAGGAACGCCTCGGCCTCGTTCGCCACCTTGAGCCGGACGCCGGTGGCGGCCACGAAGTCTTGCTCGACTTGTTCGGCCTCACCCTTGCGCAGCAGGCCGTGGTCGACGAACACGCAGGTGAGACGGTCGCCGATGGCACGCTGCACGAGCGCCGCGGCGACCGCGGAATCCACCCCGCCGGACAGGCCGCAGATCGCCCGGCCGTCGCCGACCTGCTCGCGGATCAGCGCCACCTGCTCCTCGACGATGTTCAGCATGGTCCAGGACCGGCGGCAGCCGGCCAGCTCGAGGAAGCGGGCCAGGATGCGGGTGCCGTGCTCGGTGTGCAGGACCTCGGGGTGGAACTGGACGCCGAACATCCGGGCGCGCTCGTTCTCCACCGCCGCCACCGGCGTCACGTCCGTCCGCGCGGTCACGCTGAAGCCAGGCGGGGCCGCCGTGCAGGTGTCCCCGTGCGACATCCACACCCGCTGCTGGACGGGTGTCCCGGCCAGCAGCATCCCCCCCGCAGGGGGGCCGAGGGAGTACGGCGGGGACGGTTCCCCCCCCGAAGGGGGGCCGAGGGGGTCTGGGGGGAACGGTTTCCCCCCAGGAGCAGGGGGGGTCTGGGGGGGATCGTCCCCCCGGACTAGCACAGTTCTGCCGTACTCGGCGGCGCCGGTCCGCTCGACCGTGCCGCCCAGACCGGCCACCATCAGCTGGAAGCCGTAGCAGATGCCGAGGACGGGCACCCCGGCGTCGAACAGCCCCGGCGGCGCGGGCGGCGCGCCGTCGGCGTAGACCGATGCAGGGCCGCCCGACAAGATGATCGCCTTCGGCCGCTTGGCCAGCATCTCGGCCACCGGCATCGTGGACGGGACGATCTCGGAGTAGACGTGACACTCGCGCACCCGGCGGGCGATCAGCTGCGCGTACTGCGCGCCGAAGTCGACGACGAGAACGGTGTCAAAGCCACCGGGCACGCTGACCGCCTTTCACCGGGGACCGCCCTCCTGCGGGGTCTCCGAGTTTAGCCGGACCTGACCAGCAGAAACCGAGTTGTGAGAGGCAGGCGGGCCGGCTGGGCCAGCGGTGGGCGGGGTGCTCGGGGCCGAGGAGGCGGGCGGGGCCGAGGAGGCGGGCGGGGCCGAGGAGGCGGGCGGGGATGAGGGGGCGGACGCGGCGTTGGCCGTGACGCGGAGGCGGGCGATGCGGCGGCCGTCGAGTTCGGTCACGGCGATCGTGTGGCCCGCCACCTGGACGCTGTCGCCCTGCGAAGGCAGGTGGCCGAGGGCGGCCAGGACGTAGCCGGCGATGGTCTCATACGGGCCTTCCGGCAGCTCGATGCCGGTCTGCTCCCGGAACTCGTCCAGGTTGAGCAGGCCGTCGACCTCCACCTCGCCGGCCGGCAGCTTGGTGGCCTGGTCCTGCTCCAGGTCGTATTCGTCCCTGATGTCGCCAATCAGCTCCTCGACCAGGTCCTCCAGGGTGACGATGCCGGCCGTGCCGCCGTAGTCGTCGACCACGATGGCCAGGTGGGCCCGCTCGCGCCGCATCTCGGACAGCGAGGAGAGCACGGTCTTGCTGATCGGCAGGAACTTCACCGGCCGGGCGATCCGGCCGACCGGCGCCTGGTCCTGGGCCACGCTGGGGCGGAGCAGGTCCCGGACGTGCACGAAGCCGATCACGTTGTCATAGGTTTCCTGGTAGACCGGCAGCCGCGAATGCGACACGCCCGCGGCGATGGCGGCGGCCTCGGCGACCGGCGTCTCCGCGTCCAGGAAGTCCACCTCGGTGCGCGGCACCAGGACCTCGCGGATCTGCCGTTTGCCCGCGTCGAAGACCTCACCGACGATGTGCCGCTCGTCCTGGCTGAGCGTCTGGGCTTCGGTCACGAGCTCGCGCAGTTCCTGCTCGGTCATGGCCTGGCGGCCGACCCGCGGATCGCCGCCCAGGATGGCGACGACCAGGTTGGTCGTCGCGGTCAGCAGCAAGACGACCGGCCGGGCCAGGGTGGCGATCCGGTCCAGCAGCGGCGCGGCCAGCACCGCCAGCCGGGGCGCCCGCTGCAGCCCGATCCGCTTGGGCGCGAGCTCGCCGAGGATCAGGCTGAAGAAGGTGATGCAGATGGTCACCACGATGAACGAGACCGGACCCGCCCAGGCGGGCGACATGTGCTGCCGGATCAGCCATGACTTCAGCACGCCCGCGAGCGTCGTGGCGCCGTAGCCGCCGGCCACCAGCGTGGCCAGCGTCACGCCGATCTGCACGGCGGAGAAGAACCGGTTCGGGTCCTGCGCGAGCTTGGCCGCCTTCTGGCCCCGCTTGCCGCGCTTGGCCAGCGCCCTGATCTGGCCCTCGCGCAGTGAAACCAGGGCCATCTCCGAGGCCGCGAAGAATCCCCCGATGCAGATGATGACCAGGACGACAACAACGTCCAGCACAACCTTGCTCACGGTGCGATCGCCGACTTCCTCCGTTTACGTACCGGTATGGCGGATTCCGGCCCCCGAAGGCTTTCCGCTGCCGGTCGCACGATGTGTCTGGCCAGTCTAGACCGGATAACGTAAGTGTCCCGTGGACACGCAATCAATCTGGAAGTCCAGCACCCGGCTGGCGGACGGGCGCGAGATCGTCTACTTCGACGAGGCGCCCGGCCTCGGCCGCGCCCAGGCCCAGGACACCAGGCCGCTGCCGCCGCGGCAGCCGGGGCCCGCCTGGCCGGCCGGGTCGCCGGAATGGGGAATCCGCTGGGATGCGCTGGCCGGGGAGTGGGTGGTGATCGCCGCCGCCCGGCAGGACCGGACCTTCCTGCCGCCAGCCGACCAGTGCCCGCTCGACCCGTCGGCGCCGGGCCGGCCCACCGAGATCCCGGCGGACAGCTACGACGTGGTGGTGTTCGAGAACCGCTTCCCCTCGCTGGCCGAACCGCTCGGCCGCTGCGAGGTGGTCTGCTTCACCTCCGCTCACGACTCCTCGTTCGCCCAGCTCACCCCGCAGCGGGTGCGCACCGTGTTCGAGGCCTGGGTGGACCGGACGCAGGTGCTGAGCGCGCTGCCGGAGACCAAGCAGGTGTACTGCTTCGAGAACAAGGGCGAGGAGATCGGCGTCACGCTGCATCACCCGCACGGGCAGATCTACGCGTTCCCGTTCGTCACCCCGCGGACCGAGCAGATGGTGACCCAGGCACGGGAATACGCCTTCCACCACGCCGGAGGCAACCTGTTCGACGACCTGGTAGCGGCCGAACTGCAGGCCGGGACGCGGATCGTGACCCGCAACGAGCACTGGATCGTGTTCGTGCCCGAGGCGGCGCGCTGGCCGTACGAGGTGCGGATCTTCCCCGCCGACCGGGTGCCCGACCTGACCGGCGTCAGCGCGGCGGCCCGGGACGCGTTCGGCCCACTGTACCTGGACGTGCTGCGCCGGTTCGACGCGCTGTTCGGCCAGCCCGCGCCGTACATCGCCGCCTGGCACCAGGCCCCGGTCAGGGACGAGATCGCGCGCCGCCAGTTCGCCGCGCACCTACAGGTGCTGACGGTCCGGCGGGCGGCCAGCAAGCTGAAGTACCTCGCCGGAACCGAATCCGGCATGGGCGCCTGGATCAACGACATCGTCCCCGAAGAGGCGGCGCAACGGCTCAGGGAGGCCTGATGAGAGTGCTCGTCACCGGCGGTGCCGGTTATATCGGCAGCGTCGTCGCCGCGCAGTTGGTCGCGGCCGGGCACGAGGTCACCGTGCTCGACGACCTGTCCACCGGGTTCGCCGACGCCGTTCCGCAGGGCGCCACGTTCGTCAAGGGCACGCTGCGCGACTGTTCGGCCGAGGTGCTGAGCGACGGCATCGAGGCGGTGCTGCACTTCGCGGCCAAGTCGCTGGTCGGCGAGTCGGTGGCGGACCCGGCCAAGTACTGGGCGAACAACCTGGGCGGCACGATCTCGCTACTCGAGGCCATGCGCGAGATGCGGATCCGGACGATCGTCTTCTCCTCGACCGCCGCCGTCTACGGCGAGCCCGAGCGCACGCCCATCACCGAGACCGATCCGACCCGCCCGACCAGCCCGTACGGCGCATCCAAGGTCGCCGTCGACACCACCCTGAGCGAGTTCAGCCGGCTGTACGGGTTCGGCGCGGTCAGCCTGCGCTACTTCAACGTGGCTGGCGCGCACAGATGCGCCGGCGGCGCCTGGCTCGGCGAGCGGCACAACCCGGAAACCCACCTCATCCCGAACGTGCTGGCCGGCGTGACCGAAGGCCGCCAGGTGCAGATCTTCGGCGACGACTACCCGACCCCCGACGGGACCTGCGTCCGCGACTACATCCACGTCACCGACCTGGCCGACGCGCACCTGCGCGCGCTGGCGGCCTGCCGGCCCGGCCAGCACCGCGTCTACAACCTCGGCAACGGGGCCGGCTTCTCGGTCCGGGAGGTGATCGAGATGTGCCGGGAGGTCACCGGCGCCGACATCGGCACCGACGTGGGCCCGCGCCGGGCCGGCGACCCCGCCGTGCTGGTCGCCTCGTCCGCCAAGATCCAGTCCGAGCTGGGCTGGCGGGCCGAGAAGGACCTGCGTGCCATGGCCGCCGACGCCTGGCAGTTCACCCAGGCCCGCGCCCCGCGGTGAGCGAGCCGAAGGGGCGCGGCGCCGCCTGGACTCTGTTTTTCCCCTCGAACCCACCCTGGGAGCGAGGAACGAGCGACGAGGGCCCGCCGCCGCAGGCGGCCAGGCAGGCAAGGCGGCGCCAGTGGAGGGGGCCGGGGAGGTGGGTGGGGCCCCGGAGGCGAGCGGGACAGCACCGGTGAGTTCGGGCGAACTCTTCCGGTCACGGTTCGGCGGGGAGCCGGACGGGGTGTGGCTCGCCCCGGGGCGGGCCAACCTGATGGGCGAGCACACCGACTACAACGACGGGTACGTGCTCCCGTTCGCGCTCGGCCAGGGCGTCACGGCCGCGGCGGCGGGCCGGCCCGGCCCCGGATCGCGGCAGCTGACGCTGTGCTCCCGCCAGGAGCCCGCCGCCACGGTCCAGATCGCGCTCGACGGACTGGCGCCCGGCCAGGTGACCGGCTGGGCCGCCTACCCGGCCGGCGTCGCCTGGGCGCTCGAGGCGGCCGGCTACCCGGTGCCCGGCGCCTGCATCGCCATCGACTCCGACCTGCCCGCGGGCGCCGGCCTGTCCTCCTCGGCCGCGCTGGAGTGCGCGACCGCGCTGGCCCTCACCGGACTAGCACAGACCGGGCTAGCACAGACCGGGCTAGCCGGGCAGGCCATCCCGCGCCGCGAGCTGGCCGCGATCGCCCGCCGGGCCGAGAACGAGTTCGTCGGGGTGCCCACGGGCATCATGGACCAGTCCGCCTCGCTGCTCAGCCAGGCCGGCCACGCGCTGCTGCTCGACTGCCGCTCGCTGGACACCTCGCAGGTGCCGTTCGACCCCGCCGCGGCGGAAGCGACGCTGCTGCTCATCAACACCCGGGCCAAGCACGAGCTCAGTGACGGGGAGTACGGTCAGCGGCGGGCCGAGTGCGAGGAAGCGGCCCGCCGTCTGGGCGTCTCTTCTCTTCGCTCCCTAACGACCCCGGCTGAAGCGGACAAGCTGGCCGATCCCGTCCTCCGGCGCCGCGCCCGCCACGTCGTCGCCGACAACCAGCGGGTCCTCGACGTGGTCGCGCTGCTGAGCGCCCCGCTAGCCCCCTCTGGCCAGCACAGCCCCGTTGATATTTACCGCGACATCGGGCAGCTGCTGACCGAATCGCATGCCTCGCTGCGCGACGACTTCGAGATCTCCTGGCCGGAAGCCGACGCGACGGTGGAGGCGGCGCTGGCCGCGGGCGCGTTCGGCGCGCGGATGATGGGCGGCGGGTTCGGCGGCTCGGTGCTCGCGCTCGTGCCCGCCACCGCCGCCGGACCGGTCCGCGACGCGGTCACCGCGGCGTTCGCGCGGCACGCCTGGACTCCGCCCGAGTTCCTGGACGCTGTCCCGTCGGCTAGCGCCCGACGGCTGGCCTTAGCGCCGGGCCCGCGGGCACAAGGCGATATGGTGGCCCCGGATCATCGAGCCGGCCTGTCCCGCCGCGCTCAGCCGGAAGCCCGACGACCGGAGGAGGAAACCGTGCCGGTGCGCGATGAGGCGGCCAAGCTCGCAGGCGAGATCGCCGAACTGCGGCATGCGATCCACCGCGAGCCCGAGATCGGCCTGGACCTGCCGAAGACGCAAGCCAAGGTGCTCGACGCGCTGAGCGGGCTGCCGCTGGAGATCAGCACCGGCCAGG
>Ga0310039_10002264_pt1 | contig 12898 bp, 13 predicted proteins | sample Sb_taG_4_FD_200460 | JGI IMG/M metagenome (GOLD analysis project Ga0310039, IMG submission 200460) | Peat soil microbial communities from Weissenstadt, Germany - Sb_50d_6_BS metaG (v2) (version 2) | ecosystem: Environmental > Terrestrial > Soil > Wetlands > Peat | place: Germany: Weissenstadt... | reverse complement strand
TGAGTAGTAGCAACCATGCGTTCCTCCGGGAAATAGGTGAAAGTCCGGAAGAATCGTAGGCCTGTACACTTGTCCCAATCAAGGCCCTCTCAATAATTGAGGTGGAGTTTGATGCGTTCGCCCTGCCCTCACCCCCGACCCCTCTACCCCGAAGCGGGGGCGAGGGGAGATTTTCACCTGCCCCTCGCCCAAGTGGAGCTCCGGCAGCGACCAAGAGAGGATCTTCCCGTCGGCGCGGCAAACCCATATCGACTTGCCCTCCGGGTCGAAGCAGGTCGCTAATACCGGGCTGGAATTAGTGGGAAGCAGCTTGGTCAGCATTTGGGTAGCATCTTCGTTCCAGATTTCCAAGCCGCCGCCGGCGCCGGCAAGCGCCAGGAACTTCCCGTCCGGGCTGTATGCAACCTTCGGCCTGGGCTTCTTCACGTCGAGTTCCCTGGGAAGCGCGAGAGGTTGGCCGCGAACCCAGCGAACCGGCCCAAGATGAGTGCCGATGACCATGGAGTCGCCGCTGGGATGGATGGCGGCCTGCCAGACCTCGTCAAACACGAAATCATTGCCGATGGTTGCCTGCTGCACGTCGCGGATCTCGGGCTCGGCCAAGCTCTCCGCGAAGATCGATCGAGCCTCCAGGTCCAGCCGTTCGAGCACGTTGGGATCGTCAATCCTTTGTCGCGGCCCGGCAAGCTTGTGCAGCATCTCTTGGATTTCTTCCCGCCGACCTCGTGCCGGCGATTGCAGGCGCTGGCGAGCCTGGCTGAGCAGGGCCCACGCCTCCACTTCCGCCCGGCCCTTGGCCTCGATGATTTGCTTCACTTCGGCTTCGTACGCGCGCCGATACTGTCCCCATGCCAGCCATGCCAGGGCAGCGCACACGGCCGCGGACAACAGTGCCGCTGCGCCCAGGGCCCGAGCCAGCGCCCGCCGTTTCCTGGCCCATCGGCGCGCCCGCTCCCAGGGCGACGGCGGGCGGATGCGCAACGGCTCGTCGTGAAGCCAGCGCCAAAGTTCATCGGCGAAGGCTCCGGCAGAAGCGAAGCGATCGTGCGGATCGTTTTCAATGGCTTTCAGGCAGATGATCTCCAAATCCCGCGGCACGGCAGGATTCAGTCCGCGCGGCCGCGGAGGCGTGGCATTGGCGATCAGGGCCAACATTTTGAGCGAGTCGGTCTCGCTCCAGGGCAAGCAACCCGTCAGCATGCGGTAGAAGACCAGACCAAGGCTATAGATGTCGCTCTGGGCCGTGGCGGCGTGGGCTTGGCCGCTGGCCTGTTCGGGGGACATGTAGGCAGGAGTGCCCAGGATCTGTCCATGTGCGGTGAGGGATTCCTCGCCCGTAAGCCTGCGGGCGAGACCAAAATCGGCAATTTGGGGCTCGCCGTGGTCGTCGATCAGGATATTGGAAGGCTTGATGTCGCGGTGGATGATCCCGGTTTCGTGGGCGTAGTGAAGAGCCGCGGCAATCTTCTGCATTAGCTCGGCCGCGCGGCGCGGGTCCATGGGTTGACTGCCCAACTCCCGCAGGCATTCCTCGAGGCTTTGGCCCTGGACTAGTTCCATGTCAATGTAGTGCTGCCCCGAGTCCGCGCCCGTCTCGTGCAACGGGACGATGTTTGGATGGCGTAGCTGAGCAGCAATGCGTGCATCGCGATAGAAGCGCTCCACCGTATCCGGAAGTGCGGATTCCTCGGTGCGAATAACCTTCAAGGCAACGTCGCGGTCAAACTTGGGATCATGAGCACGATAGACCAGGGCTGATGCGCCCCGGCCCAGATAGCCGAGAATCTGGTAACGACCAATCGCTGCGGGGAAAGAAAATGGCGGAGCGATGTCATCGACCGGAGGGGCTTCGGCCAGCTCGTGAAGCTCCTGGATGAGTTCCAGGCGCGGGGCAAGTTGAGGCGCGATTTGGGGATTTGCGGCGAGAATCTCGTAAGGATCGGGACACTCGCCGGCCTGGAGCCGTTCCAGAAAATCATCAACCAGGGCTTGGAGACGGGATTCCACGTCACCCATGTCAGCCGTCAGGCATTCGTAGGGGAGAGTTTGTCTACGCGAGTTCCTTCAGGCTTGGTTCGAGGCGGCGCAGGCTCTTGTGGAAGCGCTCGCGGACTTCGTCGTAGCTCATTTGCAACCGCCGGGCAATCTGGGCGAGTGACAATCCCTCGAAGAAGCGAAGCAGGATGATCTCCCGATCCTTGGGATCCGAAAGGCGCTCGAGGGCGTCCCGAATGGTGGAAGCGCGCTCTTTCGTCCGTGCGTTGGCGCTGGGCGTGGACGCGTGTGCGGGTGGATCGAAGCCCGTCGTCTTCGTCGAATCGGCCAGCGCGGCGCCATTGAGTGAGACCATTCCCGGCGGCGGCTTGCGGCCCTTCGTATTGCGCGCGCGCCGATCGTTCGAATGCACATTGCGCAAGGTTTGCCCAAGCCAGGCACGCAAGAGAGCAGTTGTCTCCTCGTCATTGGTGCCGCCGCGGAAACTCCCCAAGCCCTCCCAGGCCCGTAGCCAAGTCCCCTGTAGCAGATCGGACACACTTTGTTCAGGCCAGTCCGCGCCGATTGCTTTGCGCGCTAGCCGGAGGAGAAATGGCCGGACTTGCGCATGCAACTCTTGCCAGGCCAGTTCGTCTCCTTCCTTGGCACGGCGAATCAGGGTATGTACGCCATCCCAGTGCATGGCCTACACTATAAGACACCAATAATCTCGAAGCGAAGGAAAAAGATTGCCAAGAGCAGGAAAAAGAGAGGTCAGAGCTTATCACATGCCAGCAGGGCGCACAAAGCTGACGTCGCACATCTATTTTGCCCTCTGGCTCCCGAACAACGAATGTTCTTGGTCGTTTTTCTTTCTGAGTCGGCCACGGCGCGCGCCGTAGCGCTGGAAGTCTCGCGCATGTTCCTGCAAAGTCGTTGACGGGCCACTCTGCCGGATGTATGTAGATGGAGATTCGTCGCCCGCGAGCAGAGGGCGCCGTGCAGATAGGCCTCCAGGCGGAGCCGGCCAACGGTTCTGTCCTATAGGCCAGCGACTCTTGTTTACCCACGTACTGAACCACATTCATGCATCCATTCCCGATGAAGACGTGTTGCGGCGGCGAGAACTACATCGGGCTCAGGCGCAGGGGCCGAGGTAATAGAGTCGCATTTGGTCTTGTGTTTGGCTGCTTGAACGGGGCGATGCTGATTTTGCTGGGGGCAGCCCCGGGTAACGTCTGGGCTCAGGCTCAGGTCACTGAATCTTGGTACTATCCCGCCGGACTGAACCACCTGACCAAGAAGAACGTCGGCGAACCTCGATGCGATGCCGCCCGACTGATCGACCTGAGTAAGAAGTACGGCATTGAGGTGGTTACGAAGAAGCCGATATTTCCAGTGAAGCTCACCTCCGGTGTGATCGACGGTAAAGAGGCGGACACAGATCAACTAGACGCCTATTTCCCAATCTTCGAGTCCGAGTGGAACCTTTACCCTGTTTCGTTGGTCCAGAGGAGCCGTCTCAAACGGATCGTGTTCTGTCGGAATTTGTCGTTTGCTGGGCAATTGCGTGCCGCCATCCCTGATTTTGAGAACGACACGCTGTACTTCGATGTAGTCCGTGGAATGCATGCCGAGCAGTATGTTCGCAAGGTGGTTCACCACGAGTATTACCACCTGATCGATCTCCGCGACGATGGACTACTATACGAGGACGACCGGTGGGCGCAATTGAACCCCAAAGGTTTCAAATATGGAGCGGGTGGGCGGAGCGCTCAGCAGGACCGGCTTGCCTCCCTCAGCACCTCGCACATCAAGGGGTTCCTGAACACGTACTCGATGACCGGAGTGGAGGAAGACAAGGCCGAGATGTTTGCGCACATGATGGCGGAGCCGAAAGCTGTTGCCGCCCGTGCCAGCGACGACACCGTCATCCGTGCGAAGGTGGAACGGATGAAAGAATTAATGCAGGTTTTCTGCCCGGCCATGGATAAGCAATTTTGGGCCGACCTGCCGAAGGTGCGCGAGCGCGCTTTGAAAAAGCACGAACTCCAAATGCCGTACGCGGAAGACTGAATGAGCATGCGTGATCTTACAGCAGTCGGTCCTTGCGTGCCCTGCAATGCGGAAAGCCTTACGACCCGGGGGTGCCATGCTTTCGCGAATTCCCAACAACGCCAGAGAACAGTCAGGCAAACTCGCGAAAGCATGTCCCGCCCCGCGTTAGGCGCCCCGTCGAGGGATGTCGGGCACCCCCGATTTGTTGATGCCTGCGGGATTGCCGAGATGGGTCGGGACATGCTTTCGCGAGGCTTTGCAAGTTTCGTCTGTTATCTTAAGTAGTCGCGAAAGCATGGCACCCCGCGCGCTCCCCGATGGGTCGCGGTTAAACGACAGGTCGCTCTTTGGATAGTGAAGTGTGCGAGCAGCGATCGAGGTTAGAACCAGTCGAATAGTTTGAATTTCTTGGGCGGCTCGGCAGCCACGTTGGTGTCCCCCTGCTGATGGAGGAGATCGTCCCATGCCTTGGGATCAGGCGGCAGGGTCTTGCCGGTTGCCGTTTGCAAGGACTCGTAGGCGCGATCGCGCAAGGCCACGTCCCGCTCCGTTTTCAAGACCTGCACCAGGGCTTCGGTCGATTGATAGTGACTGAAGTTGGCCAGCGCTCGTGCCGCGGCGATGCGAATATCGAGCGTCTGCTGCTTTTCCAGTTCGCTGCCCTCGGCGGGTGGTTCGTGGACCACGCGCGCCAGCAGCTCCACGGCAGCGGGGTTCTTCGTTTCCCCAAGCGCGGCCAGGGCCTGACAGCGGATGACCGTCGTTGTATCCGGGGCGAAGCTGTTGGCCTGGTAGAAGGCCGCGATCAGCCCGTCGACGGCGCGCGGGTCTTTGAAATGGCCCAGCGATTCGATGGCGGCCAGGCGGCAGAGCGGCTGCTTTTCGGAGACGGCCGCGGTCGTCAGGATCTTCACGACGGCATTCTGTTCTTCGTCGGTGCCGCCGAATTGCTTGGGTTCGTGGAGTGCCGCCAATGCCTTGGCACGCTTATCGCCGTCCACGCTGTCCCGCAGAACGAGCATGGGATTCGGTTTGTTGAAGTAGCCATTGAAGGTGAAATCCCGGCTCGTGACATCGTCCCAGAAGTTGGCACAGCCTGTCGTCGCCAGGCAAAAGGCAAAGGGGAGAAGGCAAAAGGGACCGCGCAAGAGAGCGCTCGGCACGTTGGCCGGCTCTCCGCACATTTGGACTTTATGCTTTATCCCTTTTCCTTGAATTGCCACCATGCTCCTCCCTCGACCGTATGCGGCGCCCAGCGATCGTCTAGCCGCAGGAGTGCTGGGCACGCGTAGCACAAGCTGCCAGCTTGTGCTACAAATCCGCCGACCCCCATGTCCGCTGTGCACGCAGGGCAGCTTGCCGGTGAGAGCCGGTGCACCTTCGCGAGCCTAGTGGGGGCAGGGCGCGTGGCTATAGCGTTTGTGCTGGAGAGACACAAGAGCAAATCGGCACTCCTCCAGCCTTGTCCTTGGCAGAGTCTTTTCTTGACGTAAAATGGAACGGACATGAGGAATCGGAGAAGAGGGGGAGTTAGCTTCGGCTTCGGCGACATGAGAAGTTTATGGCAGACATCGATATCAAAGCGTTGACCCAACTCATGCTCAAGGTGGGACTCATAACAGAAACGCAGCTCCAAGAAGCCTGGGATGAGGCGGGGCACCGAGGAGGTGAGCCAGGGGTTTTGCTTGGTGTCCTGCAACGGAAAAGCTACGTGACTCCCTTTCAGGTCAACAAGCTGCTCAAGGGGGAGACCGACGGTTACATACTGGGAGGTTACCGGATCCTCTACAAGATCGCCTCCGGCAGTTTCGGCAGGGTCTACCGAGCTGAGGATCCTCATACCGGGCGCATCGTTGCCATCAAGGTACTCAGGCGCCGCTGGAGCGATGACGAACACACGATCGAGTTGTTCGAGCGCGAAGGCCACGTGGGACTGTCGCTGCGGCATCCGAATATCGTCGAGACGGTCACGGTCAACCGCGACCCGGCTTCGGGGCAGTATTTCATCATCATGGAATTCGTCGAGGGGGGCAACCTCCGCGATTTCATGGGAATCCGCAAGAAGCTCGACCCGGCCGAGGCGATCCGCTTCACGGAAGACGCAGCATCCGGCCTCGTGTATGCCTACTCGCGCGGCGTGACCCACCGCGACATAAAACCGACCAACGTGCTCATCTCGACCCAGGGAACGGTCAAGCTGGTCGACTTCGGACTGGCCGGCATCTTCACGCGGAAGGGCCTCGAGCTGGAGGGCGGGGAAAAGCTGGATCGCACCGTCGATTATGCCGGGCTGGAGAAGGCGACCGGCGTCAAGTCGGGCGATATCCGCAGCGACATCTACTTCCTGGGCGCCGTTGTCTATGAGATGCTCACGGGGCGCTCGCCCTTGGCCCTCACCAAGGACCCTCGCCAGCGGATGAACAAGCGGCGCTTCGACAATGTGCAGCCGATGAGACGGGACGAAGTAAGCGGGCCGGCGTCGCTGTTTCAATTGGTCGAGCGGATGATGGCTTTGGACCCTTACCAGCGCTACCAAACTCCGGCGCAGCTCCTCGACGCCGTCCGCGAAGCGCGCAAGGACATCGAGGGTGTATCAAAAACCGACGACGCGAAACCGTCGGTTCCGTCGGTATTCGTTGTTGAGAAAAACGAGCGCCTGCAAGACGCCATGCGTGTCGATTTCAAGAGTCTGGGTTATCGAGTTTTCATTTCAGCCGACCCGATGCGCGCCATTGACCGCTTCCGTATGGTCCCCTACGATGCGCTGATCCTGGACGCCGGCACGACCGGCGAGGAGGGGAGGCTCATTTTCGAGCGGATCATGAAAGAAGCTCAGCGCCGCGAACTCAGCTGCGAGGGAATTCTCATCCTTTCGGAGGAGCAGGCCGAGTGGGCCGCCGAGGTTGCCAGCCTGCCGCAAGTGGCGGTCATGGTCCGCCCGATCACTCTTCAGAGAGTTCGCCAGAAGCTCCAGGAGCTGGTGCCGTCGCAGGGGGCGAGCGAAGAATAATCTGCGGTCATTTCTGAGAATCGCGGCTGCGCGACCCCGTCCGATGCCGTGGCCGAGGTGCCGCGTGCGAAGGGGAATCCAGCCAGGTCGTTTCTGCGAAAGAAGTTCTTATACAGGAGGGAAGAGTAAAGGGCGTGCCAGCATTTGTTTGATCTAGATGCCATTTGGTTGCTGCGCTCGATGCTTTCCGTCGTGGAAATGCCGATCATTCAGACCGGTGTACAAGTGCTTCTGGGAACCGATGCGCTTTCTGAATGCTGCTTCATTCACAACGGGACAGATGGTAGATTCTCCCTGGCGTTCTAGGGTATCTCTTCCCAGGAAGAGATACCCTAGCGCTTCTTCTTCAGGCGAGCCGAGCTGCTACTTGCAGCACGAGGCGCAGCAGAACGGACAAGTGGGGTCGTCGCACTGGTCGCAGGCGGGGCAACCCTGGTCGCAGCAAACGGCCGCCGGCGTCTGATGGACGGCCTCGGCCGCCTGGGCCGGCAGAAATCTGCCCGCCCAGAGCGTTGCGGCACTGCCTAGCACGCCGAGGAAGAGCAGAACGAAGACTCGCTTTCGCATGGGAACTTCTCCTTGTAGAGAGAAACGATGCGCTCCCGGGAACACCCCTGAGGAGCCATTGAACGTGAGTCCTGAGTTTCTTGGTTCGGCAGGTTTACGGCTTTTCCGACAGGCCTTGATCGACGTAGGCCACCAGTTTGACCAACTGGTCCATATCGCGCGGGCCAACCAGTGTCAGTGCAGTTCCCTGGTTCTGCCAGGAGCAGGCCAGGCAACCTTCGCATTGCGCGATCCGAGCACTCTGACCGTGGACTTGTGTTTCGAGAACTGCCCGCTTGCCAAAACTAACCGGGTGGTCAGGGTTGCCCTGCACCAGCAGCAGCTGTTCGCCGCGGCAGAGCAGCTTGCATTGCACCAGACTGCAGCGGCCGGACCGGCAGAGACAACACTCCTCAAGCTGGCAGCCTTCAGGGAGATCGCTTGATCTCAGGATGCGGAAATCCACACGCCGGGCTGCTTCTTGCAGGCTCACCGGTTCCGCAGAGCGAAGAGCCAAAAGGTCGTCCAGGGAGGGGTCGCCCTCTGCGCCGGTTATGGAAAGCGGCGCTACAATAGTGGGCTCCGGGCCAGGCCTGTGCAGCAGCCAGCCGATAGCCACGGCGAGGAGCACGAGTGCAGCCAGCGCGACACGGCGAAAACGGGCGATGAAGCGACGCCGTGATGCAGGAGCCGGAGAGCCAGCCCCCAGGCGCGCTTCCAGGCGTTCCCACAAATCGCCTGGTGGCTCGGGCTCGCTCCAATGTGCAGCAGCCTCCGAAATTTCCTGCATGGCGATTAACTTGGCAGAACATACGGGGCAAGTTTTCAAGTGTGCTTCAACCGGGACGCGCTCTGGCGCATCTAGCTCGCCATCGTGCAGGCGGCTTAGCAGGGTTTGTACTTGTTCACAATTCATCGTTGTTGCTCTTGTTCCATGCGCCGCAGGAAAGCTTGCAGCTCCGCCCGTGCCCGGTTCAATTGAGAGGCGACGGTTCCTGGCGCGATTGCAAGGACTTCCGCGATCTGCTGATAGCTCAACCCCTCGACCTCGCGCAGCAAGAAAACCGCTCGAAGCGAGGCGTCCAGGTCGTGAAGGGCACGCTCCAGCAGGTCTGCCTGCTCCAAGACGCGCTCAGGTCTGGGCGCCTCGCAGGCTGGTTCGGCGATCAACGGCTCCAGGGGCCGCCGCCGGCCCAGGTGCCGCAAACATTCATTAACGGCGATGCGATAAAGCCAGGTTGGCAGAGCGGAAGCGCCGCGAAAACCACCTATTCGAGAGAACACGCGTAGGAAGATTTCCTGCGTCAGATCCGCGGCATCCGCTCGGCCGACCATGCGCACCGCCAGCCGGTAGACCATGCGGTGGTGGCGGTCGTACAGGTGCCTCTGGGCTTCTCGGTCGCCCGCCTGACATTTCGCGACTACCTCAGCCCAATCGTCAGCCATGTCACCCATCCGACCGCTTCATTGACCCGACAATAGGTTAGACCCGATGGTCAGCTGGTTTCTTCTCGATTATTTGCGGAATTCGGACGGGTGGCCGGGGCTAACTGGACTGAGACACTGCCTGCCAAACCTTACGGGGGCTCACTTGACGGGCCGGCCCATGCGTTCCATGAGTTTCTTCATGTCTTCCCAGACATCTTTCTTCTTGTCCGGGCTGCGCAGGAGGTAAGCCGGGTGGTAGGTGCAGATCACCGGTATGCCGCGAAAGTCGAGGAACTGACCGCGTAGCTTGCCGACAGAGACCTTGGTGTCCAGCAGGTTCTGGGCGGCGCAAGCGCCCAGGGCGCAAATGAACTTGGGGCGCAGCAGCTCGAGCTGCTTTTCCAAATACTCGCGGCAATTGGCCGCCTCGTCAGGCAGGGGAGTTCGATTGCCCGGCGGCCGGCACTTGATGATGTTGCAGATGTAAACCTCTTCGCGCTTCATCCCGCAAGCCACGATGATGCGATTCAGCAGTTGCCCGGCAGCGCCGACGAATGGCTCGCCTTGAGCATCTTCATCCGCACCCGGCGCTTCTCCGACAAAGCAGAGTTCGGCGTCCAACTTGCCGACGCCAAAAACCGTCTGCGTTCGGGTTGAGGCAAGTTCATGGCAGCGCGTGCACTTGGCAACGCGTCCCGTCAGCACCTCGAGTTCCTGCCGCCTTTGACCGAGGTTCACCGCTGGGGCCGTCACGATGGGTTCTCCTCCCTGAGGCGACTGCTGTGCTTCAACCGCGGCCGTTTCGAAGTTGTTTCCGAAGAGAGAGGCCGCTGAACCAGTGCCGTCTGCAGCGGGAATCCAGTCGACGCCGGCTGCTCGAAGGCTATCGACGTGCTGGCGAGCTATGCGCGTCCATTCGGCGGGACTACGTTCAGACATATAATGCTCCGTGGGGCTTCTTACTTCTCTCCTCGGGCGAAGAGGCATACGACCTATGAGTCGTATAGGACTTATATCCTGAGGGGCGAGGTGCTTCTTGGTATTCTGTAGATCTCCATATGGTTACCGTCGGTCTTGTCCAGATGCGCTGTGAAGCGGAACCGGAAGCGAACGTCGAGAAAGCGGTCCAGCGGATTCGCGAGGCGGCGAAATCCGGGGCGCAAATCATTTGCTTGCAAGAACTCTTCCGGTCCCGCTACTTCTGCCAGGTTCAGGAGCCACGCATTTTCGACCTGGCCGAGCCGATTCCCGGGCCCACGTCGGACCGGCTCGCGACCTTGGCGCGCGAGACCGGCACCGTGATCGTGGGCTCGCTGTTCGAACGCCGCACTGCCGGCGTGTACCACAACACCGCCGTCGTCCTCGATGCGGACGGCGCGCTGCTGGGGATCTATCGCAAGATGCACATCCCCGACGACCCGCTCTATTTTGAGAAGTACTATTTCACGCCGGGCGACCTGGGGTTTCGGGCCTTCGACACGCGCTTCGGCCGCATCGGCGTCCTGGTGTGCTGGGATCAATGGTATCCCGAGGCCGCCAGGCTGACGGCGCTGCAGGGCGCGCAAATCATCTTCTATCCGACGGCAATCGGCTGGCATCCGCGCGAAAAAGCGGAGTTCGGCGCCGCCCAGCACTCGGCCTGGGAACTCATTCAGCGCTCGCACGCGCTGGCCAATGGTGTGTACGTCGTCTCCGTGAACCGGGTGGGACACGAAGGGTCGGCGGGTGCGGGATTGGAATTCTGGGGCGCTTCCTTCGTCAGCGAGCCCTTCGGCAGCGTGGTTGCACGGGCGTCCCATGATCGGGAAGAGGTCCTGACCGTGCCGTGCGATCTCAAGCGCATCGAAGAGATCCGCCGGAACTGGCCTTTCTTACGCGACCGGCGCATCGACGCCTACGGCGACATCACCCGGCGGATGATCGATTGACAGCCAACCGGAGGGACAATGGTCCAGTTTGAGAAGCTCGCCACGGAATAGGCCATGGTGCGCTGAAGGACCAGCGAAGCGACGCTTATGCGTGACGCTGAGCGTTGGCGGTCAGCCATTCCAAGAATTGGCTCTTGCAAGTAGGGTCCTTGAACTCAATCCGCGGGCGGACATTGAGCTTTCCCCGCTCGACGTGCCGCACTTCGAGCCAGTCCAAGGTGATTTCAACGATTGAATTAGCCCATAAGGCCGAGTGCCAGGTTGGAATTTCCGATTTGAAATTCTCGATAGTCTTCTCAATGTCAGAGAAGTCGACGTTCGGGGTCGGGTGCACATTGGAGATGATGATTATCCCAGGATGGAAGTCCGGAATGACCGAGAGATTGTCGGAATCGATAGGAAAATCAGATGTTAGGAGCGTGCTGCCTTCGGCAAAGAAGCGCGGCAGGATAGTCCCATCTTTGTTCTGGCTGCGCATTCGCGCTTCTTTAGTTTTCAATTTACGCGGGAACCTGATAACTTCGACCAGGTCTTGCTTTGAGCATGATCTGACGAGCCGCTTGCAATCCATGCACTCGTCGAGCTGAATGGCGTTCATTTGACAGGTCTGCCGAAGTAGCACGCCAAAGCGTCCATAAGTTCTCTTAATGAATCTGGATCCAGTTCGAAATCGTCTGCTATCGCCATGATGCTTAATCCGTCGGCCAATTCGGCAAAAACTCGTGACAATGGGAAACGGGTACCTCTGATGACTGGCATTCCGCGCATGACGTCAGGCTCGGCGCTAACTAGATCCCGAAGAACCACCAGGGAATGGTTGAGCCGTTCGGCGAACCACTCTCCTCGGTGCACAACCTGCTTTGGGGCATCTATAAGCGGGAACCAATCTCGAAGCGATGGGTTTTTTCCCTCGCTGACCGGAAAATCTCTACGCAAACCCCAAACAACTTCGCCTTTTCCGCGCTTAACCGGCGGCATTTGGGTTCCCTCCATCCTTTGCCTGCGTTGGCGGTGCATCATCTGATTCTGCGAGCACGCTTGTTTCCCAAGGTTTATCTCGTAAGGCGTCTTTAACGCTTGCAGCCTTTCTATCCGCACGCTCACACGCCCCTTTCAGTTCCGAAATGTCAGCCGCATCCAAAGCTATCTGAATCCTCCTGGGGTTTTGCCCTTCAAAGTAATCGATCACGAGCTCGTGCGACACGATAGCCCGTAAGATCTCGTTGCCGAGCTCATCGAACAGGGGCCGAATCTGGGTCACAATTCGAGCGTGCGAATAGAGCTTTTCTTGCACGTAAGCCAATTGCTCAGCCCTGGTTATCAAGGCCAATGGATGATTGGCATTAATTCTCCGCAGAGCCTCGGCTATGGCCGGCCGGGCTTCCGACCACAGATGAAGAGCTTCGGTCTTTTCGTTTTTCTCCAAGGTTCTTTCAAAATTCGCCGGGATTGCACCGTCCAGAAGCGCATCCGGTTGCCATCCGTAACGGCTTAGTATTCGTTGAAGATTCACGAACACGTCCAGCATGCGCTGAATGTCGGCTGGCGGTATTCCTAGCTCGGCTGCGGCCACGTCGAAGGCCGGTTTACCTGAGTAGTTAGCGAGGAGTAACGACTTGTTCGAATTGCGTGCAACAAACAGCAGTTCCTTCAAAGTAGTCTTGGGCAGGATTACCGCTGTTGGATCTGATGGCATTGGGGGACCCTCCTGCCAGGGGACAGCACAAAATGTACCGTGCCCTAGGTTCTGCGTCAACCAGCGAAAGTTTGCCAGTAACCGGTGTGCGAAGTAGGAGCAACCTGTTAAGCAGGTTTCCCCCTGGCTCTTCTTTAGTGTCTTTCCGCTGAAGTTCTATGCCACTTGCGGAGAACTTTCTTGTTCATAGAATGAACTTCTACAAATGCCGCACTGGCGATTATTTCCCGGTTTTTCCGGGAAAACCTCACTCTATCA
>Ga0310039_10002261_pt1 | contig 12904 bp, 11 predicted proteins | sample Sb_taG_4_FD_200460 | JGI IMG/M metagenome (GOLD analysis project Ga0310039, IMG submission 200460) | Peat soil microbial communities from Weissenstadt, Germany - Sb_50d_6_BS metaG (v2) (version 2) | ecosystem: Environmental > Terrestrial > Soil > Wetlands > Peat | place: Germany: Weissenstadt... | reverse complement strand
CGATCAGGAAGGCCAGCCCGCCGAACATGCGCCGCTCGACGCCCTCCTCTGGGGGTATGAGCTCGCGGACGCGGTTGGCGAGATCCTCGTCGTAGGCCATCGGCGGATTATTCCGGGTCAGGCGGGCCGCGGCTGACCCTGCCCCGCGACGCCATCGGCGGGCGCGCGCTAGCGTAGGGGAACGTGACGCTTCCTGTGGAGGGCTATCGGCTCGAGCGGATCTCATCGAAGGCCTATGAGCATCCCGCCGATCGCGCGGCGACGGCGACGCTGAAGGCGATCCCGCACCTCGACACGGTCGTGGGAAAACTCATTGAGTTCGGCTACGAGCGCGCATTGCGCCGGGGAGTGCTGGGCTCGGCGGTGCGCCTCGGCGAGGATCAACTCCACCACGTCTGGCAGGCGCACGCGCGCGCGTACGCGACGCTCGATCTCGAGCCGGTGCCCGATCTGTATCTCACGCAGTACCCGATCGCGAACGCGATGACGATCGGCGCGGGCAAGCCGATCGTGGTCGTGAACTCCGAGCTCGTGCAGCTGCTGGACGCAGAGCAGCTGCGTGGGGTGTTCGCCCACGAGGCGGGGCACGTGCTGTCAGAGCACGTGCTGTACCGCACGGCGCTCGTGATCGTCCTGCGGCTCACGGCGCTGCCCGGTGTCCCGCTGCCGCTGTTCCCGTTGCGGGCGGCGCTGATGGAGTGGTTCCGCGCCGCCGAGCTGAGCTGTGACCGCGCGGCGGCGCTGGTGATCCGCGACCCGGTCGCGGTGTGCCGCACGCTGATGGTGATCACCGCGGGCGCGGAGGCCGCGAACCTCGATCTCGACGTGTTCATGCAGCAGGGCCAGGAGTACCGCGAGCGGGCCTCGCCGTTCGACCGCTTCTCGCGGCTGCTGGTCGATCTGAACCTGACTCACCCGATGTCGGTCCAGCGCGTGCACGAGCTGATGGAGTGGGTGAAGGCGGGCGACTACGACCGCATCGTTGGGGGCGAGTACACCTCCCGCGACGAGCCGCTGAGACCGCGCGCCGAGGCGGGCGACGCGGTCGCGCACTACGCCGAGCGGTTTCGCGACACGTTCAAGGACTTGGGCGAGTCGATCAACGACGCCGGGCAGCAGTTGAGCGACTGGTTGCGAAAGACGCGCGACGGAGACAGCGACGGGGACGGCGACGGCGACGGCGCCGAGTAGCTGCCCGCGTGCGCACCGCGCCGCGGGCGGCTGACCGTCGAGGCCATTGGCTTTGCTCCACTCCATTCACTCCAGATAAGCGCCCGAGCCCCTCACGAGCGCCACGGCGGCGATCGATATGTTCTGAGGCAGTGGCTGATGACCTGCTCCTCCCCACCTCGCCGCGGATGGGCGCACCCAGTCTAAGAACCTGTTTCAAGAAGATCGGCGCGTCCGGATGTGGGTGGGTGGGATCTTTACCCGGCGCTGGACCGATCGAAGATCCATGGGATCTTCGATCGTCGCCACGTGACGGCTCGCACATGCTGGGCGATCACGGATGATCGGCAGCATGCGCTTCGCCGGGTGGGCGGGCATCCGATCAATCCAGCTTGATCCATGAACACCCCGACCACACCGCCTATCTCGAAACAGGTTCCGAGCCCGCCCGCCACGGATCGCTACAAGTGGGTGGCGCTGTCGAACGTGACGCTGGGCGTGCTGCTGGCGACGCTCGACGGGTCGATCGTGCTGATCGCGATGCCGAGCATCTTCAGAGGCATCAAGCTCGATCCACTGGAGCCCGCGAACAGCTTCTACCTGCTGTGGATGATCCTCGGGTTCCTGGTCGTGACGAGCGTGTTGATCGTGAGCCTGGGGCGACTCGGGGACATGTATGGCCGGGTGAAGATGTACAACCTCGGCTTCGTCGTCTACACGCTCGCCTCGCTGTTCTTGACGGTCGACTGGATGACCGGGCGCGACGGCGCGCTGTACCTGATCGCCTTCCGCATCGTGCAGGGGATCGGCGCGGCCTTCCTGCTCGCGAACTCCGCGGCGATCCTGACCGACGCCTTCCCCGCCAACCAGCGCGGGATGGCGCTCGGGATCAACAACATCGTCGGTGTGAGTGGCGTCTTCATCGGGCTGATCCTCGGCGGCCTGCTCGCGCCGATCGACTGGCGCGCGGTCTTTCTGATCTCGGTGCCGATCGGCCTGTTCGGAACCGTGTGGGCGTATCTGAAACTCGAGGAGCGCTCGACGCCCAAACGCGCTCGGGTCGACTGGGCGGGCAACCTCTCCTTCGCCCTCGGGCTGATCCTGATCATGGTGTCGGTCACATACGGCATCCGTCCCTACGGCGGCCATGCCACCGGCTGGACGAGCCCGCGGGTGATCGCCCTGCTCGGCGGCGGGATCGCCTGTCTGGTGGTCTTCGCGGCGATCGAGCAACGTGTCGCCGAGCCGATGTTTCGTCTGCCGCTGTTTCGCATCCGTGCGTTCACGTTCGGCACGTTCTCGACCTTTCTCTCGGCGGTCGCCCGCGGGGGCCTGATGTTCATGCTGATCATCTGGCTGCAGGGCATCTGGCTGCCCCAGCACGGCTACGACTACACCGAAACGCCGCTGTGGGCCGGGATCTACATGCTGCCGCTGATCGTCGGCATGCTGCTGGCCGGACCCACTTCCGGATACCTGTCCGACCGCTTCGGCGCGCGAGCGTTCGCGACCGGCGGGATGCTGGGCGCGGCGCTCAGCTTCTTCCTGCTCGCGCTCCTGCCCACCGATTTCTCCTATCCGCCGTTCGCGCTCGTCCTCTTCCTGAACGGCATCTCGATGGGCATGTTCGCCTCCCCGAACCGCGCCGCCGTGATGAACAGCCTGCCCGCGGGCGACAGAGGCGCCGGTGGAGGGATGAACCAGACCTTTCAGAACTCCGCCCAGGTGCTGTCGATCGGGATCTTCTTCACGCTGATGATCTTCGGCCTGGCCTCGACGCTGCCCGCCACGATGCTCGCCGGCCTGCGCGCCCACGGCGTCGCTTTCGCCACCGCTCACGCCGGCGCGCATCTACCGCCCGTGTCGATCCTGTTCGCCGCGTTCCTCGGCTACAACCCGATCGAACACCTCTTGGGCCCACACGCGCTGGCTGCACTCTCCGTGCACAACCGCGCAACGCTCACCGGCAAGTCGTTCTTCCCCCACCTGATCTCCGCGCCGTTTCGCTCGGGGCTGCACGAGGCGTTCGCGTTCGCGATCGTCGCCTGCCTGATCGCCGCGGGCGCATCGCTGATGCGGGGCGGCAAGTATCAATACGCGGCGCCTGTGACTGCGTCCGGCACAATCGTCTCAACCCCAGCCAGAGAGGAACAGCATGCAAGTTGAGTGGTACGGCCAGTCGGCGTTTCGCCTCGCGTCAGCGGACATGATGACCGTGGCGATCGACCCGTTCGGTGACATGTCGGCGCTGACCAGCGCCCGCGGGATGAAGTTCGACTATCCGCCGATCGCGGGCGTGGAGGCGCAGCTGCTGCTCGTGACCCACGAGCACATCGACCACAACGGCGTGGAGGCGATCGGCGGAGAGCCCACGATCCTGCGCTCGACCGCGGGCAAGCTCGAGTCACCGGTAGGCGAGGTCACGGCTGTCGCGTCTGAGCACGATGAGGCCGCCGGCACCGAGCGCGGGCCGAACACGATCTTTGTGTTCAGCTTCGACGGAGTGAGGATCTGCCACATGGGGGACTTCGGACAGAGCGAGCTGCGCGACGAGCAGGCGACGGCAATCGGCGCGATCGACCTGCTGATCTTGCCGGTCGGCGGCGGTCCCACGATCGGAGCGGATGGCGCCGCGGCAATCGTGCAGCGACTGTCACCGCGTTGGGTCGTGCCGATGCACTACCGCACCCCGAGGATCGGCTTCCTGGAGACCGCGGACGCCTTCTTGGAGCGCCATCCCGACGTACACCGCCTCGGCGCCTCGACCTTCGATACCGCGGAGCTGCCCGCCGCGAACGGTCCGCTCGTGGTCCTACCAGCCGCGCCGTAGCGCTATTTGCTCCTATACGAAACGATCGCGATGGTGCGGATCGCGATGGTGCGGCCCAACCCACCACGGCAGCCGAGGCTCAGCTGCGGATGCCCGGCAGAGCGGCCTCGGTGACCTTGCGGCCAAGCTCGCGCACCTGATCGTCCGATAGGTGCTCGACGTCCAGCCCGGCCTGTGCGAGCTCATGGCGAACGTTTACAGCTGCCTGCACACTGTCCACCGCTCGTGCGAGGTTGGCCAGAACACGACTGACAAGCGGATCCTCGAGGGAGTTGGCCCCGTCCTTCGTTGGCTTCATCAGCCAACTGCGGAGCGCCTGGGCCTCGCTCAGGGCAAGATCCAGGGTGATGCTGTGCTCTGCGTCGAGCTCCCCGTTTGCCTGACCGTTTGTCGAGGCTACTTGATCGGTCGTCTGCTCAATCGTGCTCATGGTAGATGCTGTATCGGCCGTTTCTAATCTCCACTTGAGAGTTCTGGGAGCAATTTTTTCGAGCCCTCGAAGGAGGAGGCGCGCTTCGCGCCTACGCAGGTCTTGGACATTCGGGCCAGCAGGCGCGACTTCGCGCGCTGATTCTGCTGGCCGAAGTCCAAGCCTGCTTTGCTGTTTATTACAAAAGACTGGTCGAAGGTCAGGTCTGCTTTTACTGTCTATTACATACAAAGGCCGGCCCTAGCCCGTCACCAGTGCATGCGGAGTGCCTTTGGTAGCGGCGTCGCTGAGGGACGTGATTACGTCGCGGAATAATCATGCGGCTAAGGTCACCGGTTCGATCGCTCCATTTTTCTTGTCTGCGGGCTAACCCCCGGGGCGCAGGTGCGGCGGGTGCCGAAGGCGCCAGGGGTCCGCGTCGCTTGGCATCCTGGGGGAATGGACGAATCTGGACATCCTCGTTATCGCGACAACGAGGGCTCGCGCTTCTACAGGGCGGGTCGTCTGTCGCCGGAGGAAACCTGGCAGGCTCTCGGGGACGAGTTGGGGCGCGTTCTCATGGATGCGCAGCGGGCCTTTTGGCGTAAACCGCTGCGCATGGATGCAGAGCGTGTCCGCTGGTGGCACGGCGCGATCTTCGCCCGTCACTTTCCCCACGATGGTGGGCGCTTCCGCCAGGAGCGGGCGTTCTTTGGCGTGGTGATGCCGAGCGGCGGAATGCGGCAGTTGGAGGGGGTTGCCCCCGAGGCGATCCGCCACGAGCTTTCCGCTGTCTGCACGTCGTTCAACGAGCGTGTTGCCACCTTCAATGATGTGGATGCGGCGAGCATCCTCGACCGCACGCGAGCGGTGGCGGCTCTGTATGCCGGCATCCTGCGTGTCCATCCTTTCGCGGACGGCAACCACCGTACGAGCTTCGTCGCGCTCTCGGCCGCACTGTGGTCGCTGGGACTGTCGAACGTCGAGCTCGAGGAGGACAACGAGATAATTGCCCACGATGATGCGCTGGTGCCTGCGCTCTTGTCTCAGGAGGGGAGCACCGAGCCGTTTGCGCAGCTGCTGACCGAACTTATCGAACGCTCGATAGGCTCGACAGGGTCGGGGACATGAGCTACGCTCAGGGCATGGGAAACGGGTTTCCAAAACTTGACCGTGCACATACGGTCCGCAAAGGGCGTCTCGTCGAGACGACGCCGGAGGTCAATCGCGAAGTCGCCGAAAGCGCGATGCTGCTCTCCCAGGGCGCCCGTCGCGCGATCGAGATGCGCAACGAGGCCCGTAACGGCGCCTGCGCAGGTCCCGACCGTTCGTCCGGCAGGCGCGACTTCGCGCGCTGATTCTGCCGGCCGAAGGTCGGGGCCTGCTTTGCTATTTATTACAAAGTCCGGCCGAAGGCCGCAGAAGACGAACTTAAACCTGGCAGATCCGCAATAATAGCCCCGCAGATCCGCAAAATCTAGAGCGCAGATCCGCAAACCTGCGCAGGTCCCGGCACATTCGGCCGAACGGACCGACTTCGCGGGGTGGGCGGGTGCCCAATCCTGCCGGCCGAAGTCCGGGCACAGCTGGTTATTACAAAGGGCAGGCCCTAGCTCGTCACGAGTGCAGACTTCTCCGTGGGTCAGCCTGTATCGAGGGAGAGTTGAAGTTTCTGCTTGGCCACGACAAATGGGTCATACGCATCTCGCGGTGGCCTACCGGCTCGAATCACGTCGCGCATCTCGAGGATCGCTGGCGAGCCGACGTAGTAGCGACCGCGGGTCTCGCCCCTTGGTACCAGCAGGCCCGCCCTCACCATGGCTTGAAGATCCCGCGTCGCCGTCAGGTTGGATATCTCCTCGCCCGTAGAGGACTCCACGACCGACAGGTATGAGTTTCTGCGTAGCCGGAGACCGAGCGCGGCCTCCGAAAGTCCAGCTGCACATCGATCCGGCAGTCGGTGTGCAGCCGCCAGTTCAGAGCACTCGGAGTAAAGCCGCTCGATCTCCTCGATGCGGCGCAGATGGGTCTTTGCCTGCCGGTAGTGCGCCCTCAGCATGAATCTGATCCAGGGGCGCGCGTCGTTCTCCGGATGCCAGCCGGCTTGCCCGACCTCGGCGAGAATGTCGTAGTAGGCCTGGGTGTTGCGTCCGAGGTACTCCTCGACACTCGAGAACACTGGTGCGTTGATTCGATCGCGAGCGATCACGAGCGTTTGTAGGCATCTGGCCATGCGTCCGTTTCCGTCGCGAAAGGGATGGATCATCACGAGGTTGAGATGCGCCATCGCCGCTCGGATCAATGTAGGACAGTCATCCTGGCGCAGCGCATCCAGCATGGAGTTGATCAGCTCGCCTATCAGCTCAGCGTCTGGCCCCTCGTAGACGATCTGGCCGGTCGCGTCGTTTCTGACACCTATATAGCCACCACGCCAGCGTCCAGGGCTCTTGGAGAGATCGTGCTTCAACATCATGAAATGCAGGGCCTTGATCACGCCCGCGTCGACCACGGCATGATCATCCTCAGCCATATGCAGGACGTAGGTCATTGCGTCTCTGTAGCCGGCGAGGGCGAGTTGGGTCTCGACGCTGGCGTTCAGCGTCGGCTCGCCCTCGACCGCCGCGGCTACGTCGTCGAGACTCGCCTTGTAACCCTCGATGCTGTTGGAGCCCTGAACCGCACGGGCGAAGGTCATCCGCCGAAGGGTTCCGAACCAGCGCCGAGGTGTTGCCACCCGGTGTCGAAGATCTTCACGAAGCCCGTCGATGAGCCGAAGCACCTCGGTCTCCACCGGGTCTGGGGTTGGAGTGCGGTACACGGGAAGCTCGCTCATGATCTAACGATAATATCATAGCTTCATCTAGCGCTAGATTGATAGTCTCATTGCATCACTGGGAGTGGCCCAGTCCGTCGCCCGGGCTCCTTCAAAGTGTGGTCAACACCTCGACGTCATTTCCGTCGCCCATGGCGAGGATGCTCGCGTCGAACGTGACCAGGCGCACCCCGCGGCGACGGGCAAGTGTCAGTAGGTGCGCGTCGGTCACCTGCCGATAGCCAGCGATCGACGGCACGTCACTGTCGCTGATCGAGACGTCATCGGTCAGGAAGCGATGACCGGTGTGTGCGCGCAATGCTGAAAGCACCCCTCGTGCCGCATCGACGCCGATCGCGCTCGGCAGCACGATCAGGTTGGAGGACACCCGCACGAAGCCGCTCTCTGTGATCGGACATGTAGCCCATCCCGCGGAGCCGTTCGCCGCGAACCATGCGCGCATCGCCGCATGGTGCACGTGCGAGTCCCAAGCCAGCGCGACAAGCGCGTTGACGTCCAGCAGCGCCACCGGGAAAGCTCAATCCTCGTCGAGTGCTCGCCGCACCATCTCTGGCGTAATTGGCGGCGTACCTGCCGGCACACGGATGACCGGCAGTCCGTCGTCGGCCTCAACCCGAGCGGGGGTCAGCCCTCGACGAGCAAGCTCGGAGATAACTGAGCCGAGCGAGCGGCGCTCCCCAACGGCAAGCTGCCGCGCAACCACAACGACATCCTCATCGATGTTCAAGGTCGTCCGCACAAGATGATGCTAGCGCATCATCACATCAAATGGTCATTTTACTCCTCCGCTGCTTCGGCTTGCGGCCACGCCTGTCTTTGTCTCGAGCGCAAGGCCGGATCTCCGCTGGTTGGCTGTCGGGCGAAGAGACCGTGGCCCTTCTATGCGCTCAAGATTGCAGTGGGCGGCGTCGCACGCCGGCGGTGCCGGTTTGGCTAGAGGGACTCGCGTCGCAGTGGCATCTAAATAGCCCACAGAGGGCTATTTAGATGGCGCTGTGAGAGCTACGGTGACTTCATGAGCGCAGCGAGACCAAAGATCGGTGACTCGGCAGTCGACAGACAGCTCAAGCGCTACCGGGATGGCCCAAGCGACGCAGTTGCCGTTCGCGCATCATCACGCTCCACTAGCTCTACATAGGCAAGATATCTCGATGCCGAGCATGGCCAGACTTAATCTAGAGCGGACCGGATCGGAGATTCGCGACTTCTATGCGGTTCACCAGCTGGTGAAGGACATGCCAGCGGTTCGCCGGAAGTTGGCCGTATTGAACAAGGGCACGATCGAGGAGATGTCCTCGAATTGGGCTGGCTACGACCCAAGCCAGCGCCAAAGAGAACACTTCCAAGCTTGACACCTTCATCGAACTGCGCAACGCGATCGCTCATCGTGGGCTGCGCGATGCCGTCGTATATAAGACCACAGTCAAGAACTTCAACAACCACATACAGCGGTTGGCCACGCTAACGGAGTCTGCGGTAGAACAGCTGCTTGAGCGCTCGATCGGTCGTCATCCCTGGAAAACGCGGAACGGGTTGTGAGGGATAACGCTTGACCGCGCCCGGCTGCCCGATTTCCCCAACGACCGCGACCGTGAACTCAGGCCGAGCGGTTCGAGGTAGGACCGTTCGCGTCGGTCGCCTGCGTGGGCACCTGCGCGCTGTCCACCTGCGGCGGCTCATCGAACAGCTGGAGGTAGGGCTCGTAGCGAAAGAGCCTCGAGCGGCGCTGTCCGGTGACCTCCCGCAGCAGCCCTAGCTCCCGAAAGCGTGCCACGAGCCGGTTTGCCGTCGGAAAGGACACCTCGAGATCACGGCTGACGGCATTCACGTTGACGAGCGGCCGCTGAAAGAGCATCGACAGCAACCTCAGGCCGTTGGGACCCATATCGTCCATCACGAGCGTGCGGTTTCGCTCGCGAAGCTCGAAGATGCCCTCGGCCGTGTCCGCAGCCTGTTCCGCGGTCTCGGCCACACCCCGCAGGAAGAAGCGCAACCACCCCTCCCAGTCCCCTGAAAGACGCACCGCCATCAGGCGGTCGTAGTACTCGGCGCGGTGAAGCTTGAAGTAGTAGCTGAGGTAGAGCAGGGGAGCCCTCAGGGCCCTCCCCTCGACCAGCAGGAACGTGATCAACAGCCGTCCGACGCGGCCGTTCCCATCGAGGAAGGGATGGATCGTCTCGAACTGCGCATGCGCAAGAGCGGCCATGATCAAGAGAGAGGTCTGCTGCTCGGAATGCAGAAACATCTCGAAGTCGCCCAGGGCCTGCGTCATCTCGGGAACAGGTGGAGGGACGAATGTGGCCTGACTGAGCGACGCACCCGCCGGGCCGATCCAGTTCTGCGTTCTCCGGAACTCGCCCGGCGTAGCCCGCGAGCCCCGGCCGCCACGCAGGAGCTCGGCATGGATCTCCCGGATCAGCCGCAGGGAGAGCGGCAGCTCGTCCAGGCGCGACAGGCCATGGTTCATCGCCGCGATGTAGTTCACGATGTCGCCCACATCCCCGTGACGTCCCTGGGTCTCGGGCTCCAGTTCGACTTCCAAGAGATCTTCCAAGGTGCTCTGGGTGCCCTCGATCTGAGAGCTGAGGACCGCCTCGCGTCTCACGTACATGCCCACGAAGAAGTCCGGGTCGGGGATGACCTTCACCACCCCATCCAGGCGGCCCAGCGAGATGTCCGCCTGCGAGAGCAGCCCCAGCAACTCGCCGTCCAGCGCGACCGGTGGGTTGGGCGGCAGCGGAGCTGGGATGAAGGCGCGGTAGCCAGACGGCTGGGACACCAGCCGCCCAGCGCGGTGGTCATCTGCGGGCAAAGCTGGACCTTTCTAACATCGAGAGGCGACGAACGGTATTTACGGAAAGCAGCATATCCTTAAATAAGGCCTGGCCCAAGCGCCACTTGCCTACAGCCGCGTTACTAGCGCCGCCGCTACCGCCTGGTACTAACGCAAATAGGCAAGCGCTTGAATAACTGCGCCAAGACATTGCTGGCCCCACGCGCGCGGAGCAGCTCACTTAAAGGATCTGGTTTGGGCCCGAAGGAAAGCGCGGCTCCGCCGCGACTCGGCTGTCAGCCGCTCGGCGTCTGTCGGCAGGGATAGCAGGGGCTGTTTCCAGTGCAAGTCGGGCAGCCGGGAGGCGGGACCGGAGGGGGAGCCGGGCAGGCGATCATCGGGCAGGCCTCGCCGGCGGCGCAGGGAGGCGGGCATGGCGGACATGACACGGTGGAGCCGCTGGCACCCGTTGCGCTCTGCGGACACGGGGTTGGACAGACGATCATCGCCGTGCCGTTCGCGGCAGCGACGGGCGGGCACGATGGACACGTGGACGACACGTTGCCGCTGGAGGCCTCATAGACACATGGGGGCGGGCAGATAGGTGGGGTGGCGGTCGCGGTGGTCGTGCCCGAGCTCGCGCACGGAACCGGACAGATGACCGTCGGCGTGGCGGCGGTTCCTGGGCTCGAGGTGGGGGTGCTGGTGCTGGCCACACATGGCGCCGGGCAGGGAACAGCTGGGCAAGCTGTATCGGGTGCGCAGGTCGGCGGCGAAGGGCAGGGCGCAACGGTGCACGTGGAAGCATCCGGCGGGCATGGCGGTGCGCACGGCAGGGGCTTGACGACCGTCGAGGTCGTCCGTGTGCGTCTGTCCGCGGGCCTGCCATCGCGCTTGTGCCTCTTGATCGACCGGGCGTGATGGCGGTGGCGATGACGGCGCTTGGTCGATCCGCCTGTCGCCTTTGGGTGGCTGGAGACGACGAGGGGGACTTCGCATGCCGGCGGAGAGCCGGTCGTGCTCGTCGGGACGACGGCGTTGCCGGTTCCTGAGCTGCCCGCCTGGCCGCTTGCGAGCGCCGGCAGCGCGCCGATCGCTGCGGCGCATAGACAGACGATCACCAGCCGGTGAGCGCGCATCGCTTCAATGTAGCGCGACCTCGGCTGAGAATCGCGCTCCGCTGGCGATCGGCGGCCGGTCCCGCGGCGCCTCAGGGCATCGATGGTCTAGCGGCCGGTGGCGCGCCGGTAGCGGGCGACCGCCACCGGGGCGAAGACCGCGATGATCACGAACGCCCATACGACGGCGCCCCACACGTTGTTGTGCGCGGGCGCCCCGAGCCAGAGCGAGCGCATGGCGTTGACGGTGATCGTGAAGGGGTTCACTTCGGCGAACCCGCGCAGCACTTCGGGCATCGAGGCCACCGGCACGAATGCGGAGGAGATGAACGTCAGGGGAAAGACGGCGATGAAGGCGACGGAGTTGGCGGCCTCGGGCGTCGAGGTGAGCATGCCGACAAACGCGAAGACCCAGGAGAACGCGTAGCCGAACAGCAGCAGCAGCCCGAAGCCGGCCACGGCGTGCAGGAAGCTCGTGTGGAAGTGAAAGCCGATCAAGAGGCCGGTGGCGATCAGGATCGCTGCCGAGAGGCCGTTCGTGACGACGTCGGCGAGCGTGCGCCCGGCGAGGACCGCGGGGCGCGCCATCGGCAGCGAGCGGAAGCGGTCGATCAACCCCTTGTGGAGATCCTCGTTGAGGCCGAGCGCGGTCACGAAGCCGCCGAACGCGATGTTCTGCACGATGATCCCCGGGATGAGGAAGTCGGCGTAGCTGAAGCCGGGCGTCTTGATCGCACCGCCGAAGACGTAGCGGAACAGCAGCACGAACATGATCGGCTGCACGGTGAACGCGATCAGCAGCTCCGGAGCGCGGGGCAGTCGGATGAGGTTTCGCTCGGCGATGATCAGGGTGTCGGTGACGAGTCGTCTCATTCGTCCTTGTTCTCCTGCTTGGTCTCGTCGGTGTCGGCTTCGGCGGCGTGCCCCGTCAGCGCGAGGAACACGTCGTCGAGCGTGGGACGGCGCAGCGCGATGTCCTCCACACCGACCCCCGCCTCGTCCAGCCGGCGCACCGCCGCGACGATCGCGCCGCTGCGCCGGTGGACCCCAACCCTCACGACCTCACCGACGACGCTCGGCGGCTCGTCGGCCATCGACGCGAGCGCCCGCGCGGCGACCTCGGCATGGGCCGCGTCGTCGAGGCGGATCTCGAGGCGCTCACCGCCGACGCGATCCTTGAGCTCGTCCGGGGTGCCGCCCGCGATCACACGGCCCTGATCGATCACCGCGATCTCGCTCGCGAGCCGGTCGGCCTCGTCCAGGTACTGCGTCGTCAGCAGCACCGTGGTGCCCTCGGAGACCAGGCCTTCGATCACCTCCCACAGACTCAGTCGACTGCGGGGATCCAAGCCCGTCGTCGGCTCATCGAGGAACAGCACGGGCGGCTGCGCCACGAGCGCCGCGGCGAGGTCGAGGCGGCGACGCATACCGCCCGAGTAGGTCTTCGTAGGCCGGTTCGCGGCGTCGAGCAGTTCGAAGCGCTCGAGCAGCTCCCGACCGCGCGCCTTGGCCGAGCGGCGGTTCATCCCATACAGGCGTCCGACCATCGTGAGGTTCTCGAGGCCGGTCAGGTTTTCGTCGACCGCGGCGTACTGCCCGGCCAATCCGATCCGCTCGCGCAGCTTCGCTGCATCGCGCTGAACATCGAGGCCCACGACTCGTGCGCTGCCGGCGTCCGCCTTCAGCAGGGTCGCGAGCACGCGCACGAGGGTCGTCTTGCCGGCGCCGTTCGGTCCGAGCAGACCGAGCACCTCGCCTTGGCGCGCGAGCA
>Ga0310039_10002249_pt1 | contig 12935 bp, 3 predicted proteins | sample Sb_taG_4_FD_200460 | JGI IMG/M metagenome (GOLD analysis project Ga0310039, IMG submission 200460) | Peat soil microbial communities from Weissenstadt, Germany - Sb_50d_6_BS metaG (v2) (version 2) | ecosystem: Environmental > Terrestrial > Soil > Wetlands > Peat | place: Germany: Weissenstadt... | reverse complement strand
AACTCCAGTGCCAATTTGGCGCGGGTGCAGATGCCCGACGGCACGATCAGCAGCATGGCGTACGATAGCGGCCATCATCTGCGAAGCTGGACGAATCCCTTAGGCGACCACAGCACGGTCACTTACGACAGCAGCAGCCGGGTGACCGCCGTGTGGCAGCCGCTGGGTCAGAGGTCGAGCTTTAGCTACGGCTCCAACGTCACCGGCCTGACCAACCCGCGGGCGCAGCGCGTCACGCAGACTTTCAATGCCAGCAGCTCGATCCTCAACTACGCTACCAACGCAGCGGCTCAGCGCACTTCGTACACCTGGTCCAGCAGCACGCTGAATAAAGTGACCAATGCGCTGAGTCAACAAACCAGCACGAAGATGGCGGCCGTCGCCAGCTCAGGGCCGCAACCGTACCGGCTGCTGAGTATCACGACGGCGCTATCGAACCGCTGGACGATGACGTACATCAATCCAAGCGGCCCCCCGCCGTTGCCGGTCACCATCCAGGATCCCCTGGGAAACACGAGCACGCTCCGCTGGGACACGAACAATAACCGCAGCGTGGTGATCGATGCCTTTGGCAACCGCGTGAGCTACAGCTACAACGGCTCGGGGCAATTGACCGGCGTGAATAACGCCCTGGGGCTGCGTATTACGACCTTGTATGATTCCGTGGGCCGGCGGCTGGCGGACATCAACCAACTGGGGCTGCGGACGACGTATGGCTACAATGCCTACAGCCAGCGGCAGCGGGTAGTCAACCCGATCGGTCAGATTACGACGCTGCTGAGCGATGTTCTCAACCGTCCGACCGTGCAAATCGATTGCCTGAACCGGCGCACGACCTATCTCTACGATGCCAACGGCCGATTGATCGCTACCATCGATCCTTTGGGGAACCGGGTAACGCAGATCTACGACCAGAACGGCAATCTGCTGGCGCGCATCAATCAACTGGGCAATCGGACGAGTTGGACCTACGATGCCGCGGGCAACGCGATCCGCGTGATGAATCCGCTGGGAGAGATCACGACCAGCACCTATGACGGGGACAACGACCTGATCGCCACGATTGATTCCCTGGGCAACCGCACGTCCTACAGTTACGACGCGGCTGACAACCTGGTGCGGGTGAAGAACCCGTTGGCGGAGAGCACGACCACGACTTACGATGCTGATGCCCGCGTAGCAGCGCAGATTGACCCGCTCGGCAACCGCACAAGCTTCGGCTATGACAAATCGGCGAATCAGATCCGGACGGTCAACCCGCTGGGGTTCATCTCCACGACCCTGTACGACAACCTGGACCGCGTGTATGGCACGATCGATCCCCTGGACAACCGAACCACGACGCTCTATGACGCGGCCAGCCGGGCAATCGCGCAGAGTAACCCCTTAGGCAACCGAACGACCACGACTTACGATAATGCCGGGCAAGTCATCGCCAGTCGCGATCCGCTGGGCAACCGCACGTCCTTCGCCTATGACAACGCCGGCAGGCAGGTGCGCATTCAGAATCCCCTGGGTTACATCACCACTTCCGTATACGACTGTGCCAGTGAATTGACCGGCACGATCGATGCCCTGCTGGATCGGACGACGTCCGGATACGATTTGGACGGAAGACAAATTGCGGTCACAAATGCCCTTGGGTACCGGAGCACTTTCACTTACGATGCAGCCGGAAGGCTAGTCGCCAGCATCGATCCTCTGGGGAATCGAACGACCCAATTGTATGACGTGGCAGATCACCCGATAGCGTCTGTCGATCCTCTCAGCAACCGCACCACAACGAACTACGATGCAGCGGGGCGCGTGAAGGCCACCGTTGATCCGCTTCTGTATAGGACTACCCAGGTGTACGATGCTGCAAGCCACGTCATCGGCACCATCAATGCCTTAGGTTACCGGTCGACCTCAGTCTACGACAATGCCGGGCGTATGATCGGCTCCATCGATCCGTTAGGCCACCGCACCACCCGGGGCTACGATACTGCTTCGCGCAACATTCGCACGATCAATGCACTGGGGTTTATCTCAACGTCTACCTACGATGCCGATGACCGCACGCTTGCAAGCATCGACGCGCTCGGCAATCGTACCAGCTATGCCTATGACGCGGCCTCGCGCCAAAGACGGGTGATGAACCCGCTCGGCAACATCACCACGACGCTTTACGACAGCGACAATCGAATCGTGGCAAGTACCAACGCGCTTGGGTACCGCACTAGCTTTGCTTACAACGCGGCCAGCCAACAGATACACGTGCGTGACGCGAACCTGATGACCACAACAACTGTTTTCGACCCCGTTGGACGCAGGCTCGCAACTATCAACGCCAATTTGGGGCGCGCTACGCAGGTCTATGACGCTGCCAGCCAGCGCATCGGATTGATCGACGCCAATGGCCACCGCACGAGCTTTACTTTCGATGCCGCTGGTCGTCGGACCCGCTGGACGGACGGTCTTGGCAGGCCGACTACTTATGCGTACGACCAGGCGAGCCGGCAGGTGTCGCGAACGGACGCACGGGGGTATCGCACGACCTACGTCTATGACAATGACAGCCGCTTGGTCGGCCGCCGCTACCCGGACGGCTCGCGTAACACCTTCAGCTACGACGCGATAAGCGAGCGGAAGGTGATGAATGACCCGACCGGCCGGACCAGTTCGACTTACGATGCCGCCGGCCGTCTTACTCGGGTCGTGAACCCAGCCGGGCAGGCCATTACCTATGGCTACGACGCCGTGTCGCAACGCACGCGCCTGATTGAAATCGGCAAAGGGCTCTTCACCTACATTTACGATGCCGCCGGCAGAATGACACGCATGTCCGACACGCAAGCGCTACGGACCAGCTGGACCTATGACAACGCCAGCCGCGTAACAACCACCAGACTGGGCAGTGGGGGCCGCGTATCCTACCTGTATGACGCCGCGGATCACCTGCTCCGGCTGGCCAACATGGGGCCCACCGGCACGACGATTTCCAGCTTTGCGTACAAGCTTGACCCGACCGGCAACCGTACGCGTGTCACGGAGGTCGATGGCAGCGTCGTGACCTGGGCATACGACAACACCTATCAACTTCTGGGCGAGCGCCGCTGGGGTTCGAACAGCTATGCCATCACCTTCGCCTATGATCCTGTCGGCAATCGACTGACCCAGCGCAATAGTGGGACTCCGACTACCTACACCTACGATGTCGCCAATGAATTGCTTACCCAATCTGTCGCGGCAGGCAGGACGACGTTTTCGTATGACGCGAATGGCAATCAGACTTTGCAGACTGCACCCGGTGGCGCGAGGACGACCTGGACCTGGGACTTCGAGAACCGCCCCACGCTTGTCCAGCTGTCCACCGCCATCGTGGATACGTTTACGTACAACGCGGATGGGCAGCGCGTGCAAAAGCAGGATTCCACCGGAACGACCAATCACATCTGGGATTTGCAAAACATCCTTGAGGAGACCAATCAGAGCAACGTCACGCAGGTGATCTACACGCTGCAACCGGCAGGATATGGAAACGTCATATCTCAGGTTCGCAGTGGAACCGAAAGGTTTTACCTTCTCGACGGCTTGGGGTCAACAGACCGATTGACAGGTCCCACAGGGCTCGTTACCGACAATTACGTTTACGAGGCATTTGGTACTATTGCGTTCACCCACGGACCGACGATCAATCCTTTCAAATATATTGGCCAACTGGGATACTACTATGATGTAGACTTGGCTGATTACTACGTCAGGGTCAGGTATTATTCCCCTTCCCTGGGAAGGTTTTTGTCGAATGATGCGGCCGCCCCCACCGGCCTTGCCTTTCTGCACTTGCATGCCTTTGCCTATGCACAAAATAGTCCGCTCAATCGTGCGCAGCCGGCGGGACAGTCTGACTTGAAGTGCAAGAGACCGCTGGGCACCTGGATTTGCACGGCGGGAGGGAATACGTTCTCCTCAAACAGATTTAAAGAAACCTTTACACAGAACTGCAAGACTTGCACACAACAGTGCAGGATAGTGATAAGGGGATATAGATGTTTCCACCAGTCCGTTAATCCCGGGGATGACCGGGACCCATGCAAATTCTTCACTATATTACAGATTCGTATTCAACGGACTAACCGCACCTGTGATGGAACAACGCTCCCCGATACTGACACGTATTACTACTGCGCTGACCTATATCCGGGTCGCTTAATCTATCCCGGCAGCCCGCTGGAGGATTACGCCAGAAACTTCATGAAAACAGTCAAATCCTGCCAAACTTTTGATCTTGCATCTTTTTGCATGGGTTCTGAAAAGGTTCCGCCTGAGCCACCGCCTAAACCCAAGCCCTAAACGTAATCGCAATAACGCAGGGGAGGCACGATCCGTGTCCATTATGATAAAGAGCCTTCGCATAGTGTCTGTTTGTGATATTCACAACCTAGCCGGATGGTTGGCGTTGTGTTGTGTTGGGCTGTGCATTGCTCTGCCTGAAGCTTATGGTGAGCAAGAGCAGTCAGGGCCTGATTCTCCGACAAAGCTTGACGAGTCACAACGTGCTTCAGAATGCGCCTTGTCCGCATTCCGTAAACTCGGAGGCGTAGCGCAGTGGGTAGACAGGAAGAACAAGCATTTGATGATTCGTCGTTTCAACGTGAAAGAGCTAAACGTTTCCTTATCGCAACTTAGAATCCTATCCGAAGTCAAGCTATTGACTTTGCACGGCTTTGATTTTGGCGATGACGATCTCAAGGCCGTTTCCAAGTGGATACATTTAGAAGGATTGCAACTGATTTACAATCGAGATGTCTCTGACAATGGAATAAAGTACCTTGAGCACATGGATAGACTGAAACGTTTAGTCTTATGGGATACGAAAATGACTAGTGCCGGAATGAAACATATTAGTCTATTGTCAAACCTGGAGTATCTAGAGATCCAGAATAGCCTGGTCGGAGATGCGGGACTTGCAATGCTGAATTCTAATAAAAAATTGGCTATCATTAAGCTTTACGGAACAAACGCTACCAGGGCTGGTACAGACCGCCTCAAGCGGTCCTTGCCGAATTGTGCTATCGATACTGATTAGGGGCCACCTAAAAGCAGCCGGTTGAGATCACTTCAAAGGCCGGCATTGTGAGGGGGGTTCGGTTCGTCATTTAGCCTTTCAGCAAGCCCAGCTGAGCGAGCGTGAGATGATGAACTGTCTCAACATGGCGATGATCGAGACGATTCAGTCGTTACACACCCGTGGCTGGTCTAATCGCCGAATTGCTAGGGAGCTACGCGTTGATCGGGACACCGTTTCCCGGCATATCCGGCAAATTCAGGCGAAAGCAAAAACCGCCAAAGTGATCACCGGCTCGGAAGCGGAGGCTAAGGACGCAAATGCCGCCAAAGTGATCACGGGCTCCGACGCCTGGCTGGGGACTGGCCAGGCGGTCGATCCTGCACTCGACGAGTCGGCTCGCAGTATGTGCGAGCCCTGGCGGGCAGTCATCGTGGCCAAACTCGAGTTGGGTCTCACGGCCCAACGCATTTACCAAGACCTGGTGAGTGACCACCGTTTTACAGGCCCCTACAACAGCGTCCGCCGCTTCATCGTACATCTGGGCCGATCGCGGGCGCTGCCCTTCCGGCGCATGGAATGCGCTGCCGGCGTGGAGGCCCAGGTGGATTTCCACAGCGGCAAGCCAATTCGCCGAATGTGGAGCCTCAATGCATCCGTATCGATTTACTAAGAGTTTCAGGAAGCACAGTTTTTGGTTTGACAAGCGATAGCAGGCTTGACCATGATAATCAAGAAGGTGCCCAGCTTGAGCATGTCGGAAGGTTGCAAAAGAGCCAACTGAGCACTTTATAGTTGGTTCTGTCGCGCCCGAGTGAGCAACCCGCAAAAGACCGAAGGGTTCGTTCCGAGACGATTCTGTTTTGGAGTGTATCCACATGCCCCCTCCTCCCATACCTCTCGTAGGTTCGGATGCATTTCCGCCGAGTCCAGCCTGCCCAGCGATGCCGTATTTCGGCGCTCCCATTAAATTTACATCCGGCGTGCAGCCTTCGGTTACGAAATGTAAGACCATAACCGACAGTGGGGCAAGTGCCGGAGGTTCTTCCGGCTGCGGCTGTGGCTGCGGCTGTAGCAGCGGCAGCGGGGGCACGCCGGCCCCGAGCCCGCCGGATCCGAGCCCGCTATCGCCCTACAACGAAGTGTCTACCTGTACGTCGGTTGATGCGCCTCCCCAAGTGTTCCCTTCCTTTCATTCCAACGGCGGCGGCGACGCCTTGGACAATGCGGCTAAGGCGAACCTGCTGGTGAGCCGCTATGCGCCATCTCCGAGCGTGCCCGTTCCCGGCGGCAGCGTCGGAGCAAGCTTCCGGGTCAACCCCCAAGCAGGCAACCTGGTGGTCCAGATGGCTCCCCCTGCGGGCTGCACGATGGACCCCGTGCCGCTGTTCACCTACAACAGCGGCGCCCTCGTTGCCAGCCCGCTGGGCACGGGCTGGCTTGGGACGTTCCAGCGCCAGGCGCGGATCCTGCCTAACTCGGCGGGCGTCAGCATTATGGCCGGCACGGGCATGGTCTTCCTGCACGGGCAGCCGGCAACGGTGCCCGGCTGGTGCTATCCACCCAGCACGACCCAGAACATGGTCTACCTGACCAGCGCCGGCTGCTCGGAATACCAGGCGGACTACATGCTGTACCGCTACAACAGCAGCGGGCAGTTGCAGTACCTGCAGGGCCGCACCGGCATCCGCTGGACGGTCACCCAAGACAGCGGCGGCAAGGTCAGGCGCGTCACCGATCCCTTTCTGCGGCTGACCAGCTTTGCCTACGATGGCTCCAACAACATCCGCCGCGTCCAGGACCCGGCTGGGCGCATCACCAGCTTCGTCGTGAACTCCAGTGCCAATTTGGCGCGGGTGCAGATGCCCGACGGCACGATCAGCAGCATGGCGTACGATAGCGGCCATCATCTGCGAAGCTGGACGAATCCCCTAGGCGACCGCAGCACGGTCACTTACGACAGCAGCAGCCGGGTGACCGCCGTGTGGCAGCCGTTGGGTCAAAGGTCGAGCTTTAGCTACGGCTCCAACGTCACCGGCCTGACCAACGCACTCGTAAAGCGCGTCACGCAGACTTTCAATGCCAGCAGTTCGATCCTCAACTACGCTACCAACGTAGCGGCTCAGCGGACTTCGTACACCTGGTCCAGCAGCACGCTGAATAAAGTGACAAACGCGCTGAGTCAACAAACCAGCACGAAGATGGCGGCCGTCGCGACGTCCGGGCCACAACCCTACCGGCTGCTGAGTATCACCACGGCGCTGGTGAACCGCTGGACGATGACGTACATCAATCCAAGCGGCCCCCCACCGCTACCGGTCACCGTCGAGGACCCCCTGGGAAACACGACCACGCTCCGCTGGGACGCACACAATAACCGCAGCGTGGTGATCGATGCCTTGGGCAACCGCGTGAGCTACAGCTACAACGGCTCGGGGCAATTGACCGGCGTGAATAACGCCCTGGGGCTGCGTATTACGACCTTGTATGATTCCGTGGGCCGGCGGCTGGCGGACATCAACCAACTGGGACTGCGGACGACATATGGCTACAATGCCTACAGCCAGCGGCAGCGGATGATCAACCCGATGGGGCAGATCACGACGGTGCTGAGCGATGTCCTCAACCGTCCGACCGTGCAGATCGATTGCCTGAACCGGCGCACGACGTACCTGTACGACGCCAATGGCAGACTGAAAGCCACCATTGATCCGTTGGGCCACCGGGTAACACAGATCTACGACAACAACGGGAATCTGCTGGCGCGCATCAACCAACTGGGCATTCGGACGAGTTGGGCTTATGATGCCGCGGGCAACGCCATCCGCGTGATGAATCCGCTGGGAGAGATAACGACCAGCACCTATGACGGCGACAACGACCTGATCGCCACGATTGATCCGTTGGGCAACCGGACGTCTTACAGCTGCGACGCGGCGCATAACCTCGTGCGGGTCATGAATCCGCTGGGTCAGAGCGCAACCACGAGCTACGACAGCGATAGTCGGGTAGCAGCACGGATTGACCCGCTGAGCAATCGCACGAGCTTCGGCTACGACAAAGCGGCGAATCAGATCCGAGTCGTCAATCCGTTGGGTTTCATCTCCACGACTTTGTACGACAACTTGAACCGCATGAACGGCATGATTGATCCCCTGGGCGACCGCGCGACGATTCTCTATGACGCGGCCAGCCGGCCTATCGCACAGAGCAATCCCCTGGGCAACCGAACCACCAGGACCTATGACAATGCCGGACGAATCATCGCCAGCCGCGATCCGCTGGGCAACCGCACATCCTTCGCCTATGACAATGCCGGCAGACAAGTGCGCATCCAGAATCCCTTGGGTTACATCGGCACGTCGGTCTACGATTGCGCCAGTGAATTGACGGGCCGAATCGATGCGCTGGGAAACCGCACGACGTTCGGATACGATTTGGACGGAAGACGGGTCGCAGTCACGAATGCCCTTGGGAACCGGAGTACGTCTGTTTATGATGCCGCGGGACGGCCGGTAGCCAATATCAATCCTCTGGGCAATCGAACGAGTCAGCTGTATGACATCGCGGATCACCCAATTGCATCTGTTAGTCCTCTAAGCAACCGAACTACGAAGACGTATGATGCAGCTGGGCGCGTGAGCGCTACCATTGATCCGCTCGGCAAGCGGACCACGCAGGTGTACGATGCGGCCAGCCGCACGATCGGCGTGATCAACGCGCTCGGCTATCGGTCGACGACGGTCTACGACAATGCCGGGCGAATGGTCGGTTCTATCGATCCATTAGGGAACCGGTCCACACAAGGCTACGACGCTGCTTCGCGCAACAATCGCACGATCAACCCTCTAGGCTACATCGCGACCACCGCATACGATGCCGATAACCGCACGCTTGCAAGGATCGACGCGCTCGGAAATCGTACCAGCTACGCTTATGACGCGGCCTCGCGTCAAAGACGGGTGGTTAACCCGCTGGGGAACATAACCACGACGCTTTACGACAGCGACGATCGAATCGTGGCGAGTATTAATGCCCTTGGCTACCGGACAAGTTTCGCTTACGACGCCACCGGCCAACAAATACACGTGCGCGATGCGAATTTAATGACCACGACATGGATCTTCGACCCCGTTGGACGCACACTCGCAACCATCAACGCCAATTTGGGGCGCACTACGCAGGTCTATGACGCTGCCAGCCAGCGCATCGGATTGATCGACGCCAATGGCCACCGCACGAGCTTTACTTTCGATGCCGCCGGGCGTCAGACCCGATGGACGGCCGGCCTTGGCAGACCGACTACTTATACCTACGATCAAGCGAACCGCCAGATCGTGCGAATAGACGCACGCGGCTATCGCACGTCCTACGTCTATGACAGTGACAGCCGCTTGGCCGGCCGCCGTTATCTAGACGGCTCGCGCGACACCTTCAGCTATGACGCAATAAGTGAGCGGACCGTGATGAATGACCCGACCGGACGGACGAGCTCAACCTACGATGCAGCCGGGCGTCTGAAGCGAGTCGTCATCCCAGCCGGCTTGGCCATTACTTACAGCTATGACGCTGTGTCGCAGAGGACGCGTTTGATTGAAATCGGGAAAGGGCTCTTCAGCTATGTTTACGATGCTGCCGGTCGAATTAACTACCTGTCCGACACACAAGCCATACGGACGAGTTGGACGTATGATAACGCCAACCGGGTTACGGTCGCCAGATTTGGCAGCGCGGTTCGCGGATCCTATTTGTATGATGCCGCGGACCAACTCCTCCGGCTAGCGAACATGGCGCCCGCCGGCACGACAATTTCCAGCTTTGCTTACAAGCTGGACCCTGTAGGCAATCGCAAGCGAGTGACCGAGGTCGATGGCAGCGTCGTCACCTGGGCATACGACAACACTTATCAGCTACTCGGCGAGCGCCGCTTTGGCTCTAACAGCTACGCCATCACCTATTCGTACGATCCTGCTGGGAATCGACTGACGCAGCGCAATAGCGGCACGCCCACTACTTACACTTATGATGCCGCCAACGAGTTGCTTACCCAATCCGTAGCGACCGGTAGGACGACGTTTTCGTATGATGCGAATGGCAATCAGACGCTGCAGACTGCCCCTGGTAGTGCAAGAACGACCTGGACCTGGGACTTCGAGAACCGCCCCACCCTGGTGCAGTTGTCCACTGGAATCGTGGATACGTTCACGTACAACGCCGATGGCCAGCGCGTGCAAAAGCAGGATTCCACCGGAACGACCAACCACATCTGGGATTTGCAAAACATCCTTGAGGAGACCAATCAGAGCAACGTCACCCAGGTAATCTACACGCTGCAGCCGGCAGGATACGGAAACGTCTTGTCACAGGACCGCAAAGGAACGGTTAGGTTTTACCTTTTCGATGGATTGGGATCGGCAGATCGGTTAGCTGGTCCCACAGGTCTCGTTACAGACAATTACGTTTACGAGGCATTTGGCACAATTGCGTTCACGCACGGACCGACGATCAATCCTTTCAAATTCGTTGGCCAATTGGGATATTATTATGATGTGGACTTGTTTCAATACTATGTTCGCGCACGATACTACGACCCGCCAACAGCACGGTGGCTGCAGAGAGATCCTCTGCTCCCTGGCTTTGGAGACGAGGCACCTTACTTGTATATCGGAAATTCGCCTCCACAGGGAACAGATCCAAGTGGAGCTGCTGCTTTTACGCTTACTTGCCCAGATTATAAAGATCCCAACTCAAATAATGCAAACCCAACCATCGGCGTTTGCGGCGCATATGAGTGGAGTGTAGTGTTTCGATTGACGGGAAACAACGCCATGGAACACAAGAGCGGGTATATCATACAACACATTACATCGTGGAAGAAAGCAATTCAGGATTGTAATTGCCCGCCAAGGACTACTAATACCACGATAGCTCCATTTTATGAAGCCTTCACGATTAAGAAAAATCAGGCCGATTCTGACTACGACCCATGGACACGATTTGAGGTACCAGGAAACACTCAGGCAAAAGCTGGCGATGTGACTACGGCGGAGGCCGCCCTGTATTTAATCTCACCGCAGGATCTCCGGTTCGTGTATGGCTTCCAGGAGGGCGATTGTACCAGGGAATGTTATAAGTGGAACATGGCAGGTTGGTGTGCGGATACTTTGCTGAAGCCTTTACCGCCGCCCGATAGCAACGTAGTCGTTCACACGGCAACGTCATCCTGGGTTTGCTGCGACGGCAAAAGAGCAAAAACGGGGTTGCAGAGGTCATGTAAATGAGTACATGACGGCGTATCATCAGTGGCGATAGCTGCCACGGTTTGGAGTGCGAGAGAACTTGGCCCATGACAAGCTTACATATTGGCTATCAGAGGGCTCGCGCCCGGGCGACGAGAACTTGGCCGGTCTCGTCCAATTCGACAAGACGATTTACTTCTGTCAGGAGTAGCTGCTCAGAAGACTTGAATAACACTTCCTGAAGTCATGCGTTGTACCGGGGTCGTTAGACGAACTCGAAGGTTTTCCTGGTCGTGCCACATCCATATCGACGTAATAGTTTATCGATTGTTGTAGGACATGTCGCCATGTGTCGTTGGTATTCGCTAAGAGGCCGACTAGAAAGTGACCTTCGCGCCGGTTTAGGGCCTCGATTGGTGTGTCGGCGTGGATGCAAGGAAGCGTTATCCCAGAGGACTTACGGACTTGCAATGGGGGAACATCGAGCATTTGAAGCGCCCATGAGTAGCGGCATTTGAAGCGCTCGGTGACATTTGTTCCACTAGGCTCGCGGAGCAATCGGCCGGCCTGGCAACTACTCACTTCGAGAGTTCGTCACTGTCGTATTCTGTCAGGGGGCGCCCAAAACCAGCCAGTGAGGGGCGCCTGAAAACCAGCCATTTTGAGAGGACCGCGATCCGCCATTTAGGCTTGCCTACAGGTCCAGCGCTGTGGGGGGCAAGAGATGGCGAATCGGCTCAAAATGGCGTTCATCGAAACACTTCTGCGCTTACACGCTCAAGGTTGGTCCCAGCGGCGCATAGCCCGTGAGTTAGGGATCGATCGCTCCGCGGTGGCCCGGCACCTTCGCCAGGCCGAAGCAGCGGCTCCGTCGGCCGGCGATGGCGATCCTATCCAAACAATTCCTGCCGAGCCAAAGCCAGCCAGCGCGCCCACCGGCTCGGGCGAGATTCGCGCCGAGTCAAAACCAGCCAGCGCGCCCCCCGGCTCGAGCCAGAACCCAGAGGGACCGGCGGCGCGGGCGGGCAGCGTGAGCGCCTGTGCGGACTGGCAGGCGGTGATCGAGGCCAAGCTGGACTTGGGACTGAGCGCGCGGCGTATCTATCAGGACTTGGTTTGCGAGCACGGTTTTGCAGGCAGCTACTACAGCGTGCGTCGCTTCGTGCAGCGTTTGGGGCACAGGCGGGCACTGCCCTTCCGCCGTCTGGAGTGCCTGCCGGGGGAAGAAGCGCAGATCGACTTCGGCAAGGGCGCTTGGATTGTGGACACGTCCGGCAAACGTCGCCGGCCGCATGTGCTGCGCGTGGTGTTGTGCCATTCGCGCAAGGGCTACAGCGAAGCGGTCTATCGCCAGACGACCGAGGCATTCGTCCGTTGCCTGGAGAATGCCTTCTGCGCCTTCGGCGGCGTGCCGCAGCGCTTGGTCACTGATAACTTGCGTGCTGCGGTGACCACGGCCGACTGGTTCGATGCCGAGCTCAATCCCAAGGTGCGCTCGTTCTGCCAGCACTACGGCGTGGTGCTGCTGCCGACGCGGCCGTATACGCCGCGGCACAAAGGCAAGGTGGAACGCGGCGTCGACTATGTGCAAGACAACGCCCTCAAAGGGCGAACGTTCCCGAGCCTGGACGAGGAGAATCGCTTCCTCA
>Ga0310039_10002219_pt1 | contig 13015 bp, 15 predicted proteins | sample Sb_taG_4_FD_200460 | JGI IMG/M metagenome (GOLD analysis project Ga0310039, IMG submission 200460) | Peat soil microbial communities from Weissenstadt, Germany - Sb_50d_6_BS metaG (v2) (version 2) | ecosystem: Environmental > Terrestrial > Soil > Wetlands > Peat | place: Germany: Weissenstadt... | reverse complement strand
AGGGTGCCGACGTCGGTCACGGGTTGGCCCCCTCGGGCACGAAGCACTCGATGTCCTGCATGCGGCCCTGGCGCTCGGCCGCCGGGCGCCAGCGTACCTTGACGCGCATGCCGCTGGCCATGGCGTCGGGAGAGCCCGCGTCCACGACGTGGAGCATGGCCGTCGTCGCCCCGTCGAGCTGCACGAGCGCCCATGCGAAGGGGCGGTCGAGGGGCTGGTCCTTCTTGGGTTGCGCCGCCCACGACCACGCCGTGACCGCGCCGGACTGGCCCACTTCCACGAGCTCACCCACATCCGCGCCGCTGATGGGGTCGTACTCGGTGGGGGGCACGATCACCGTCTCCGCCCCCTCGCCGTCGTGCGACCGGGCCCCGAGGATGCGTCCGTCGCGCAGTCCGGTCAGGAAGGCGCCGATGACGGGGCCCACCGAGCGCACGTAGGGGTACTCGAGCACGTGCGGCGCCCGCAGGACTTCGCTCTCGGCCATCACACCCCCTCGCTCCCAGTCCGAGGGCGCAAACTAGAACACATTGCAGTTCTGTGCCAGTGCGGTTCCCCACCCGAGGCCCCGCCCCGCTCCCGACAGAGGGGGCGGGGCGGGGAGGGGTGGAGTCGGGCTGCTCATCCCCACATGAGCGACCCCGGCGTGGTGAGGAGCTCGCCGGACTCGAGCCACGTCTTCAAGCCCGACAGGACCATGGGCCAGCCGCCGTAGAGCTGGGCGTTGGCACCCTCGCGCAGCTGGTCGTGGATCAGCAGCAGGCGACAGGAGTCGCCGACGGGCTCGATCTCCCAGGTCACCCTGGACGTGCCCTCGGCCTTCGCCTCGTCGCTGAAGTACGCCGCCATGGTGTGGACGAGACGGCGGGGCGGGTCGACTTCGAGGATCTCGCCCTCGCCCAGGATCCCCTCCGCCTTGGGCGCCGTCATCTCGAAGTGGGCACCGGGCTTCAGCTCGGGGACCACCATGGCCGCCCCGAAGTTGTACTTGCTCCGGATGTCGGGATCGACGATCGCCTCCCACAGGCGCTCGGGGGTGGTGCGGATGTAGATCTCGAACACCTTCTCCATCGGTCGCTCCAATCTCTCTTTGAGGCCGCTGAGCGTCGCCGCCCACGGCTCGGCGTACTTGCTCACCCACCGGTCGTGGACGAGCCGGATCGGGACCGGGTTCAGGAAATGGAGCTTCTCGCGACCTCGCCGTCGGGTGACCACGAGGCCCGCCTCCTCCAATTGCTTCAGGTGCTTCATCACGCCGAAGCGCGTGATCTCGAAGCGCGCCTCGAGCGCGCTCAACGTCTGCCCGTCTTCCCGGAACAGCTCGTCGAGCAGGCTCCGCCTGGTCGGGTCGGCGAGGGCCCTGAACACTTCGTCCACACGCCGGACAATAGGTGACTATTCGGGGTAACTATCCCTTGACTGTAGAAGTCCTGCGTGTCATACTTATTTATATGAGCATCCAGAACATCAGGAACAACATCGCGTCGGCTCGCTCCAAGGCTTCCCGGGTCCGCAACGGCACCACTGACGCTGATCTCCAAGCTCTCGCCAAGGCAGTTGCGGACCTCGCAGATTGCGTCAAAGACCTTGCGGCCGAAGTGAATCGGCTCAAAAGCCAGGTCTGAGAAGTACGCACAGTCGAACCCCTCTTCGTCAGGACGGATTTCCATCATGGCCCCCGGAAACCGCAAGAACCCCCAGCGTTCGGTCGCATCAGAGTCCACCTACTCCCTCATGGAGTTCACCCGGGATTTCCCGGACGACGAGACCTGCCTGCGCTGGCTCTGGACGACCCGCTACGCCCCCGACGGTGAGCACGCCTACTGCCCCCGTTGCGAGGCTGACAGGGCCTTCCACCGCTACGAGACCAAGCAGCAGCGCCAGTCCTGGACCTGCACCACCTGCTCGCTCCACATCCACCCCACGGCGGGGACGATCTTCCACAAGTCCTCGACGGCCCTGCACCTGTGGTTCTACGCCATGTACCTCATGACCAGCACTCGTTGTGGCATCTCGGCCAAGCAGCTTGAGCGCGAGCTGGGAGTCACGTACAAGACGGCGTGGCGGATGTTCACCCTCATCCGCAACGAATTGATGGGTCCCGACAACGACCTCACCCTCCGGGGCCAGGTCGAGATGGACGAGATGTACGTCGGCGGAAAGCCGCGCCTCGCTGACAAGGCCGGGTTCGGGAAGGACCCCGCGGGGCGCCAGTCGGCCGCGATCCGCTGGGCACGCGAGAAGAAGACCCCGGTGTTCGGTATGGCCGAGCGTCCCGGCCGCACATGGGTCGACGGCCGCAAGACTCCGGTCCGCCACCGCCCCGGACGGATCGTCGCCCACGTCGTCCCGAAGAACCCCCAAGCCGCCATCGTGGGCGCCATCGACAACCACGTGGACCCCGAGACCGTCGTCTACACCGACGATGCCCGGATCTACGACCGGCTCGCCAAGGACGGCTGGGACCACCGGACCATCAACCACTCGGAGGGTGTCTACGTCATGGGCGACGTGCACACCAGCACTATCGAAGGGTTCTGGTCTCTCGTGAAGCGCGGCATTTCGGGCACGCATCACGCGGTCTCCCCGAAGTGGCTCCAGGGGTATCTGAATGAGTACGTCTGGCGGTACAACCACCGCGACGACGGTCGGGCGCAGTTCCTGACGCTGTTGCTCCGCTCTGCGGAGCCGACCGCCTAGGTAGTCGCTACTAGCCCCACGTGCTGCTTCAGGGCGACCCGGATCTCTGAGGCCATCGACCGGTCCTCGGCGGCGGCCTTGTCCTTGATCGCCTTGTGGAGTTCCGGGGGCATTCTGATCATCACCGGGTCGAGCCGGTCCTTGTCCTCGGTCTTGGGCTTGGCCATGCCCCCAAGGTAGAGCGCAACAACCGTTGCACCGCGGATGGTCCGCGAATTCGCTGTGCAATCGCGATACGAATTGGTGGACAGCAAAAACGGAAGCGCCGGGAACGGCCTTGCGAGCATCCCCGGCGCCTCCACGTTCCAAAGGAGGAACCGCAACATCATGCCCAGCGAAAAGGAACCCCTCAAGCCAGGGGACAAAACCCCGCACTCCGGCCTGTATGAAATCATCGGGCCAAAGGGCGGACACACCGGCGAGACCGTGGTCTCGGTCGAAGGGCGACCCCTGCCGCCCACCGACAAGCCCGGCCAGGGTTACATCCTGGACGAGCCTTCCGGCAAGTAGGTGAAGGACGTGGACACCCCGATCAGCGTTGCTCGGGGTGTCCGTTCTTCCGTCAGCGACGGCTATTCCTGGGTTGTCACTCGACGGGCCGCGGTTTCTGCTTTGGCCCACCGTTACGTCCACGGTGGGGCGGTTTCGCCACCTTCTCCAGGTCACGAAGCACCTGCTCGCGTGTCGGAATGGGTATGTCCACCGGCTCGCCCTCGGCTGGTTGTGTCGGCTGGGTTGGTTCTTCGTCCATGTGCCTCCAAGGCTAGGCGATGCAAGCTGACTTCTCGGGGGTAAGGGCCAAGCTCCGACGGGGTGACCACCATTTTTGCACCTTGCGCCGCGAAGTCCTGACTTGGATGGAAAGCGAACCCAAGCCTTACGGGTTCTTCGCCGCGCATCCAAATGAGAGCGATCCCGAATGCATACGCCGCTTCATCTGCCTTGATATCCGACAACCAATCCCAGCCGAGCGGTGGGGCATTCTGCTCGGGGACATGCTCAACTGCTACCGTGCCGCCCTCGACCACGCGGTGTACTCGCTGGCGGTCTGTTTCAGCGGACAAGATCCTCCCCCCACCGCTGAGATAGCGGCCTTCCCAATCTGCGACTCCAGGGGCGCCTGGACCAACCACAACGTCCAGCGGCGTATAGCCGACTTGAGTGCCGCGGCAAGAGCAACTATCCAAGACCACCAGCCGTACCTGCGAGAAAAGGCGGCGCAGGGTCGGGGCCTCTCCTCCCTTCGGTCCCTCCGTGCCCTCAACGACTGCGACAAACACAGACTGCTCCATCTGGCCGCCTTGGCTCCCACCCAATACAACATCGAGATGACGAAGGGGCCTGGTTTCGTCTACCACGTTGGGGTCTTCGGCCCGGTGGAAGACAAAGCACCAGCCGTCATGGTTTGGCTTGCTGGCGTGCCGGAGCCGGGGGGCATTGAGATGAAGGTCACAATGACCATGGTCATAGGCATCGACAACCCCCAAGAACTCGGGAGGGTTTACCGCTTGATCGTGACGGCCGATGCGATCCGACGCGCCGTGCGAGTTGTCGTTGGAGACCTCGAACGGTTCGCCTGGTAGCCCCCTCACCGGGAGTCATCTCCTAGCGAAGCCACCCTTTCCGAACGGGAATAGAGCGATCTGTGACGCCTGCCCGAATCTTGGTGAGGGCACCCACTTGCCGCTCGACGACAGTCAAGGCTTGTTCCTGGGTAACCGGGTTGGTGATCATCATTTCCGGGTCTTTCCCAGGTACGAATTGATCCGCTGTCTCCGGTTCGATGGCACGAGAAAGGAGAAAGAGCACCGCGGCAGTCCACTCTCGGCGCCGCAGTTCGTTGTCGAATCCAGGATGAGAAATGACAGCTTTTCCAGCCGCGAGAAACTCGTCGATCCGACCTAACAGTTCCTTCCGAAGATTGCGATGCAACGTCCAGACGACGGCGCCAAGGCCGAGCACAAACATGGCGACGGCGGGAGCGAGTCGCCAGGCGGAGGGGTTGCCTCCAGCGAAGTACCAGGACGCGGCCCACGTCACGCCTCCGACCATGACGACCCCGCCAGTGGTGCCGACGATGATGCGCTGCGTGGTGTCCACGGCAAAGTCCTCCTTGGGCCACTCATGTGACCAGGGGAAATCTCCCCTTTAGGGACTCTACCCTGGGCTTCTACAGCCATGGGATAGTTACCCTATTCGGTCACATGTCAATGGGCCGCGAGGCGCCGCTGATTTGTTACCCGCTGGACTGCGAATTCGTCGGGGCGCCGCTGGACGGGCTCCGGTGCTGGGTCAGAAGGTGAGGATCTGGCGGATGATCTCGCCCTTCTTCATGGCTTCGAAGGCGTCCTGGGCCTTGGAGAGGTCCATGCGCGCCGAGATCATGCCGTCGAGGTCGAGGCGGCCCGCCTTCCAGAGGCGGATGAGGCGGCCGAACTCGCTGCGCACGTCGGCCGAGCCGTAGTACGAGCCCAGCAGCTTCTTCTCCATGAAGAACAGCTCGAAGCAGTTGAACTCCACCTGCTTCTCCGAGCTGCCTGCGCCCACGATCACCGCCGTGCCACCCCGGCGCACGGCGTCGTAGGCGGCCCGGATGGTCTGGGGCAGGCCGATGCACTCGAAGGCGTAGTCGAACCCGTCGGCCGCACCGTTGATCTCGGCGTTGGCGGCGGCGAGGTCGTCAGGCTTCACGCCGTGGGTGGCCCCGAAGCGCTGGGCGTCTTTCAACTTGGAGTCGACCATGTCCACGGCCACGATCTCGGCCGCGCCGGCGATGCGCGCCCCCTGGATGGCGGCGATGCCCACGCCCCCGGCCCCGAAGACCACCACGCTCGACCCGGGCTTCACCTTGGCGGTGTTGAGCGCGGCACCCACGCCCGTGGTCACGCCACAGCCGATGAGGGCACCGATCTCGTAGGGCACGTCGTTGGGGATCTTCACGACGCCTTGTTGCGGGAGCACCATCTCCTCGGCGAATGTCCCGGTCCCCGCGAACCCGAAGATCGGCTCACCACCGCGCGAGAACTTCGCCGCGCCGGCGATGTTGAAGAAGATCTCCACGCACAGGTTCGCCTCGCCCCGCAGGCACGCCCGGCACTTCCCGCACGGAGGGGTCCAGGCCACGATCACGTGGTCGCCCACGGCCACCTGGTCCACGCCCTCGCCCACCTCGACGATCTCCCCCGCGCCCTCGTGGCCGAGGACGGCCGGGGCCGGCTGGGGCAGCGTCCCGTTCATGGCGGAGAGGTCGGAGTGGCACACGCCCGCGGCGTGCAGCTTGACCCGCACCTCGCCCGGGCCCGGATCGGCGACCTCGACGTCGTCGTAGATCTCGATGAACTCCTTGCCGACCTCGTTGAAAATCGCTGCGCGCATGCGAGCTCCCTCCCTGGGCGTCGACCGTGCCTGAATGGCGGCGTCGACCCTGCCTGCGCATTCGACCATGCGCCGCAGTGGGCTGCAACATCTCTGTTGCGCCCGCCAACGGCGACGAGGTGGGACCTGCGGCCCCCTTACACCTCGCCTGGGGTGGGGGCCGGCCCGCCGTTGGGGACCAGGCCGTTGGGGAGCAGGAGGCGCACCGCCACCGCCAGCTCGTCGCGCACGCGGTTCATGTCGCTCCAGCCGTTGACCCAGCCCACCAGGGACGAGTACCACACGTGCCCGATGATCCGGGTGCGCTCGGCGTGGTCGGGAGGCTGGGGCTCGCCGATGGCCCTGGTGATGATGCCGTCCATGACCGCCCCCATCTGCTGCTGGCACTCGATGGCGGCCACGTCGGGGGAGGCGAGAGAGGCGAAGACCGCCGCCACGAGCTGGGGCTGGCGCCCCATGGCGCGCAGGGCCCGTTCCAGGACGTCGAGGACCCGCTCCGAGGCGTCGGCCCCCCGCGCCGGCACCTGGGCCAGGCGCTCGTCGAGCTGCTCGACCCAGAACACGAGGGCCGCCGCGAGCAGGTGGTCCTTGGACGAGAAGTAGCGGTACACGGTGCCCATGGCCACGTGCGCCTGGGCGGCCACGTCCCGCATCTGGACCGCCTCGTAGCCCCCCTCGAGGCCGAGCTCCATGGCCGCGTCGATCACCCGTTGACGGCGCGCTTCCTGAGCGCGGGTCAGGGAGCGGGGAAGCACTCGCTGCTGCACGAACATTCACGCTACTCCCGGTCCTGCCTGGAACGGAACCCGTTCTACTTCCTCCCGTGCGTCCCCTCCGTAGCCGGAAATCTGACGCGGCGTCAGTCAATGGGGGCTAGCCTTCGCTGCACATGCCCCCCGATTCGGGCGACGCGGCCCTGGACACGATCCTCGACGACGGAGAAGACCCGGGCGCCATCGCGGCCACCGACGGCCGGGTCCCGGGTCGGCGCGGCCTGGCCACCCGCACGCGCCTGCTCGAGTGCACCGCCGAGCTCCTGGCCACGACCCCGTGGCGCTCCATCAAGGTCATCGACATCGCCCGCCAGGCGGGGACGTCGCCGGCGACCTTCTACCAGTACTTCGAAAACGTGGAGCAGGCCATTCTCGTCATGGCCGAGGAGCTCATGCAGGGCGCGGGCGTCCTCGCCGAGCTGGTCGACGGCGACTGGTCCGACGACGCCAGCTGGACCACGGCGCGGCGCGTGGTGGAGGGGTTCATGTCCTACTGGGACACCAACCGGGCCGTCTTCCGCGTCGTCGAGCTCGCCACCGAAGAGGGAGACCTGCGCTTCCAGGGGCTACGCGTGCGCGCCCTCAACGCCGTCACCGTCACCTTGGCGCGCGTGATCGCGTCGGGCGCGCCCAACCGCAGCCCGGCGGGGACTGACGCCATGGCGGTGGCGGCCACGCTCATCTCCATGCTGGCCCACGTAGCCGCGCACCGCTACGGGTTCGAGTTCTGGGGCATCCGCACCACCGCCATGGTGGACACCCAGGCGCGCGTGCTGCACTGGGCGGTCACGGGCCGCCCCGCGCCCGCCAGCGCGCAGTCCCCCGCCGTGGCCGCACCGCGCACCGGCCCGGTGGTGGGGGGAGGGGCGGCGCAGACCCGGGCCGGCCAGGCACGGCAGCGCCCGGGACCCGACGTCCCCGCCCGGCGCGTTACTTGAGCGCGACGGGATTGAGCGGCGAGCCGCACCCGTTGGTGAAGGGCAGCGGCGTGGAGTCGAGAAGGAACGTGTACTGGCCGTCCCCGGCGCAGTCGGCGGCGAGCTCGTCGAGCATCCAGTTCTGGCCCTGTGTCATCCCCATCTCGACGATGTGCAGGAGGTGGACGGGGAGATAGACCTCGGCGTCCTCGCATGGGATGACCTCGAGCGCCAAGGTGTCGGTTGCCACCGCGGCCACGTCACGCGCGTGGAACCACTCGGCGCTCGCCATGGACAAGCCCGACGACAGTCCCATGTAGCGCATCACGTCGCCGAAGCGCAGCAGGTTCGGGAGCGGGACCGTGGCCCCGCCGGCAGGGAAGCGCTCCGTCATGTGCAGATGGGCCATCTGCCCGGTGCGCACCAGCACGACGTCTCCGGGCTCGATGCTGACCCCGGCGAGCGCGCAGGCGGCGTCGAGATCGGCGGGCGTGATGGCATACCCGCCCTCGAGGACGTCGGTCTCCTTGGCCCGGGCCACGTCGAGGAGCACCCCCCGGGTGACCAGCGAGTCCACGAGGTGGATCCCCAGACGGCTCGCCCCCGCCGAGTTGACCGCCGTCGCCGGGTACCCGTTGTAGAGGGTGCCGCGGTAGCTCACGTGCGCCAGCCCGTCCCAGTGCGTGGCGCACTGCAGGGGCATCACGACCACGTCCTCGTTGGCGCAGATCCAGTCGGGGTCGTCGGACAGCGGCACGTTCACGTACGACATGGTGCGCAGGGGGTTGAAGCGCGCCGGCACGACGCCCTTCTGGATCCCCTCGGCCTCCGACAGGGCCAGGCCCAGGGGGAAGGCCCGGCCCGTCCGCACACAGCGTGCCGCCCGGAGCCGCACCTCCTCGGTCACGAAGTTGAGCGTGCCCAGCTGGTCGTCGTCGCCCCAGCGGCCCCAATTCCTCACCCGGCCGGCGATGGCCGTGAACTGCTCGGAGGCACCCATCGCCGCCGCAGGCTAGCGGCGGCGGCGCCCGGGCGGAGCCCCCCCTTGGAGCGCGGGCCGGGCCCGATCGCAAAGAACCCCTGGTTGGAAGCGCACCACGGCCGTAGACTCGACGACAGTCTCGCCACCCACGAGGCCGTCTGGCGACTCACGAGGAGGTGTGCCGGTGCGGATCGCAAGCCTGCTCGCCGGCAAGGGCGACTCTGTGGCCACCATCACCGCCGACAAGACGGTGACCGCGGCGGTGGACGCGTTGCGTGCACACCGCATCGGGGCACTGGTGGTCTCTTCCGACGGCGAGCACATCGACGGCATCGTCTCCGAGCGTGACATCGTGCGAGGCCTCGCCGGCGAGCGCAGTGCCCTTCTCGACGAGCCCGTCGGTTCCATCATGACGTCGACGGTGTTCACGTGCTCCCCCGACGACGACGTCGAGTCGCTCATGGCCGTGATGACCCAACGCCGGATCCGCCATGTCCCGGTGGTCGAAGACGGGCGGCTGTGCGGGATCATCAGCATCGGCGACGTCGTGAAGAGCAGGATCGACGAGCTCGAGAAGGACCGCAAGGAGCTCGTCGAGTACATCAACGGCCGCTGACCAGCCTGCCGCCGTTCCGCCTCCTGGCCATCCGCTACCTGGCCATCCGCTACCTGGCCATCCGCTACCTGGCCATCCACCCCCTGGGCAGCCGCCTCCTGGCCATCCGCCGGCACAGGCCTCCGACGCGCCGTGTCGGGGGGCGACCGGTTGCCTCCTGACGCGTTGCCCATCTCGTTCCGACCGCTCGAACGGGCCGATCTCGCGCTCATGGCGCGGTGGCTGGCGTCGCCCCACGTGGCGCCGTGGTGGCTCGACGATCACAGCGTGGACGCACTCGAGGCGAGCTACGGGCCGACCGTGGACGGCGAGGACCCGACCGAGGTCTTCATCGTCGAGCTCGACGCCAGACCCGTCGGGTTCGTCCAGCGCTACCTGCTCGACGATTACCCGTCATGGTCCGACGCGCTGGGGATCGAACGCGCCGCGGGGATCGACTACGTGATCGGGGTGGCCGAGCTGACCGGCGTCGGCCTCGGCCCGGTCATCGTGGACTCGTTCACCGCCGCGACCTTCGAGCGCTATGCCGACATCGAGCGGGTGGCGGTGGCGGTGCAGCAGGCCAACTACCGCTCGTGGCGTGCCCTCGAAAAGGCCGGCTACGAGCGGGTGTTCGCGGGCATCATCGACTCCGACGACCCGAGTGACGCCGGGCCGAGCTACGTCTACGTCCGATCCCGGTGACGGCCTCCGGGCGCGGGGGCGGGGCCCCTGATCGCACCCCGGCGGGCATGAGGGTGCGGCCCGTCCCGAGCCTGAGGTCGAGCGGCGTCACGAGCCCCGGCGGCGCCGCCACCACGGCGGGGATGGCGTTGACGAGTCGCATGGCCGTGGCCAGGAGCCCGGTGCCCCCACCTCCACCACCGCCGTCACCACCGAGATGGAGGTCGAGGGTGAGCGACGGCTCACCTTCGATGTGGACCCTGTGCACCGAGCGCATGCCGGCGGGAGGCCGGGGCCACAGCGGCGCCGTGTCCGGGCGCATCCGGGTGACATGCTCGGCGACCAGGCGCCGGGAGCCGCCCACGATCCCCGCCACGCCGAAACGCACGGCGGCCAACGTGCCCTCCTCGATGCGGCCCATCGGCACGTCGAAGGTCTCCGGCGAGTACCACCGCTCACAGAACTCCTCGAGACCTTCGAGCTCCACACCGAGGATGTCCGCCAGCATCCTGACCATCCCTCCCCAGAACAAGGTGGGCACGCCGGGCGCGAGGAGCGGAGCCGGGGCACCCTCGGGCTGCCCGAACCCGTAGGGAGTGGCCCAACTCGCGTCGGGGTGGGTGCCGTAGTCGGCGAGCTCCTGAACCCGCACGACGTCGACGCGCGCACAGACCTGGAGCGCGGCCAGGGGAAGGGCGTCGCCGCTGAAGCCGGGGTCGATCCCGCTCGTGAAGAGCGTGGAACGGCCCCGGGCACAGGCCTCGGCCAGTTCCGCCGTCGCCCTGGGGTGCGCGGCGGGCGGGTACACCAGGTTCATCATCGAGCTCGAGACCACGTTGGCACCTGATGCCAGCACGGCGGCGATCTCACCCACCGCCTCTTTGGGGCGCGTCTCGCCCGTCGAGGCGTAGACGACACAGGCGGGCTCCGTCGCCAGGAGCGCGTCGACGTCGGAGGTAGCGCGAATGCCGGTCTCGATCCCGAGGCCGACGAGATCGCCGGCGTCGCGCCCGACCCGCGTCTGGTCGTGGGCGTACACACCGACCAGCTCGAAGTCGTCGCTGCGCACCAGGGCGCGGAGGGCGTGCCTTCCGACGCCTCCGATCGACCACTGCGCCACGCGGGTTGCCATCGCCGCCCGGTCAGGGCACTCCGGGCCGGACGACCTGGCCGGGAAGGTTGCCGGTGAGCACCTCGCCGTGACGCACGATCGGCACGCCGTTGACGATCGTCCAGTGGACGCCGCGGGGACGGGCCGAGTAGCGCGCCTCGCCGCCGGGGAAGTCCTTCACCTGCTTCTTGGACTCGAGCTCGATGGTGTCGGGATCGAACACGAAGGCGTCGGCCCAGTACCCGGGGAGGAGCATGCCTCTGCCCTCGAACCCCAGCAGTGCGGCGGGCACCTGTGTGAGCTGCCGCACCCCCTCCTCGAGGCTCCACAGCTTGCGCTCGCGCACCCAGAACGCCAAGAAGGCCGTGGACCAGTCCGACCCGTCGTCGCGATCGAGGTGCGCCCCACCGTCGGAGACGCCGATGATCATGGCGGGGTGGCTCTGGCCGTGGGCCACCGCCTCCTCCCATGCCCGGCTCTTGTTGACGTAGCGGAAGACGGTGCGCAGGTCCTCGTCGAGGGCCAGGTCGAGGAGCGCGTCCGCCGGCTCCTTGCCGAGCTCGCTGGCGATGTCGGCGATGGTGCGACGCAGGAACTTCTCGTTGTGCGCCTCGGCGACCTCGTCGACCTCCACCACGCTCCAGCGCGGGGGCGGAAGCGTGGACCCTTTCGACCCGTCGGTGTTGGGGTGCTCCACGGCGTGGCGCATCTCGTCGCGCGCGGCCGGGTCCCGCAGGAGGGCGAGTCGGTCCTCCCGCGCCACCCCGGGCCCCACGGCCTTGTGCCAGGACGGCACTCCCTCGTAGAGGTTGGTGCCGGTGTCGATCCGGAAGTCGCGGTCGAAGGGGTGGTTGCGCAGCAGCGAGAAGATGCCCACGCCCTTGCGCCCGACCTCCTCGATCCACTGCGACACCTGCTCCCACTCCGCGCCGGGGACGTCCACCTTGGAACGACCCCCCAGCCCCTGCAGGATGATGGGAAGGCGGCTGGCGGTGCCCAGCCGGAACAGCAGGTCCTTGTCGGGCTGGTCGAGCCCGCCGATGGCGCTGCGATGCAGGTAGCTGATCGAGCCGCCGTTGTGGCGGCCTGCCTCGGTGCACAGCGCCTCGAGCTCGGCCAACGACGCGAATCGGCTGGGGACGGGCCGTTCGTCGCCGTCGAGCTGTGTCGGGCCGTGCGAGGAGGAGAAGCCCGCCGCCCCGGCCTCCATGGCCTCGGCGACGATCCGGCGCATCTGCTCCACTTCGTCGTCGGTCGCCTCGCGCTCGGACCCGGCCTCGCCCATGACGGTGCGGCGCACCGCCGAGTGCCCCACGTAGCAGGCCATGTTCACACCGAGCTTTCCCCGCCGCGAGGCGAGGAACTCGGGGAACGACTCGAACTCCCACTTCACCGCGGACAGCGCCACCGGCGACATGCCCTCCACCTTGGCGAACATGCGGGCCAGGTAGTCGCGTTGGTCGGGGCGGTTGGGAGCGACCGAGAAGCCACAGTTCCCCGCCAGCACAGTGGTGACACCGTGATAACACGAGGACGTGGCGTGGGGCTCGAAGGTCAGCTGCGGGTCGTAGTGCGTGTGGGCGTCGACGATCCCCGGCGCCACGTGCAGCCCGTCGGCGTCGATGACCTGCTCGGCCTCCGAGGGATGCACGAAGCCGATCTTGACGATACGCCCGTCCTTCACGCCGATGTCGCCGCGACGGCGGGCCAGCCCGGTGCCGTCGACGACGATGCCACCCATGATGGCGAGGTCGTAGGTGCTCACGTGCCGCTCCTCCAGCCGGCCCTGAAGCCGGTCCTCATCCTCGGCCGGCGCTCTCGCCGACGGTCCAACTGCCTTCCGCCTCAGCCGGTCCAGACGATCGACTGCAGCTCCGA
>Ga0310039_10002214_pt1 | contig 13035 bp, 15 predicted proteins | sample Sb_taG_4_FD_200460 | JGI IMG/M metagenome (GOLD analysis project Ga0310039, IMG submission 200460) | Peat soil microbial communities from Weissenstadt, Germany - Sb_50d_6_BS metaG (v2) (version 2) | ecosystem: Environmental > Terrestrial > Soil > Wetlands > Peat | place: Germany: Weissenstadt... | reverse complement strand
CGGGGGGCGGCGGCACACGGTTTGCTTTAATACGTAGATTGGTCGCGCGGGCAAGAGGGGCGGTCTGGGCAAGCGGCTGCTGACACGAAGCAAGAGCAAAGCAAGGCGGACGCAGGTTCGCCGGGTGGCTGTGATTTTCCCACCGCGGAGCGGTTTCGTTCAAGTCGAGATTCCCGATGCAGCCCCCTCGGATTTCCCATGCCCGATGTGCAAGTACGCCCTCATGACGAGCCGTCCACTTGAGCGGACGAGGCGGTTACCGAGCGACTCCGCACCGTCTTGGATGCGGCCGTGGGGTTACGCCTTTACGATCATTGGCGGCTTGGCTTTCGCGGTAGGGGTCATCCGTGAGTATTCCGCGAGTCGCAATCCCCCTATGGTAGCTGTCATCGTTGGCGGGTTGCTTAATCCAATATTGACGTTACCGACAAAAGTCCCGAGTAATAGCCTGGGGCAGAGAGGAGGCTTGGGAAGGATAAGAAGTAAACCTTTGTCTCCAATGGCTTTATGAAGTAGAAATCGTAAAAACATCCATCAACTTCGGCTGATCAAAATGAACACGCGTTCAATTCTGTCGGTGAGGTCAATATTCTTTATCGGCTTTCCCCTGGGTGTCTACTGGGTTCGCCGGAGCAAGAAAGCTCATCCCCTTGCCGCCATCGCTAGGCGACAGGCGGGTGGAAGCCTACCCATGAACCGAGCTTTCTCGCCCGTGGAGATCGAGAACGAGAGGTGGTCGGTGAATTGATTCCTGCCGGTCACATAGGGCGTCGACTGTGGGCTGATTGGGTTCTTGCAAACCACGGTGAGGGGGATGGGTTTTCAAAACTCTCGCGGCCGCTGCGGGAGACCTGACATTCGGCTCTTGGCCCCGCCGCGTAGTGGAGTGGAACGGCAAGAGAAGAGCTGAGAAGGCCCGCAAGAATCGCGGACGACGCGATGCTTGTGAACCTGCGAGCAGGCCGCGAAGGAAGAACGGAATGAAATTAACAAAGGCGATGCCTGTGTAGGTCACCGGGACGTAGCGGAACCCGCGTCGGATCAGCCAGAGGGCGATCGCGGCGGTTGTCCGTCCGCTCATTACGCCGGGACCCATCTGGGACCGAAAGGCCGACGGCACAATGTGGCGATAGAGAAATCCCTGATCGAGCATCAGACGAGCCCCCACCTGCGCATAGGCCCGCTTCGACTGGGCGTAGGACCGCAAGTCGGGATCTCCAAACGCCGGATGGCATTCGATTTCCGACCCGACGGCCCAGACTTCCACTGGAACCTGTCGGTTTTGCGTGAGGCTTTTGAAACGGTTGATCAAGGCGAGGAACGAGGCGCAGTTGGCCTGCATCGCTTGCTCGCCCTTGGCACCATGTGCGAGGACGAGGATATCGGCTCCCTCGAGCGCGGAGTCGACGCCTGAGTAATCCTCGTAGGTCCAATCGACGCCGAACTTGAGCGTGACGACGACGGCCCCGGCGCGCTCCAGCAAGTCTCTCATCGCCGAGCCGAAGGAACCCGAAGCCCCCGTCAATACGACACGACGCCCCCGGATTTGACAAGCCGTGCCCATCAAGATGTCGAACAGTTTTGTGAAAGAACTCATGTGGCTTTCGGGATAGACGTGGTGCATGACGTGGTAGCGTGCCCCGACGAACAATGTCCAGCGTGCCACTGGTATTATCGGAAAGGGCACATGGCTGTGATCCTTCCCCTTCAGGACAATCACACTCGCGAACAGGACTGTGAAGATCGCCATAACGATGATGACTGGCATCGTATCCAGGACCGCGAACGCCAGGGCGCAGACGAGCATCTGCGTGGCATACTCGGGAATCACATGGTGCAGCAGGTTGGGCAAGATGGCCTCGTCGTGGAACAGCAAGAGACCGTCAAAGAAGTCGTGATGGGCAAGGTGCGGGCTGGCAAGCCACCGCAGCCAGCGATAGCGCGATCTCAGGCACAAATGCAGCCCGAAGTGGATGGCATCGAAGACGAACGTCGCAACCACGAAAAGTGCCGAACCATGCAGTATCAGGCGTTGAAACGATTCCCATGACAGAGACATCCATGCCGGCATGTTGCGGTTCTCTCTCAGATCGTTTTTCCGCAGGTACACGACAGACGGACACCCACCCCCGAAACCGAGGAACGATGACAAGGCTGTGGTGGTTCAAAGCCATTCGTGGGCCAAGGAAGAAAGGGTCACCAGGCCCTGGGATTCGTAGGCGGCCCGGGTAATATACACTTTGGTGTCATTGTCGAATACCCGAGTTAGCGAACATCTGGGCCAATTAGATATGAATTCGCGACCCCTTGTGCGACAGCTACTTACACAGTCAAGGCGACCGGCAGGGTCGAATTCACCTGCGACACGGTCCTCTGCGGGCACCGCTGTGTTGACAAGGTGAATCGGTCAGAACAGTCAGGAAGGTGATGCCACACAGCGGCTTACGAAAAGCGCCGATAACTCGGTGCCGATTTGCTTTCCGGACTGTGCGTGGACTTGTTTGGGTTCTTGAGTAGGCTTTGACCCGCCGCTCGCCTTGCCCCCTCTACCCTTTCGCTGCTGGATTGAAAGCTCGCATGCATGCAAAATCGGCGGCCGTTCGGATTGTGGAAGATCATTCCCCGAGTTCCAGTGAGGTGAGGCGGGGTATAAGAACGGATCAGAATCGAGAGGGCGACGACGGCCAAGAACCACGTCAGCGTGCCCAGACCCAAAAATCCGAAATGCCCAAGCCAGGGCTTCGCCAAGTAATGTGCCCAGATCAACCCCAAGGGAACTGCGGCAACGGCCCTCGCTGCTCTCAACTGGCCCTGCCGCATCAACCAGGGAGGCACTAGTAGGACGGACGGCAGCCAGAGCACGTAATAGTGGCTCCAGGCTACCGGGGAAACCAAGACGGTCGCCAGGCAGGCCAGGCCATAGGTCGCGGCCTGAGCCAACACATCGCCCCGCAGCCCCACCGCCAGCCCGGCGACGATCAGCAGGACAAGTACGATCGCTCGAAAACCCCGCACCCACTCGGTGGTGACGTAATCGGCACACCGATTCTCGGCGGTCGCCGTGACGGCGGCCAGCCATAGCCTATGTGCCGCCTGGTCGGTTTCCGGATCTGCTCCGGCAGTCGCTCTGCCGCGAATCCTGGCGGCGAGCAGGTGGGCCGCATTGCTGAAACTCTGGTTGCTATCGCTGTCAAAATCGACAAGAACCTCACGGCCTATATCCGGGCTGGTTGCCACTTTCCGGCTCCAGGTGCGGAGATGGTGCAGGTTCTCACTCCAGCCGATACAGGCGGCTGGGATGGCGAGGGTGAACAGGAACACGCCCAACGCCAGGCCAAGGGTGACGGCGGCGGCCCGGCCCAATGACCGCGACGAGCGGGAAGGTGCCAGGGCCGCCGACCAGTGTTGCAATAGCAAGACTGCGACGGGTAACGCCGGGATGAGTTTTACCACGATCGGCCAGCCCAGCACGACACCGCCGAGGGACCAGATCGGCCACGAACGGCGACCCAGCGTCAGGCGAAATCCGAGCAAAAGGGGATAGAGCAAGGCGATGCCGACTTGACCGCGTTGCAGGCATTCCAGTGTCGGTAAGAGGGCCGTCAAGCCGGCACACGCTCCAATCCGGAAAGCGGCATTGCGGCCTACATCGGCCTCACCGGAGTCGGACGCTACCAGGAGGGTCCAAAGGCGACGGGCCTCGCTGTAACAGCCAAACGCCAGGACAACGCTGATGATGTACCAGACGACGACCTGGGACTTGAAATCCAGGGCCGCGAGCGGTGAAACGAGCAGGGCAAACAGGGGTGGGTAAAGGTAGTGCCAGCCGCGTGGGCTGGTAACTGCATAGGGTTCACGCCCGTCGAAGAAGGCCGCACCGGCTGCGGTGTAGACCGTGAAATCGGTCCGGTGGAAATCGAGGTGATCGGGATGAGTCTGGGCGCGTTCGCGGACATCGAGCCAGCCCCAGATGGTCAGGCCGATAACCAGAACGGCGGTCAAGTAGCGGAGCTGGATTGCAGCGGTGGGGCGGGAATAGCCCCACCAGCTCCCGGCCCGTAGCGCCCAGGACCAGTAACCTGACGATCCGTTTGTTCCGACCTCGTCGTCGCCCATTGTCCAGGACTTCCCCTTTCCGAGCCTGAATCAATATCTAACGAGGCTCCGCCTCAGACCGACGAGCCTTGCTACAATAGACGACGACCATAGCGGGTAACCGGGTGTTGAAGATTGCATCCCGTTAAGGGCGACGGCAAGAACTTACGCGTTTGACGCGATTTGTGCTCCCGAGCTTTCGGGACACCGCCCTTGTCAGGGCAACCGCTGTCACATGCACGATTCATCATCCGGGGCTTCTCGCGTTCAACTCCGCCCAAGACGCATTAGCGACCTGGGGAGGGGGAATTTGTTGGCAATCTCGGGCTGAAACCCAAGACTTGACTCAAACGCTATGAGTTTTGCCATTCAAGTGCCCTAGTATCTGTCCATCTTCTGCAACGGGACTCAATTCTGGGGGCACGATAGGGACATCGTGATTTGCTACAGCAGGACAGAGGAAATAGGAAACACCGCCCCGGCTGGTCAGTCGCGAGGCGTCTGGAGACATATCCATGTACTCGTCACGTTGACGATTTCCACTCCATCAATACTACCGGCTTCTACCGTTTTGGCTCCGCGAATACCGCGCATCCCTGCGAAACCATGCGACGGTACACGTCTCTTTGCAAAGGCACGGTTCAATGACGGGCGTTTCCGTGTGACAACCAAAGCGAAGCTCCGACCACTTACCCGCTTCGGCTGCTCAATGGTCTCGCGTTTGATTTCCGCGTTCAGGGCGGGCCGTCCACCCGCTGGAGCCGGAGCCTCAACGAACTGCGACCTCAAAGATTGCAGTGCCCTGTAATTGAACCATGCCAATTATCGAGCCGATCCGGTCACCTATCTCCAGGAGGTGAACCATGAAAACCGAGATCGCGATCATCAAAGACCGGCAGGTGTACCGGATCGAAGCGCCCCACTCCGTGAAAGTCTTCAATGGGGACCGGGCGATGAACGTGGACTTCGACATCGTCAGTCTGGACGGAGAGATGTATCTCGCCAAGCACGTGCTGGAGATGGCGCGGACTGGCGAGAAGGGGTTTAGGCTGATCGGCTTTGAGCCCCTACCAGACGATTGAAGCCCGGTTCGCCGTGGGATGGCCGAGAATCAGGCAAAGCGAAAACGGCCCCAGGATCGACGCCTGGGGCCGCTACGTCGAACGATGGAAGGGCATCCCTGCCCGAGTGGTTCCCGATCAGGAACTTGTGAACCGCTCATGGCTCTCGTTCACTGGAATGATCGGTTGATGGGTGCCCGGCAGGTTTGTCCCTGCCGGGCTTACTGGCTGATCAATACCTGTCATCCAAGGAAAGACCGTAGACGCTACTCGCGGCTTCCAGTCCCGCCTTATACCCCCTGTCTTCCCACTGCTGGCGAATCTCTCCGTCCCAGACTTCCAGCCGGTCCAAGAAATCGGCCGGATTGCTGGCGGACGTCCAGGCAATGAGCTGGGCCAGTCGGTCCATTTGAGAGGCGAGAAACTCGCCCATTTCGTTTCCCCAAGCCCGGTAGCCGTTCGCCTCATGTTCGACGACTTCGAGGAAGGTGACGGGCTGACCGTTCATCGGGACAAGCTTCGGCGCGGTCGGTCTGGAGATGGCGTTCATTCCGCACCGCCTTTCCCGTCGAAAAGACCAACGGCCAACAACGCGAGAATGTGCTTGCAGCGTGACTCTGGATTTCTCCTTGCGACGAAATCCATGCAGGTACAAGTAGTGAACCCGTCAAGTTCCTGCGAGACGATGTGGGTCGCTCCGCTGACCTCTCTCAATCTCCAGGATCGGAATTCGCCGAGTGTCCCAACCTGAGTGGGACGAATCCGGAACGACTGGCCGTTGATGACCAGTTCGAGTCTCGCGTGGCCATGAGGCTCATCGGTTCGGGACGAACGGACGCTGGATTGCCCATTTGGGCTTGGACGTGATACCATAGACATTGCAGTCCCTTTCTTCAGAAGGGGTTGCCACGCGGAGCGGAGTGTTACCAGCACTCGCGCTCCGCCTTTCGTTTGCCGATCCCGGAAAGCATGTCCGAAGGATCGGCGTTCGGATACATGCCGAACATTCCAAGTATGAAACACGATTGCCGTATTGTCAAACCGTGTTGATAAAATCATACAGCTCTCTATATCTAATGTACTTGCCTCATCTCCCTGACTTCCGCCTTGCCTCAACCCCACTGGCCCCCCATCGCTCTCCAGATCATCTCAAGGTTGTCGTGCCGGAGTTTTTTCACCCCCCGGTAACGCATGCAGTTGCGTGCATGTGATGTCTTCTAGCCAGGAAGCGAACAGAACCTCAGCCAGCGATCGCATTGGCTCAGAGCGATCAGACACGGGGGGCGCGATAAGGTCGACGAGCCACACAAGGGCGCCAAGCTTGGCGCCGTGTTTCGATGATCCGCCAAACAACAACGCCCGTCACACCCAATCTCTAAGGTGCGGCGGGCGGCTTCTGTCTGGAATGATGCCCCTCGACGACCATCGCAAGTCGGGCCAGGGTCATCGGCGAATCGAACCTATTGCCCGCCAACGCTGGCGGGGCCGATCGGTCTGTGTAGCGTGTGTAGCGTTGCGTCGCAGGCTTCTGGTAGCCAAGGAGACGAAGAGGCTGCCGATCGGGTTGGTGTGTAGGGTGTGTAGCGTGTGCTGCGTGTGGCCACCCAACTCGGAAGCCGATCGGGTATCCGCCTGGCGACCGGCATGTGTAGGGTGTGCTGCGTGTGTACGGTTCATCATCACAGGCTTTCGGGAGACGATCGAGGTTAGGCTGGTGCGTTCGACCGAGACCGAAAGTAAAGCAGCAAACCAGAGCACGAAAGGAACCTTCCTACACGAAGCAAACCCCTTATTCACACCGATCGGTCAGTGTGTTTGGCGAACGCCAAACGATCGGGTTGGGTCGCTGGGCGACCCTGGATCGCCACGGCAAGGCAACCACGCAAGCCATGTGCCCCACCGTACACACCCTACACACGCTCGCAACGCTCCGCAATCGACCACCTGGTGAGAGCAAGTCCGATCGGACGGTTCAACGAGTGTGTGGTGGTGCCAACATTGGCGGAGTCTTATCAAGTTCCGTGGTTCAGCTTGTGAGGCGTCGAATCGACGCAGGCATGACGGCTCAACGTACCATACTGCCACATGGTCAACCACATGGCACCATTGGACTTGCGTCAATGACCCCCGGGCTTGCCCCCCAAGGGGTGGGGGTCTAGTAACAGACCTTCAAAGCTCAACTTTTTTGGTTGCCGGGGTAAGCCTCCTGGGAAAGCTGCGCACCAACCCTACACACCCTACACACCCTACACAAACCCGGGCCGATCGGCGTGTTCACGATTGGAGTCCGGGCTAAGCGCCAACGTTGGCGCTCGTGGACTGGGGGCGCACGTGACTGCGTGGAAATTATCCGCACTTGGTGGACTGGCTTCGCGCCAACGGTGGCGCGGAAGCAACCGGAGTCGCCAACACTGGCGGCAACCTGGTCCGGGTCCGGCAACCGGGCGATTCCCAGTGGAACCGCGCGGCAACGCTACACACGCTCTGCACGCTCCGCACCACGCCAACGTTGTCCGATCGCACCACGCCCTCGACCCCCTTCAATGGCTGCGCACCAACCCTACACATCCTCCGCACACTTCACACGATGCCTGCGACTCCCATCCAATGCCTGTTCTTCCAATGCCACGTACGGACACGAATCCTGCGGGTCAATCAGCAGATCGCTGAAGATTTTGGGTATATAAACATAGGGGAGAGTCAGCAAAAGTTCCCTGTTATCAAGACTCACACATTAGGAGACATGCAATGTTCACAACAAGCGAGATCAACCCTGGATCGGGTCAGCCACTCTTGATAGACGCAAAAGCCGTGGCCAGACTTCTCGGGCGATGCGAAAGGAGCATCTGGCGCGACGACCTCGCGGGCAGGATACCTCGCCCGGTCGTGATTGGAGGTTCAAAACGATGGAGCCTCAAGGAATTGAGGCGTTGGGTAGCGGCGGGATGCTTGCCCCGCGCTGCCTGGGAGTCCCACCGCTCACAACCCCGTAATTCCAAGACATCATGACGCGCCGATCGCCGGGAGGCTACTCAAATGCACACTGGTGAATTGCAAAGCTGCGACGACCTAGATGAGATCGAGGACGACGACGAAGAGATCGACGACGGCGACTCCGGCAACGCCAGCGTTGTCGCGGACACCAAGAACAAGACCCCGGTTGAGCTGATTCTGCGTAATGCAGAATCAGCCCAGTTCTTTAAGACAGAGCAAGGGAAGCTGTGTGCCGCAGTTCCAGTTAACGGGCGGACCGAGCATCTTCGCATCGGGTCGAAGCCATTCGAGCTGTGGTTGACTCACGGATTCTACATCGAACACAAGAGGATTCCACCAAAAGAAGCCATTCACGCGGCGATCACGCAGTTGGAAGCGAAAGCGATGTTTGAAGGTCCGGAGGCAACCCTGTTTGTTCGAGTCGCGGAGCATCAGGGGAGCTGCTTTATCGATCTCGCGAATGACGCTCGGCAGGTTGTTCAGGTTGACCAGAGTGGATGGCGCATCATCGATGATCCCCCTGTGGCTTTTTGGAGGCCGAACGCTCTGGAACCGCTCCCAGAGCCGAAGAGAGGGGGATCGCTGGACCCGCTTCATCCCCTCGTGAATCTATCCTCGGATGCCGATTGGCTCATATTCGTGGCCCTTCTCACGTCTTACTTCCGGCACTCCGGGCCGTTTCCGCTCATGGTATTGCTGGGGGAGCAAGGATGTGCGAAATCGACAACCGCCCGGATTGTCAAACGCCTGATTGATCCGAATGCTGTGCCGCTCAAAAGCCAGCCAAGAAACATCGAGGATGGTGCGATCGCCGCTCAAAATACATGGGTCATGGTGATGGACAATATCTCGCGCTTGCCGTCTTGGCTCTCAGACTGGTTGTGCGTGCTTTCGACCGGCGGAGGCATATCGAAGCGGGAGCTGTACGCCAACGAGGGAGAAACGATAATCGGCTTCAAGAGACCCGTCGTGCTCAACGGAATCACTGAGATAGTCGAACGAGGCGACTTGGCGGACAGGTGTGTTTTCTTGCACCTTCCAGTCATCCCGGAGGATAAGCGGCGCAGCGAGGCCGATGTCAATGCAGCTATCGAGTTGGCGCTCCCTGGTGCGCTTGGAGCGCTGCTGGATGTGATCGTAGCGGCACTGAAGCTATTGCCCGGCATCAAGCCCCCCAGGCTTCCTCGGATGGCTGATTTCGGTTTGTGGGGCGAGGCTGTTGGTCAAGCGATGGGCAAGCCGCCCGGTGAGTTCATCGCCGTGTACGCGGGCAACCGCAAGGACGCCACCTCAGTCATCCTCGACGTTGATCCTGTAGCGGTCCAAATCCAGGCATTAATGAAGAGTCAGGACCATTGGGAGGGGACATGCACCGCGTTGCTCAAAGCGCTGGCAAAGCTAGGCGGAGACGACCTAAAACGCCAAACAGACTGGCCCAAGACCGCCAAAGGACTCAGAGAGAGACTTAAACGGCTTGCTCCGGCCCTGCGATCGAATGGGTTTGATTTTACCTTCGGCGACCGCACGGGTGTGGGGCGCAAGACCTCGCTAATTCACATTCGCCGGGTCGTTCCCCTGGGATTGGATAACCAACCGAAGGATGAGCCGTGTGAAGCACCCGCCAGATTGGTGGAGCAATCTCCTCCTATCTCATCCGACCCCACGCAGCCGGTGCACGGAGGATACTACGGGTCCGTTGAGCCCACGCAGCCGGTGCGAGGAGGATCGTCGTACTACGGGTCCGGCGGTCAGGGCGACTCGTATTCATCGCAGTTAGCACGTCTGTCCAAGTCCAGTCGGCCAGCGGACGATGCGGATGATGAGTATGACATTAGGTGTTGATCTCTACCATAACGCCACATAGTGCAGATCACAATATCGATAGATGAATCTACTAGCAGTATTTGACAAGGACAAATAACCATGAGCAGCAGCGACGAGTTACGCAACCGCGCCGAGCAGGTCCGCCAGTCGATCCCTCGACCGCGCCCCGACCGGCCCGGGCCGGCAGAGACCGGCCGCCGGATCGGCACCATCGAGCGATCGGCGGACGAACAAATCCGCGTGAACTGGTGCGAGTGCGAAGGCCGCCCCTACATCAGCATACGGCTCTGGAAATGTGACCAATCGGGGCAGTGGCGGCCGGACGGCAAGCGCGGGATGAGCGTGCGCATTCGGGAGATGGTCGGCTTTGCCGCCGCGATTGCCAAAGCCTTGGACCTAACCAAGACCAGCCAAGACCAGTGGCGGGCGAGCCAGGCGAACCGGACCACCCCGTCCCGGGGAACAGCCCCGATACCGGGACGGAGAACGGACCCGGCGATGCCGCTCCCGGCGAACGGGTCAAAGGAGTTTGATGAGTTCGCGACGGGGTGAGAGTGCAAGCTTTCCGCCAACGTTGACTGAGACATCGGGAAGATATTTTGATCAACGCCACGATCGGCATCCAAAGGGGAACAACATGAAACTGATGACGATAAAAGACCTCGGCGAGCGCTGGGCGATGTCCGAGAGTGAGGTCAAGTGCCTGGTCCGGGGGGACTCCTCCCTCCCGTTTGTCCGGCTCGGCGGGGGCGGAGACATAAGGGTGAACTGGAGGCGAGTGCGGTTTAGGCTGGAAACCATCGAGCGATGGGAGGAAGAGCAACAAAAGACGTTCAAGACCACTGAGAAGCCAGTCTTTGCAATGCCTAGAAAGAGCCTGTTAGGACAGTGGCGATAAAAAACTTCCGACCTTGGATGATCGGGAGTCTTGGCGAAACTGGTAAGAATTTACCCGTTTGTTCACAGCAATGAGGCCGCATTCGCCAATGGCTCGTCAAGGATATGGCCATAGACCTTGGCGATCATTTGAGCGCTGGTGCCGAGCAGGTCTGCAACAACGGCGATCGGCACACCGTCCATCAGAAGCTTTGATGCCGCCGTATGTCGCCATCGGTAGCAGATGAGCCGATCGGGACCGGTGCTTTTGAGTGGCAATCCTGCGTCGATAGCCTTCTTCACGAACCGTTGCGTTGTTGTGGCGAGGTTGCTGGCCGTCCATGGCTGATGTCGTGGACTTGTGAAGATTGTGCTATCAGGGTCGGGAACGGCCTTCATTCGTCGCCTGAGCGATCTACAGAGCGAGGCCGGTAAATAGACCTTTCTTTTCTTGCCAGTCTTCCTGGATGATTTCCACTCGGTTCTGGTAATGATCGCTCCCGAGTGTCCCGCCTTGTTCTTCCACCCGTTCCAGTTGATCTCATCCCAGGTTGCTCGTGTTAGCTCGCTGGGGCGCGCACCAGAGTGGATGAGGCAACGTTGGAGGAAGGCGAAGTCCTTCAGACCTTGACGCCAAAGGAATCGCAGCCACTGAGCAGCCTCTTGGGGAGTACCAAACCGCGATTCCGGTTCTGGTGCTTTGGGGAGCGGAGTCTTGACGAACGGGTAACTCGGGACAAGTGGTGGGTCTTGACCGACTGCCCAGTTGAAAACCGCCTTGAAGGTCGATGCGAGATCGCGGCAATAATTCACGGACAGTCGCTTCCCGTTCTTCTTCTCTCCCTGCCACTCCAGCAGCATCGACTTCAGGTGTTGGCCTTTAACGGATGTCGCGGGAAGCTTGCCGACCTTGACGCCGGCAATAGTCGTCGCGCAAACACGAGTCAGCTTGATCACAGTCAGGTCGTGGGATCGAGCATCTCGCTGATCGGCACTGACTCGCTTCTCATCCCATGCCAAGTACAATTCACAAAGATCGGCAACGCGAAGATTGCCAACCGTAGCAGGCATGGAACCCTCAACGATAGACTTGTGCCAGATCCAAGCTTCGTGTTCGGAAGTGACGGTCTTCGGTGCGGTGTACCGCTTGCCGTTCACGGTCGTTGCCCAGCATGACCGTGCTTCCCAAAACCAGGGTTTGGATGGACGTGCCATGATATGTTTTCCTATTCTCCAGAGTGCGGTTCTGTATCAGGGTTCTGTATCACTGACCTAAGCTTACCTGATAAAAGGGCCAAATTCAAGCCCATGAGACTGCTCAGCTACAATATTCATAAAGGCATCGGCGGGCGTGATCGTCGCTACCGTCTGGAGCGGGTCATCCAGGTCATCGAGGATCAGAACCCCGACCTGATCTGCCTTCAGGAAGTGGATCGCCACGTGGCGCGAACGCGGCACGACGACCAGCCGCATCAGCTCATCGAGGCCTTTCACGCCGCCGCCCACATGTACCAGCTCAACGTCAAGCTGAAAAACGGCGGCTACGGCAACCTCCTCCTGTCGCGCTGGCCGTTCCGCGATCACCACCAGATTTCCCTGAGGCTGGAGCGGAGGAAAGCCCGTGGGGCGCAGATGGCGGTCATCGACAGTCCGGAAGGGTCATTCCACCTGGTGCACTGGCACCTTGGGCTGGCCGAGCGCGAGCGGCACTGGCAGGTTCACCATCTCATGGAACACCACCTCTTCCGCCAGTCAGCCCACCTGCCCACCCTTGTCGTCGGCGATTTCAACGACTGGCGGAATACTCTGGCGCAGGGTCCGTTTGCAATCCACGGCTTTAACCAGTTGACCGCGCCGCGATCGCGCTTCCTGTCGTTCCCCGCCTACTGGCCAATGACCTCCCTGGATAAGGCGTTCGCCCGTGGCGCTGTGGCCATCCGCCACATCCGGATCGCCCACTCCCGCCTGGCCCGCGACGCCTCCGACCACCTGCCGCTGGTGATCGACTTTCATCTCGAACACCCGCGCCACTCTGGCAGCCATGACGGCCAGCACCGCGGGACGAACCTACTCTATCGCTCGCCTCCCGGCTCGTGAGGACGCTCCACGATGCGCGGAGTCTTTGATCGCCCCGACTCCTCTTGCTCGCGCGGTGACACCGCGCATGCCCCGCTCATTCAGGTGG
>Ga0310039_10002210_pt1 | contig 13046 bp, 6 predicted proteins | sample Sb_taG_4_FD_200460 | JGI IMG/M metagenome (GOLD analysis project Ga0310039, IMG submission 200460) | Peat soil microbial communities from Weissenstadt, Germany - Sb_50d_6_BS metaG (v2) (version 2) | ecosystem: Environmental > Terrestrial > Soil > Wetlands > Peat | place: Germany: Weissenstadt... | reverse complement strand
GCGAGGATCTGAAGCAGCACCCGTGCCAGAAGTCGAGTTCGGCGATGCGGTGGCTCATCAACGCTTTCTCTGACCCCGGTGCGATGATCGCCTCGGTGTTCTGCGGGGTTGCGCCCTGCGGCGTGGCGGCTGTCCAACTGGGGCGCAGGTATCGGGGGATCGAGCAGTCCCCTGAGTATCGCAAGATTGCCGAGGGCAGGATCGCAGCCTACAAGGATCAGCCCCAGCAAGATGAACAGGACGAGGAGGAGATTCTCCGGGCTGCGGCTGAGATCCGGCAGCGGCGGGTCGCAGAGAGGCTCAAGGAGATCCAGGAGAAGCGGCAACAATCACGATCTGTGCGAATCAAGAAACGTGGCGGTCCCGTCCTGCACGGCGATTGCCTCGACCTGATCCCAACCCTTGAGGATAAGTCGGTAAGTCTGGTCGTGACATCGCCGCCATACTCCCAGCAGCGTTCTGGTCACTACGAGGGGGTCTCTGAGGAGGATTACCCGGACTTCACTGTGAACTGGATGAGCGCCCTTGCGCCCAAGATGACGCCGGATGGATCGGTCTTCATCGTGATCCGCCCCCACGTCCGGGATGGGGTTCTTTCCGACTACTTGCTGAAGACCCGACTGGCGGTGCGTGAGGCGGGCTGGCACGAGTGCGAAGAGTTGATTTGGCTCAAGCCAGATGCCCCGCCTCTGGGGAGTAAATTGCGACCTCGACGTGCATGGGAGAGCATCCTTTGGTTCAGCCGGTGTGCCCAGCCCTTCGCCGATCTGAAGGCGTGTGGCAAGGAGTCAGACCGGCTTGGCTTCAACGGGGCAATCAAGTTCGCCGAAGGCGGGGTCAGCGAGAAGACCGCCTGGCACCCGTGCGTTGAATCATTCGGGAAGGGAAACGGTGTTGCCCGGATCACTGATGTGATCGTCGCTAACGTCGGTGGCAACGAGCCGGGTCTTGATCACCCTGCGGTCTTCCCACTGGGGCTTGCCGAGCAACTGATCAGGACGTTCAGCCAGGCTGGCGATCTGGTGCTGGACAACTTCTGCGGAAGTGGTCAAACATTGCTGGCTGCCAAGGGGTGCGGTCGTCGCTTCCTGGGGATTGAACGGGAGGCAAAGTAGGTCAGGATTTCCCTGGACCGATTACGGTAACGTGCTTCAGTGCCGCCCAGATTATTTACTCGCAGATGATCGTTCCTGACGGTCTATCGGTCCGGGGCGACCAAATCAGGCCCCGAAGCGAACTCGGATCGTTTTGCTGGGGCTGGAGGCTCGTTGCAATTCTGTGATCTCACAGCCTCGCCAGGCTCACAAGAAGCGTGACGTGGGCTGAAGTCATCTGGATCATGTGAGCCGCCTGTTCCTGAGTTGCTTGATAAGGCGGGTTTGGTCCTCTCCCATGAACACTCCCCAGTTTGTTCCGAACCGTACCGGTCCCCTCGAAGATCGCCACGTAGAATGGCGGGAATAGGTTGTTGTCTTTGCAGATCTTGATCAGTCTTGCAGACGTATCCTTGTCGTGGTCGTATTGCCAGCCTCGCTGCTCGCAGATCGTCTTGAGCACGCTCTCGAAGGCTGAGCAGCAGGAAGTGATTGCATCAGGAAATCGTCCATTGTCGTAATCTACATGCGCCTTACGCATCTCAGTTTCGGCAGTTCTGAGAAGAGCATTGTTCAAGGCATCTAGGCACGGCTGAATGATCTCTTGATGGACAAATTGGCTGTCCTTCCGGATGAATTGGGGAAACTCGTAGCCGACTAACCGTCCACCAGTACCTGGACAGTGACTGTCGGAAGGCTCATCAGTCAGGATTTCTCGAAAGGAGGTCATCTCGTAGCCGATTTGCTCATCGAAGAATATCCGGTTTACCGCCTCGACCCCGTGCTGGCCGAGGACATAAGGCCAGACGTGAAAACAAAACTCGATGCAATCCAGAGCCATCGGATCATCGCAATGCATAAAATGAGCCACTGCTGGATTAGCATCATAAGAGAGCCCCGAAAATGGTGCGACTTGAAGTTCTCCATATTGTTGGAGCAGTATTTTCGCTAAGCCATGGAGAAAGTTCGAGAAACTGAGTGCTGTCGAATTGTCACAGAATTGCTGAATTATAAATAATAAGCGTTTCCTAACGTGCTTCGGCACATCGTGCCGCAAAGCTGTGGCGATAGTGAACTCTCGCTTTGAGAATGGCTTCCACATGGTATGACCTCAGAACAACCTCTTCTGGCCTCGGAAATCGTCCTCGCTCGGGTAGATCGTCTTGGAACCCTAGGGGATGAAGATCAGCTTGAGGCGATGGAGCCGCACGACGAGGTTTTGGGTGCTCACCTTTGCTTCTTCCGCCAGGTCGTACAGATCCCACCGCCTAATGATGCCGTACCCCACCTGGGTTCCCCGGATTTGCCAGGTCGGCATTCGCAAGCCCGATTGATGGCGGTCCACGGCGCTGCGGACCTCGTGGGTGTCCTGACCATCGGTCAGCCTCTGGTAGAGGCTTTTGGCACGATCATCTCTCAACGCCCGCTCGTCGCTTTCCATCGTGTCCCCCTGAACTCTCTTTCCACCGTCGATTCCTCATGATCTGATGATAGCAGCAATGCCGTTTCGAGTCAGCCGGTGGGTAAAGGGACCAATCCATGGCAATCCCCGATTTTCAATCCGTGATGCTCCCCCTGGTCAAGATCCTGGGCGATGCGCAGGAGCGGACCATGCGGGAAGTGACCGATCTGTTGGCTGAATCCTTCCAACTTACCGACCAGGAGCGTGAGGAGGTACTTCCCAGCGGGCAGCAGAGCATCTTCAGCAACCGGGTGGGGTGGGCAAAGTCGCATCTGAAAGCGGCGGGATTGCTTGACAACCCACTCCGTGGGCGAGTTCGGATCTCTGACCTGGGTCGCAAGTTGCTCGCCGAGAATCCACCAGCGATCAACGTCAAGTTCTTGAAGCGGTTCCCTGCTTATTGCGACTTCATAGGCAAGTCAGCCCCGACGCATGATGAAGCGGTTTCAGGCGAGGCAGCGCCAGTCGAAGAGCGCAGAACCCCGCTCGAACTGATCGACGCTGCTTACAAATCGCTTCGGCAGGCGACCGCCGAAGATCTCCTCTCAAAGCTCAAAGCCTGCTCCCCACCGTTTTTCGAGTCGGTGGTTGTTCGGCTGCTCATGGCGATGGGCTACGGCGGGGTAGCCGGTCAAGGAACGGTCACGGGCAAGTCGGGTGACGGCGGCATCGATGGCGTGATCAAGCAGGACAAGCTGGGGCTGGACGTGGTTTGCATCCAGGCAAAGCGGTGGGACGTTCCAGTGGGCAGACCCATCATCCAGGGCTTCGTCGGCAGCATGGATTACATCCGGGCAAGGAAAGGGGTCATCATCACGACCTCGACCTTCACGAAGGACGCCGTTGACTACGTGGAACGAATCGAGGGCAAGAAGGTCGTACTTATCAACGGCGACCAGCTTGCGGATCTGATGATCGACCACGGGCTCGGAGTCACGACGACCAAGACTTACGAGATCAGGGAGGTGTCGAACGACTTCTTCGATGAGAGCGAGGGGTAATTCAGGCGACCACAAGATCGAGCTAGACTGCCCAGCAGCCTGCTGCTGACAAGTTGAATGCACCATATAAAAGTTTGAGCGTACTTCAAGTTTCTTGCCCACCCCCTGGGATTCCCGTAAACTGCTTAGTTAGCGAGCCATCTCCACGGAACGGAGCATCGACAATGCCTGCCTGGGTTAAATCGGCTTGGCCGATCAGACCAAGACGGGTCTGAGGTCAAAACATGGGAAGCAGCGCCGCTCCTCAAATCCCCGAAGTCGGTCAGGCGGTTCGGGTCCGCAACCGGTTGGCGACGGTACGTGCCGTTGAGCCTTATGACAGCCGCACGGGTAGCGGACGCCTGCACATCGTCGATGTCGAATACCTCGACGACTGGCGATACCCGGAAGCCGAGCAATTGCTCTGGGAGGTCGAGGCGACGGGGACTGTGCTGGGCACGACCTCGCTGCCGGGAGTTGATGCCAACCGTCCCGATAGCCCCAAGGCGTTGCAGGCGTTCGTGAACGCTCACCGCTGGACACGGCTGAACCGCCTGCGTGAGAGCGAGGACATCAAGGACGAACCGCTCCTCGGCGTTTGGAACTCAGCCATCCAGGTCCACGCTTACCAACTTGAGCCGGTCCTGAAAGCCCTGGCGATGCCCCGTGTCAGCCTATTGCTGGCAGACGGCGTGGGTCTTGGCAAGACGATTCAGGCGGGTTTGGTGCTCGAAGAACTGTTGCTGCGACGGCGAATCCGTCGCATCCTGGTCCTTTGCCCGGCGATGCTCCAGCGGCAGTGGCAGTACGAGTTGAGGCGGAAGTTCAACCTCGATTTCCGGGTCATCGACTCGGACTCGACGTTCAAGCTGCGGCGGGAACTAGGCATCGACACGAACCCGTGGAGAGCCTTCCCCCGCATCATCACGTCGATGGACTACCTGCGAATGCCCGATGTCCTCCAGCAGTTCCTCCAGGCGTCCGGGGCGGGTGCCGACGCCGAAACCAACGGCAACCGCACGACGGCTCACGCTCCGTGGGATCTGCTTATTGTGGACGAAGTTCACCACTTCGCACCCCAGAGCGGAAACCGTGCCAGCCAACGGACTCGGATGCTGCGAGAGATCAGGTTTCTCTTTGAGCACCGCATCTTCGCTTCAGCCACGCCGCACAACGGCAAGACCGTCTGCTTCACCGGCGTGCTGGAACTGCTGGACCCCATTCGATTCCAGATGACCACCGAGATGGACGCCAGGGACAAGAAACATCTCGGTGAGGTCCGCATTCGTCGCCTGAAGGACGACATCAACAAGCAGTCGATCCGTCCTCCCTTTGCCGACCAACTTCCCCCGGTCGAGTTGAAGCTCGGGCTGTCTCCCCAGGAATCCAATCTCTACGCCGCACTTCGAGAGTACCGGAAAAAGGGGCAAGCCGCCCTGGGCAATGCTACGGCGGCGGAACGCTGGTTAGGTCAGTTCATCTACTCGCTGCTGACCAAGCGGTTGCTGTCCTGCCCGTTCGCCTTCGCTCGGACGTGGTGGCGGCACCTGGAGGGGGAGACGGAACCAGACGGTGGCAGCCTCTTCGACATGGCTCGTGTGTCGGCAGAACGGGCGGAAGAACAGAGCAAGAGTGACGACGAGCGGTCAGTCTTGGAAGAGGATGCTGCCCGCTACTCAGGTGCCTACTTCCGCAGCCGGGGGCAGACGGCCGAGGACTTGCAGCGAAAGGTCAATCAAGCCCTGGAAGCCCTCGGCTACGACCGAAACACCATCGAAGACCCTGGCAAGCTGGCGCAACTTGCCAAGAAGTCCGACTCCAAGACCGAAGCTCTGGTCCGCTGGGTCAAGCAGAATCTATTTGCCAACGGCAAGCTCCGTGATGACGAGCGGCTGATCGTCTTTACCGAATACAAGGAGACATTGTTCTACCTGGAACAACGGCTGCTCCAGGAGGGCTTCGACAAGAACACGCTGAGGCTGTTGTATGGCGGCATGAACGTCGATGACTTCGAGGCGGTGAAGTCCGAGTTTGAAGACCCCAACGCCGCCGTCAGGCTGCTCCTGGCGACCGACGCTGCCTCTGAAGGCATCAACATGCAGGAGGCTTGCCGGTGGATCATCCACTATGACATCCCCTGGTCGCCCTCGAAGCTTCAGCAGCGCAACGGTCGTGTGTCCCGCCACGGTCAGGTTCGGGACGTGAGCGTGCATTACTTCCGGTGCGATCAAGAAGAGGATATGGACTTCCTCTTTTACGTCGCACAGAAGGTCGAGCAGGTCCGTCAAGACCTTGGGAGCGTCGAACGCATCTTCGACGCCGCCATCCAGCGTCACTTTCAGGGCAAACCCACCTCAGTTGAGCAGATCAACTTCCTCGTCGAACAGGAGGTTGCCCGAAGTCCCGAGAAGAGCGAACTGGGTCAATCCACGGTTCACGACCTTGAAGACCTGACCAAGCGTGCCAGGCAACTGCTGGAGAACACCGACAGCCGCTTGGGCATCTCGCCAGAAGCCCTGATGGAGATCCTCAAGGCGGCCATCGCCGTGGAGGGACAGGGCGCACTGGAGGAGATCACGGGAAGACCAGGCTTCTATCGGCTCAAGCCGCCACCTCGATGGGAGGGGCTGGCACGGCAGACGCTCACGGTTGGTCCACGCACTGACCGCATGGAACTGGTCTTCGACTCGGCTCTGGTCGAAGATGAGGTCAGCGGGCGGCGGGTGCTGCGGCTCAAGAAGCACCAGATTCTCCTGCGGCTGGGGCACCCGATCATGCGGCAGGCGATGGCGACCCTCTGCCGCCAGTTGCACGACCCGACCGCCCACGACCCGATCTATCGCTGGTCAATCGCTGCCCTTCACCGCACCGGCTTCGATGCCCTGCTGGTCTTCTATTATACGCTCACGGCGATCAACGAACTGCGGGAGCCGCTCCACGATGAGGTGTGCTGCCGGGTCTATCGTATCGTGGGGGATCAACTCGAACCGGTGGACCACGACTTCGAGCAGAGCGTGCTGGGCAGCGAGTTCCATCCGGTCAAGTCTGCGACCAGCCGGGATGATTGGGTCAAGGCGTTCCGGGGTCGGTGGCTCACTCATCGCAGGCAACTCGAAGCATTCCTGCGTTCCCAGGAATCGGCGTTGAAAACAGACCTGCAAGCCAGAGCGGATGCCACGAAGAAGCGGGAGACCGAGGCAGCCAAGGAGAGCTACCGCTACCGGCTGAAAGAGTTGCAGGACCGGAGCCGGGAACAGGATCTCGAAAAACTGGCGAAGCAACTGTTGCGTGAGCAAGCCGACCTGGCTCAGCCCATGCTCTTCGAGGAATTCGAGGTCGAAGCCAAGGTGCGGGTTCAGGAGATCGAGGAACAGATGGCGGTGCTTCGGCAGGACGTGGAGCGTACCCGAGAACTGCTGACCAGAGAGCAGAAGCAACGCCTCGAAGTGGTCCTGCCGAAACGGTTCAAGCTGCGGGAGGTCCGGGTTCTGCCCCTTGCACTGACCTATCTTGTCCCGGCGACCATAGAGGATCTCCAGCCATGAGCCAGGTGGATACGGCGCATGCCTGGTGGTCCCGTCTGCGGCATCAAGGGCTGCTCCTTTCGCCCGTCGTGATGCTGGAGCGGTATCCGTCCGCACCGGAACCGGCGACGTTCTCGGCGACCGCCAAGCTCCGGGACGCCCAGACTCGGTTCAACGTCAAGATCGCCGCCGAGGGGGAACCGAATCTCAACGAAGGGTCGATCCTTGCCTGGGTCGATGCCCTGCTCGATGGCTACTTGGGTCACAAGTGGGGGCGAATCGTCCGTCAGAACGCCATCCCAGAGAAGCTCACGACGGTCGTCCGCATCGGCAGTCGCTCCGAGACGATCCGCCCACACCGGGTCGTTTATGCCGACGCCAATGCCACCTTGCCCGCCCTCTTGGTCATGGCGGATACGTCGGCTCAGATCGGTCGTGGGCGGGGACGCACGGCGTATGCCAGGTTCCTGGAACTCCTGCGGGGGACAGGGCACCGGCTCGGGCTGCTGACCAACGGTCTTCAGTTTCGCCTTGTCTATGCGGGGCTGGATTTCGAGTCATGGTGCGAGTGGGAATCCGACCGCTGGTTCGACGACGGCGAGGGCTCCGAAGAGCTTGCAGGGTTGCGGCAACTCCTCTCGCCGGATTCCCTCAAGCCGATCAAGGAGGGTGTCTCGGGGCTCCTGGATGCCGTCGAGGAGTCCCGCAATCGCCAGGCACGGCTGTCCGACTTCCTTCAAGAGAATGTCCGTGAAGCCATCGAATTCCTGCTCGAAGAAGTATCCAAGGAGAGCCGCACTGACTCAGGTCTGTTCACGAGCCTGGTCCGTCATGGGACGGACGATCCCCTGACTGACACTCAAGCCAATGAGGCACTCTACCAGGCAACGGTGCGGCTGATCATGCGGCTGGTCGTCTGCCTTTTCGCCGAGTCCCGGCCGGAATTGCGATTCAACGGACCCATCTACGACGATTCCTATGGGGTCCGCACTCTGTATGAGCGGCTGGAGGAGGCTGTTCGCTTCGAGGGTGGGGTTCACACCCTGTTCAACCGGAACACAGCCTGGCCACGCCTGATGGCCCTCTTTCGGCTGATCCACGACGGGTCACTCCACCCTGACCTGATCTTCCCGGAGCGGGGTGGTCTGCTGTTCCGCCCCGGTGCATCCGACAGCACCGATCCTGTCGCCAGAGCGCTGCACATCCTGGAGTCTCTGGTGCCCGTCAGCGATTCCACGATTCACGCCGTCCTCCGCAAGCTGCTACGAGCCAAGCTGCCGGTGATCCGAGGACGGACGAAGACCTACGTGGAGGGACCAGTCGATTTCTCAGACCTACGGACCCAGGTTATCGGTCTGATCTACGAGGGGCTGCTGGACTATCGACTCAAGCGGACGGACGAGTCGCTTGGTCCGATGGTGTTCCTGAACATCGGTCGGCAGCCGGTCCTGCCTCTGCGTCGGTTGGAGGACATGCTGGCTCACGATCGAACCGAGCTGAAGAATCTGCTGACCACGCTCCGCAAGGAACAGGTCACTGCCAGCGCCAAGGATGAGGAGGAAGAGTCACCCGAGGAGGATGAACAGCCCGAGGAACCAGAAGGGATCGGCGAAGAAGAACCATCCGAGGACGAGGGCGAGTCAGTCGAAGTGGCGGCAACACGCACAGGCGAGTACCTCGCCGCAGAGGAAGCCTCAAGGCGTTGGGCAAGGGATGCGGCTGTCCTTGCCGGTATGGTGGGCAAGCAAAGGGCGAGGGAGACGGACAGTGAATATCAAGCCCGCCTTGATGCTGAGGCGGCGAAACTCATCACGAGGGTAACGGTCCTGGGTGAGTTCTATCTCGTCCGGGCTGGGAACACCCGCAAGGGGTCAGGGACGTTCTACACCAGACCGGAACTGGCAGTCCCAACCGTCCACCGCACGCTGGAGCCGCTCTGCTACGACAAGGCTGATGATGGCACGCTCGTCCCGAAGGAACCGAAGGTCATCCTTGCCCTGAAGGTTTGCGATATCGCCTGCGGCAGCGCCTCGTTCCTCGTGGCGGGGCTGGACTACCTGTCGGATGTCCTGTTCCGATCGTTGTGCCACCATCGCCGCCTAGACGACCCGGACGTTGCCAATACGCTCACGTTGCCCCTGGGGATGCCACGAACGGGACGGCTCGGCGAGGAGATCGTCAAGTTCCCGCCCAATGACCCCTATTACGGCGACAACTTCGAGGCTTGGGTCAACGCTCGGCTGAGGCGGTATGTCGTTGAAAGATGCATCTATGGGGTGGACATCAACCCGCTGGCAGTGGAACTGGCACGGGTCTCACTGTGGATTGCCACGTTGGACCCTGGTCTCCCATTCTCTTTTCTGGATCACAAGATCAAGGTCGGGAATTCCTTGGTCGGTTGCTGGCTGGACCGGGTGGAGGACTACCCGCTCAAGGCATGGGAAAGAGAAGGAGGCGACGGCAAGAACGGCCCCCGTACTCAGCGGATCGAGGAGTTCCTGAAGGGCAAAGGAGAGGGCAAGAAGCGGAGCGGCGACGGCCGCATCAAGCAGGAGATGCGGAAGCTGATCGAGACGAGGTTCCAGGGCTATCAGTCCTTCCTGGAACAGCCTGATCATCGTCCGCTCGATGTCGTCGCCGGTCTCCGGGACGAGTATCAGAAGTTGCACGATCAGCCAATCCACGACCCCATTGTGCAGGAAGCCCGGTATCGAGAGATCGAGGCGAGCGAGCCCCGCCAGAGTCTCAAGCAAGCGATGGACGAATGGTGTGCCGTCTGGTTTTGGCCAACAGACGAGGAGTCGTTGCGGCACGTACCCACGCCCGAGACCTTCCATGCCAAGTCCTCCGAAGCCCGATTGTCCTTCATCCGACCTCTTGCCGCCGATCTCAGGTTCTTCCACTGGGAATTAGAGTTCCCCGACGTGTTCACACCCGATCGAAGTGGGTTCGACGCCCTCGTCGGTAATCCACCCTGGGATGTGATAAAGCCCAATTCCCAGGAGTTCTTCAGCGACTTCGACCCGCTCTATCGCACCTACGACAAACAAGCGGCGATCAAGAGGCAGAGGCAACTTATCGAGTCCGTACCGGGCTTGGCTGATCAGTGGCACGAGTACAACGCCCGGTTCAAAGCGCTTGCCAACTGGGCAAGAAACGTCGCCTATCCTTTCGACTTGGCTCTTGCCAAGGGCAAGGAGGGATCATCCCTGGCGGCGGTTTGGGCAAGGCGGCGGCAGGAGAGAAAAGGGTACTCTGATCCTGAGCATCCATTCCGTCTCCAAGGTAGCGCCGATCTCAATTCGTACAAGATGTTTGCTGAGGTCTTTTGGAACCTGCTTGGACCAAGTGGGCGGATCGGCGTTATCCTGCCAACGGGGATCTACTCAGACCTTGGCACGAAAAGCCTCCGTGAAACCCTGATGAGTAAAGGAAGCATAGATCTGTTATATGCGTTTCAAAATGAGAAATTTATTTTTGGCTCTGCCGATCATCGCTACAAGCAAGTTGTACTATTCGCAGGACGAGGCGGCATGACATCCTCGTTTCGAGCCCGGTTTCGATTAGGCGTGGGTGATTCTCCAGATGCCGTCGAGTTGCCCCATGACATATTGACAAATGACTCATCAGCGATGGTGTTCAGTCCAGTGGACGTGCGACGGAATAGTCCAAAGTCTCTGAGTCTGGTGGAACTCCGTTGTCAACGAGACCTCGACATCTTTCGCAAGATCTATGACCACTCAATCCGCATCGGAGACAACACTCCCGGTTGGGAGATCACTTACGCCTCTGAATTACATATGACGAACGACTCCCGTCTCTTCCCTCCGTTGGAGCATTGGAAAGCCAAGGGATTCAAGCCAGATGTGTTCGGAAGGTGGATCGGGCCGGAAGGCGAATTGGCTTTGCCTTTATATGAAGGACGAATGATCGGATTATTTGACATTGCCCAAAATGGTTGGGTAAGAGGCAAGGGGCGAACCTCTGTTTGGAGAGCCCTGCCATTTGATGCAAAAAGCATAGAGTCTCAATACCTGATGTCGGAAGCGATTTACAGGGAGTCGGGCGACGACCGGAACACCCTCAAACTCGCCTTCATGGATGTTACGTCTGGAACAAACTCCAGAACAATGGTTTGCGTTGTACATAGAGGATTCCCCTTCGGAAACTCGGCACCGATCCTAAGACTCAAACAGACCAATATAACGAAAATGCTATATGTGGCTGCTGCCACAAGCTCGCTTTGTTTTGATTTTGCAGCAAGACAGCGAGTATGCGGAGTTCATCTCAACTGGTACGTTGTCGAAGAGTTCCCAATTCCAACAATCGATCATGAAGATCCACACGCATTATGGTATCTTGCGGCATTGGGTGTAGGTGCCTCTCGCTTAACATTCCTTCACCGCCACTTCGCACCCGATTGGCTCAAGCTCAAGCTGCTTTACGACGAACTCGCCTCGAAGGAATGGAAGCACTGGTGGGCTGTCACCGAAACTGACCGCCTGCGGCTCCGTGTTCAGATCGACGCCCTCTGCGCCGACCTTTATGGTCTCGACCCCAACAACTTCGACTGGATCGTCCGGGACGACCCGACCGACCCCAAGGGCTTCTACCGGGTGGACCGCCAGCTACCATTCCGGGAACGCCTAACCGGGCTCGCCGCCGCTGCCTTCCGGGCACTTAAGGAGGGCAAGTGGTCCGCTGAATCCGCCGCTTCGCTCTCCAACGACGAGTTCTTCGACCTCCTCGGCATTCCCGAACTGACCAACTCCCAGGCGGCTCACGCCAAGAGCTTGCCCGGTCCCCTGATCGCCAAGCGGGATGGCTGCCACGTCTGGAAGCCCGAGAACTTCCCGGAGGACGACCCCCGCCACGGCTGGACCTGGGACGACTGCTTGAAGGATGCTGTGGCGCTGCTCGGCAGCGAGGAGGCGGTTCGACGGTACGTGAGCGAAGAGGAGACCCCGGCGAGGAAAATCGAACACGAGACGAACGGGTTTCGGCTCAAGGCGAAGAAGAGCGATTCCATGCAGGGCAAGTTGTTCTGAGGAGGGTCGGTATTCGTCGGTGAAGCGGGGCGGTCCCTGTGAAGGTGGATCATGACTCACGAAGACGTGGAAATGGCGGTTCTCGCATCGGCAACCGAAGGCGTCTCGCACATCGGGTTCATCGCTTTCGATGTCCGTAACCACGTCCTCGTCATCGAGCCCGAGGACGAACCATACGGCGTCACTGCCACCTTGCCTCGGGTTGGGGTCAAGCCCGACGAATCGGCTGCGATGACTCTGAATCGCTGCCTGAAGGAGAAGGTTGGATGGTGGACGACCAGTGCCTTCCCGATCCACAACATCTGGGTCACGGAGAATAGCTCGACCTACTACTTCACGGGAATGATCAAGGACAACGACGAGCTACCGGAGGGCAAGCTACCCCGGTCCTCCTGGCATCCTCTGGACGTGGTCCGCTCCAAGATCAAGACCTCGAAGAACAGGACAACCCGCAACCGTGACCTGGCAGCCCTGGAGATGGCGAGCCGGATCGAGCGGTCTCTCTTTCGGCGGATTCTCCTGATGCTGCGACTTCTGCACCGCAGAGGCTTCGCACGCCTTCGGGCTGCTCCTTGGCTGCATCAGAACGGCTACATCAAGCCGCCAGGTCGCTGGACCTGCTCCATCGTCACTTCGGTCGTGATGAGGGCTGACAACGGAGCCTTCACTGATGGGGACCAGATGAACCGGCTCCGGGAAACGCTCCAGATCACCCAGCATCACGACCCTTTCGAGACTCTGGGCAGCCACCATCCTTTCCACTGGACGGACGCCCTGTTTGATTCACCGGAACAACTGGCTGACAAGTTCTTCCGGGTCCGATCCCAAAAAGCGGTGACCAAGAAAGAGATGTCGGTTAAGATATCTGAACTGGCGGAGGCCAAACACCTCAGATGATCAGCAACCGGGAAGGAGCCTGTCATGGAAGTGTTTCTGGA
>Ga0310039_10002190_pt1 | contig 13109 bp, 10 predicted proteins | sample Sb_taG_4_FD_200460 | JGI IMG/M metagenome (GOLD analysis project Ga0310039, IMG submission 200460) | Peat soil microbial communities from Weissenstadt, Germany - Sb_50d_6_BS metaG (v2) (version 2) | ecosystem: Environmental > Terrestrial > Soil > Wetlands > Peat | place: Germany: Weissenstadt... | reverse complement strand
CCACGAGCGAATTTTGGTGAAGAAAGCGTCTTCGAGGTTGGGGGAGCTGGGAGCGAATCCATCGCCGGGGGGCAAGGCGCTGTAAACATGAAGAAGACGGCGTCCGCCGACCAGCCGGCTGGAGACCACCTGGTAGCGCTGCTCGTAATCAGCCAGTTCGTTTTTGGCGATTGAAATTTGCCAGATCTTCCCGTTCAGTTCAGTAATGGCATCCTGCGGACGCCCCTGAAAAAGCACTTTACCCTTGTTAATAATCGCGGTGTTGGTGCACAGGTCGGTCACGTCTTCCACGATGTGGGTGGAAAGAATCACGATCACCTGCTCGCCGATTTCAGCCAGCAGATTGTAGAAACGGTTCCGGGCTCCGGGATCTAAACCCGCGGTAGGCTCATCGACAATCAGCAGTTGCGGATTGCCAATCAGCGCTTGTGCAACTCCGAAGCGCTGGCGCATGCCCCCCGAAAAGCCGGTGAGCGCCTTCTTTCGTTCGTCGTAAAGATTGACCCGCTTGAGCATCCATCCCACTGCGTCTTTTCGTTCCTTGGGCCGCGTGATGCCCTTGAGCAGAGCGATGTAGCTGAGCATGTCCTGCGCGGAGGTGCGAGGATACACGCCGAACTCCTGAGGCAGGTAGCCGAGCCGGTGCCGCAGTTCGTCCTTTTGCTTCAGCACATTGATGTCGCCGAGCATGGCGCTGCCGCTGTCCGGCTCCTGCAAAGTTGCCAGCGTGCGCATGAGGGTGGATTTGCCGGCGCCATTCGGCCCGAGCAGGCCGTACATGCCGGCGGGAATGGTTAAAGAAACGTCATCCAGCGCTTTGACGCCGTTTTTGTAGGTTTTCGAGAGGTTCTCAATTCGAAGTTGTACGCTTGAGCCCTGACCCACAGCAGCCACTGAATCCAAACTAGAATTTCGATTCAACCCGACCTCCTTGCCACTCACCGTGTTTGCTTCCAACCTTCATACGGTTAATCGCGTGAAAAAGATGCACGAGGATCTGACCGCCTGAACCAAGTGACCATCGTGCTGAGCCATAGCACACGCGGGCCATTCCTCGGCGGCGGCGGCCAGCGTAGCCTTGTTATAGCGAGAGACGCTTATGTTTCAGGAATTAATCGAGAACGAAACGATAGAGAGCAAGCTGCTTATGACCTTGGCACAGTGCTACGAACACGATCCCGCGCAGTTCGTAACCTTGCCGCAGCAGACTGTGGATTCCTCCGCGGCACGGGAAGTGGTTTCACAATTAAGAAATGAAGGCTACGTCGAGGAACAAATGAGGGGCGTGATCCGGTTGACGCGTCGCGGATACAAAGTGTGCAAGAATCGGCATCTCTCCGCCGTTTAGCGACGGCGGCGCATACCCTTACCAGCTGCAAGGCTGTCGCAGGACCCATTTTTCCATCGTGCGTCGCAGGCCGCGTAGCTAATCTTCGAACCTGAATCATGCCATCTGGCCTTTTTCTCCAGGCTTTCTCACGGACGCTAATGCAGCCGATAATTCGGCGATCGTGTCTGTGTTGATGGTAGCCGCGTGCGCAAGACCGTGCCGGGTCTCGAAGTCGGCGAGAGCGGACAGTGTTCGCGTACCAGCGACGCCGTCCACCGGGCCGGGATGAAAACCAAGATACGTCAGATAAAGTTGCGCTGCGCGCACACTTAGATCAGGAAGGGCGCCTGCCGAATATTTCTGGAACTCACTGTTTAAGCGAATGTCGTAGCGATTGATGGCGTAGTGGGGGCCATTGTAGCCGCGAGCGAACGAGGCCCAATCGTGCGCCCGCAGCGAGACACTCAGCCGGGAACCAATCATGAAATTAGCCATCGCGATGAGTTGTTGATCCTCGGACTCCGACATGGCAATCACCATTTGATCCACACTTGGGAATCCCGCCAGGGCATAGTTCTCGCCCATGATTTGGCCAATGCCCCATGAACAGCTCTGCAACGCCGCCGAGCGGTGCTTCACGAGGGCCAGCGCGAGGCGGTCATATTGATGCGCTCCGGGCGCGCCATAGCCCCCGGCTTTGGGATCGCTGATATCGCCGTCATCGTACTTGCCGTGAGTCAGGCGGTGAAAAATGTGGCGTTCGTAGAGGATTTGCGGCCGAAGGTCAGGCAGGTATCCGCAACCGGAAGTCTCAACTGCTAGCACCGTCCAGATCTCGGGGGCGTGCACGCCCAGCTTTTGACTAACCACACCCAGACCGTCAGGTGAAAGCGCCCACGCATTTCCTTGAAACGGGAGTGGCGGCATACTCATCTTCTCCGCTCGATTGCCACCAATTTACCTGCGAGTCCCGCCCACGGTCCAGTGTTTGGATCCCGCCGCCGAGGCTAGAACCTGAACACTAGTCCAACCGAAGGCTCTGCCATGTGCCCTTTGCTTCCTGTGGAAAGACTTACTGCGCTTCCCGAAACGCCGTTCACTTTGAAATCCGGCGCATTGTAGATGAGACCGCGATATTGCAGCCGGAGGGCGAACCGCCAAGGCAGCCGGTAATCGACTCCGCCGCCATACAAGTATGCAAGGTTGGTCTGCTTGGCTGCGTTCAAATTGATTTGTATGCGGTTGGGAGTATTGAGGACAAAATCGGGGAGAAACAACCACGTGCTGGACGGATAGAAACCGAGAGCCCCGGCACCGACCAGCGCGAAAGCCTCGAATTTACCTTTGTTGAGGAAGTTATAGACGTAGGCGCCGCTGTATTCGGTAGTTTTTGTGAGGATGTGATAGTCAAAGTTGCTCTGGTACACCTGAGAGTTCTTGGCGCGGCCGTAGTTGAATATCAGCGAGTGCCTGGAGCCGGATTTTTTCCTGAACCGGAAAGTGCCGAAGTAGTTCGATCCGATGGTTGCACTTTGCTGAATACCATTTCCGTCAGACTGCTTGGTGAAAACGGGCCCGCCGTTGATGCTCGCATCAAAATGGCCCTGGTTCTGGCTTAGGGCCAGCGAGCTGAATAGGAATAAAGTAATAATTACCAGTCCTGCTTTTTTGAGCATCCGGTGTCCTCTCAAATTGTTTGATGCCGAGTCCAGTCATATTAATGCACCCGGTCCCCAGGTTAAAGCCAGTTGCCGAATTGATTGAAATCGAATAGTTACGAATGGCTGGATTTGCTTAGATCCGTTACAGCGCTCCAAAAAATTCCTCGACCGAGGCCAATTCTGTTGTTCTTCGATAATTCGGCAGACTCTCGACGAATACCCGCCCGTACTGTTTTTTCAAAATCCGGTTGTCGAGGAGAACGAGCAAGCCACGGTCATGAAGCGAGCGGATGAGCCTCCCAAAGCCCTGCTTCAGCGTGATTACCGCAGCGGGTACTTGATACTGAAAGAAGGCGTTACCACCTTCGGCATCGATGGACTTCACCCTTGCCGCGACCACTGGATCGCTGGGGACAGCGAAAGGCAGGCGATCGATGATCACGCAACTCAGTTGTTCTCCCTGCACGTCGACGCCCTGCCAGAACGACGAAGTCGCGAACAGAACCGCATTCGGAGTCAGGCGGAATTCCTCGAGCAGTGCGCTCTTCGGCGCGTCCCCCTGCAACAACATGGGGAAATCGAGTTCGCCGAGCAGACGCTGATAGACATCATTCATTTGCGCGTAGCTGGTAAACAACACGAAGGCCCGGCCGCGAGTGATTTCAAGCAAGCGCCGAATGCGGTCCGCCGCCTTGGCCGCAAACTGCGGCGTGCGCGGGTCGGGCAGATCGGGCGGCACATAAAGCAGCGCCTGGGTTTCGTAATCGAAGTGAGAAGGCAGAACGGATTCGCGCGTGTGCTCGAGCCCCAACCGACGGCGCATGTACTCGAAACCGCCGCCCACGGCGAGTGTGGCCGAAGTTAGCACGGCGCAGTCGAGTTTGTCGAACAAGCAAGTTTTCAGAATCGGTGCTACATCGATTGGTGTGGCTTGCAGATAAACGTTGAGCTTGTCGCGTCCACCGCGGCGGCGCTCGATCCAGAACACGGTATTGTGGTCTTCCGATTCCATCAGAAAACCGAATTGCACCTGCAACTCCTGCGCACGCCGGGCAAAGTTGAACACTTCCTCCGGCTTGGACGGCAGGTTTTCGAGTTCCGAGTTCAACCGAGTAAACGACTGCTGCAGTGCCATGAACTCGTCGCCATTTTCTTCCAGAAAGTCCCGGCGGTTCTCAAAAGAAAAGCGTCCGTCGCCCTGAGGAAGCAAAGCGAAGAAAAACATCGAACGCTCCCGCAGGCTTTTGACCGCACCGGAAATCGCCGCCGAAAGCATGTGATTGCGCTGCAGCGACGCCTCGACATCGCGGCAGAGTTCTTCCACCCGCCCATTGCTCACAGAGACACCGAAATAACTGCCGGCCACGTCTTCCAGTTCGTGCGCCTCATCAAAGATGACTGCACCTACCTCAGGCAAAATGCCCGCATCGGGCGCGTACTCGGCTTGCTGCTTGATCGAGAGGTCGGCAAAGAAAAGATGATGGTTGACAATGATGATGTCGCTCTCCATCGCCCGCCGGTGCATTTCGGTGATGAAGCATTTGTCCCACGAACTGCATTTCTGGCCGATGCAAGCGTCGGCGCGCGCGTCGATCTTGTGCCAGAGCGCGCTGGCCTCGGGTAACTCGGCGAGTTCCGCCCGATCTCCAGTCTGAGTCGCCTTCTCCCAAGCGGCAATCGCGCGAAAGTGCTCGATCTCCTCCAGTCCGCTCAGCACGGGCTGGTCCGTCAGGTCATAAAGCTTTTTACGGCACAGATAGTTATTGCGCCCCTTCATGTAACAAACGTTCAACCGCCCTTCGCCGTCAGGAAACAACGCTTGTTCAAGAAAAGGGATATCCTTGTGGAAGAGCTGCTCTTGCAGGTTCTTGGTGCCAGTAGAAATAATCACGCGTTTGCCGGAGTGAATTACGGGGACGAGGTACGCCAGAGTCTTGCCCGTGCCGGTGCCGGCTTCGACGATGAGATGACGTTTTTCTTCGAGGGCCTGCTCCACGGCTTGCGCCATTTGAAGCTGTCCACGACGAAACTCGTAAGCGGGATGGGTACGTGAAAGCACGCCTCCGGGCGCGAAGAATTGATAGAGCGAAACGTTTTGTTTCTTGACGCCCGGAATGCCGCTAGACGCGGACTGAGAAGTTGGAGCCACGGAGTCTCTATAATAAGCCACTGCGCGGCTGAGACGTTGCCAGCAACGTCTCTACAGTTTCCGCTCGGTAGAGACGTAGCTTGCTACGTCTTACTGGGTCCTCGCACAGGCACACTGTCTTTGAATTTTTGACCCGTATCAATCCCAACTCGATGAGCGCTCCGGCCACGGCGGGCGTGCCCACCATCGCCATCGTTGGCCGGCCGAACGTTGGAAAATCTACTTTGTTCAACCGCATTGTTGGTTCGCGGCGGGCCATTGTCGGCGATGAACCTGGCATCACGCGCGATCGCCTCTACGGCGAAGCGCACTTTCGCGGACACCGCCTGCGCATCGTGGACACCGGCGGAATTGAACCAGAAGAAAAGGATTTCATCCCGGCAGAAATCTTTCGCCAAGCCAAAGTCGCGCTGGAAGAGGCCGACGCCATAATCCTGGTGGTGGACGGACGCGGTGAACTCACAGCGCCGGATCTCGACCTGGCCCGTATTCTGCTGCGCGGCGGCAAGCCACTGTTCCTGGCCGTGAACAAGATCGACAGCGACAAGCAACAATCCCTCACCGACGAATTTCATCGCCTGGGCATCAGAAAGATATTCCCTGTCTCCGCTGAGCACGGTCGAGGCGTTGACGAAGTTCTTGAAGCGGTGTTCGAGGCTCTGAAGCTCGAAACCTTGTACACGGAAACAGCCGAATCTGAAACGTCTGAACCAGAAATCACGGATGAGGCGTCGCCCGATGTGCCGGAAACTGAAATCCTCTCAGATCCCAAGGAAGTCAAAGTTGCGATTATTGGACACCCGAACGTTGGCAAGTCAACCCTGCTGAACCGGCTTACCGGAACTTCGCGCTCTATTGTGTCGCCGATTCCGGGCACAACCCGCGATGCAGTCGATGAAGTCATCGAGATCCACGGCAAAAGCTTCCGTTTTATTGACACCGCCGGAATCCGCCGCAAGGGTAAGACTCATTTGATGGCCGAGAAGCTTTCCGTCGTCATGGCGCGCAAGCATCTCGAAGCCGCTGACATCGCCCTGCTGGTGATCGACGCCACTGAGGGCGTCAGCGCGCTCGACGCCACCATCGCTGGCTACGCCCACGAGAGCGGCCGGTCCGTGATCATCATCGTGAACAAATGGGACCTGGTCACGAGCGGCCAGAAGAAAGCCGGGCGAGAATCGAAAGCAACGCGCATTCGAGAAAGCGAGAATCCGACGGATCGCGTGGCATACGAGCAGAGAGTTCGCTACGACCTGAAATTCTTGAACTATGCGCCCGTACTATTCGTCTCTGCTGCCACGGGCAAGGGGACGGAGAAGATTCTCCCCACGCTCGAAGAGGTCGCAGCCGAGCGCCGCAAACGCATTCCGACCGCGGAAATGAACCGCTTCCTGAAGTACGTTGACTTCGAGCGCGCCTCGGTTCCCGCGCGCCAGCAGGTCAAAATCTATTACATGACGCAAGTGGGAGTGTCTCCGCCAACGTTCGTTCTCTTCACCAATCGCAAGGTGAAGTTGCATTTTTCTTACCAGCGATTTCTGGAAAACCAGCTGCGAAAAGCCTTCGGATTCGTCGGCTCGCCGATTTGGATCAAGAACCGCGCGCGGGATTAATCTCGCGAATCTGCGTCAGTCGGCTTCGAATCCATTTTCATCATCGTTGCCAGCATGGTTGCGATCAGTTTCTCCTCACCTGCCTTGACGGCAAAAGCGTCGGCTGTGCACACGGCGAGCCTTTTGCCAGCGCGTTTCACCGCGGCGCGAGCAACGAATGATTCCCCTACACCGGGCGCCAGAAGGTTGACCTTGAATTCCACAGCGAGGACCTCGGAATCCTCCGAGGCCATGCTCAAAGCCGCATAGCCGCAGGCGGAATCCATAATGCTCGTGACCACGCCCCCGTGCACGAATCCATTTTGCTGGGTCAATTTGGAGCTGAAGGGAAATCGGATATCTACCGTTCCCCGGCCAACGGAAATCATCTCCGCCCCGATCGTAGACATAAAGAGCTGCCGGCCGAAACTGTCCCGCACTTTTTTCTCAAACGCTTCCACGTTTCCCCCAAGCAGTACCACTAATAGCTTGCCATGGAAGCGGACCACTCGTCACTGCGTCTTTGTCAGTAATCCCACTCGGTCCACGCCGGCGTCCCGCGCAATGTCAATCACATTCGCGACGTATTCGAAATCCACGTCATCGTCGCCGCGCACAAAGGCTACCCGTTCTGCGCGCGTTTTGAAGATGTCGTGAAGCCGATTGTGCAGATCGTTCCAACTCACATTTTCCTGATTGATCTTGAGCGCGGGTTCCTGGCCCTGCTTACTCCAAACCACCTGAATCACAATCGTCCTGTCAACCGGGATGGGCTGACTCTTGTCGTCCTGCGCTGGCTGCGGAATCTGCGCCTCCAGGCCTTTTGTCTTCGACATCGAAACCACTACCATGAAGACAATGATGAGCACCAGCAACACATCAATCAGCGGGGTAACGTTGATTTGCGGATTGGACGGACCACCGCCTGCCATTGAGAACGCCATTGGGAATTGCTCCTCTCGGGCACGCGTGTCTGAAAAGATTTGACACCCGTGCGAGCGGAGAAGTTCCATGTGTTCAGTAGTACGTGCCGCGGGTTTCACCGGACCAAGTCGACGTCGAACCGAGTAATTGGCCGACTACCCAATCGGGTCCGGTGGCAAAAGCGGAGCCTGCGGAGCAAGCGGTAGTGAAGGGCGCAGGAGCGCATCTAGCGGCGGATAGCGCGCCGCGAAGAAGTAAATGGAGTAGGCGGGGAAGAACACGATCGCGGGCACGGAGATCAGCGACATCACGTATAGAAGCGCCGCCAGCACAATGCATCCCGCGACCACTGCCAGCGTAATCGTATACAGGTTCCAAGTCAGGCCGGCAGTTTTTCCCGCCATGACGGCGATCACGCCGAAGCCGCCCACCGGAATGAGCAAAATGAGAATTACGATAAGAGTAACAATGCCAACCACCACCGCAGCGCCCAAGGTCATTACGATCTTCATCCCGACATAACCGGCGTAGCTACCTTTTTCAGATTTCAGTATGGGCAACAGTCGCCGCCATCCTTCGATCGCGCCGATGTTCTCCAGCGCCATCTGAGGCACCACGAAGTCTTTTGTGAAAACGTGGACAACCAAAGTGAGCAATACGAAGCCCATGAACACAAAGAACAAAAGCATGCCGCCCAGGATCAGCGGAACGAGGTGCTGCCGTGGGTCTTTGAGCCAGCCTGCGGCAAGAGCGAACGTAGCCGGGATTCCAATCAGGACGGTAAGGCCGACGAGGCATGCCAGAGAAAAAAGAATTTGCCACACGAAGTAGCGAAGTCCAGCGCCGTGGCGACGGCCCCAGTTGCGCTGAATCTCGCATTGCTTCGCGATCACACTATCAAACAAAATGAAGCGCATCACACTGCTCACGTAGAGGAACAGCACCCAAAAGACTATGCCAAGAACGATGAGCACCGCGATCAATGCAGCGACTAGTGCGGGATCGACGCCGGGCAGACCGATACCTGCAAAACGCTGCCCACTGCTGGGATGGCCGGGCAATTGGAAGTTGCCGCTGCTGCATCCCCCGGAACTAAGTTCGCCCGCTAGAAAGCCCACCAGCGCAAGTTTCGCCCATTGCGCCACGCGGAATGGCTGTAGAAGTTGCTGCCGGGTGTGCTGGAACGCGGGACTGATGGCGTCGATCGCGGAAATCGGCAAGCACGCACCTCGCGAAGTCCTGGGAGAACTGGCAGCAAGGTACCGCTAACCGCGAGTGAGGTCAAATGATTTGTTTTTCAAGCAACGCAAATCAGCCGCGGATTCGCGGATTTGCAGAGCCGTTTGATCCGTGGAAATCCGTGGCCCCTGTTTTATTCGTACCGCAGCGCTTCCACTGGATCGAGTTTCGACGCCCGCAACGCCGGCACCAGCCCGCTGAGAACGCCAACGACCAGCAGCACCAGCGTGGAAAGCGTTACCGTCAGCAATGAGATTTGCAGATGAATGTCGCCCTTGCCAGACTCATCTTCAAACAGCGGCCCCATTAGCGGCAATGTGCCCACCGCGGCGGCGATTGCGTACGAGAGCAACACGCCGATCGCGCCACCCAGCAGCATGATCAGCAAGGTCTCGGCCAGAAACTGGAATTTGATGTGGCGTTTCCTGGCGCCCAGCGCGCGACGCAAGCCAATTTCACGGATGCGTTCATCCACTGAAACCAGCATGATATTCATCACTCCAACGCCGCCAATGCCGAGAGTCAGGGTCCCGACAAACGCGAGCAAGACTTGCAGTCCGATGGTCAGAGCGTCAATGACCGGACGGAATTCGTCGCGCCCGAACATCTGAATTGCTTTCGGATCTGTCGGCGAGAACTGCTGTCGTGTGGCGACCGCTGCCAGCACCTGCGCCATGGCTTTCTTCTCAAATTGCGGCGCCACGGGCGCAAAGATCATGACTGCTGCGTCTCGGGTATTCCAGAGATCGCCGGCTGCCGAGTAGGGGATCCAGACCGATTCGTCGTCGCTGCTGAAGTAGTTGCTGAGTTGAATCTTGCGTGCCATGATGCCAATCACGGTAAAGCGCACGCCGCCGATCGTCACCGTCTCGCCCACTGCCGGGCGTCCACTGAACAATTGCTCTCGAATGCGTCCGCCGAGAAAAGCCACGCGCCGCCGTTCTAATTCGTCGCTAGCATTAATCCATCGTCCCTCCGACGGGACCTCGTTGCGCATCTCTCCATATTCCGGGCACACGCCGCGGACGGCCGCCGTCCCCACCATCCTGTCGCCATAGGCAATGCCCGGGCGGCGCACGGTCTCAAGGCAGACATGCCTCACCAGAGGCGCAGTCTCCTTCACCATATCTACATCAGCCTGCTCGAAGACGACTTTCTTGCCTGCCCGCTGCCCGCCCGGCTGTTCGCTGGTCTGCTGCGGCCAGCAGATGACCGCGCTTTTGCCAAACGCATCGAAACCGCCGACGAGGATTCTGCGGAAGCTGCTGCCATAAGCAATGAGCAGCGTGACCGTCGTGATGCCCCAAACAATGCCTAGCATGGTCAGCAAGCTGCGCGTAGTGTTGCGCTTGAGCGCGATCCAAGCTTCGCGAATAATTTCGATCAGCATAATTTCCAGAAACCAAAAGCGCTGAAGTTACACAAAGGCAGCTAAAACACGATTTCCTTTGTGGACCTTCGTGATCTTTGTGGTGAATGCCTTTCTATCCTCCCGCTTCAAATCTCAACGCCTCAATTGGATCGACCGACGCCGCCTTCCGTGCCGGATACAACGCGGAAAGCACAGCGATGCCTCCCAACAGTCCGCACGCCATCAATCCCGTCTTCCATGTGGGCAGCAACCCTGCAAAGAAGTCAGGCATCGGCAGCAGATCGACCAGAGAGCAGATTCCGTAAGCCACTCCCAGCCCGACTCCACCGCTCAGAACAGCGATCAGCAGCGCCTCAAGAAAGAACTGCCGCAAAATCGTATGAGCCGGCGCGCCCAACGCCTTGCGCACGCCAATTTCGCGCGTGCGCTCGCGCACTGCGACCATCATCACGTTCATGACTCCCAAGCCACCCAGCAGCAACGTCACCACGCCGACTGCTCCCAGAAAATACTTCATGCCATCCGTCATCTGCCGAAAGGCCTGCGCTTCCTGCACCGTATCCCAGATCGGGCAAGCTTCCTTGTCTCGCGGATCGAAGTTGTGCATGCGCCCCAGCGCCGCCCGCACTTCGCGTTTGCAGCTTTCGTGCTGCTCTACTGATTTTGGTGTCACCAGCAGCTCATCGAAAGTCGTGGGTGTGCCCGGAGGCTTGTCTGGAAAATCACGCCGCATGGCGCCGAAGGGAATGAAAATTTTGTTCACGTCCCAACCGTCATAGCTGGAATCTTGTTTCTTCTTCGCCATCACTCCGATCACGACGAAAGGGAAATCGTTCAGGTAAACATTCTCGCCCACCGGATTGCGCCCGGGAAACAGTTGCTTCGAGGCGTCGCTGCCCAGAAACGCAACCCGGCGGCCTTCGCGTGTGTCTTCCCAATCGTAAAATCGCCCCTGTCCCACAGTGAGGCTGCGAATCTCCTGAAACGGAGGCAGCGAACCGGTGACCAGAAACGCGGCATTGTTATAGTTGCTGTGCGCCCGGACGTCTTCCTGCTCAAGCTCTGGGATCGCATACTGGCAATCCGGCGCGTCGGCCTGCACTGCCGCCACATCAGGATCTTCCCAGTGCACGGTTCGCCCAGCCCGCGTACCGCCAGCCTGCATGCTGGTGCGACCATGAAAAACGATCATCACGTCCTTGCCCAGAGTCTGTGCTTGTACCTCCTGACCCTTGCGCAAACCTTCCCCGGCGGCCACCATAAGAACAATCGAGACAATGCCCCAGGCAATGCCAAACATGGTGAGGAACGTGCGCAGCTTGTGCGACCACAGGGTGCGGAGCACATCGCCAATGAGATCGCTGAGGACCATGCTGATTCTTGGACGCGCCTGTCGACCGAACGTAAGCCGGTCAAAGTCATGCCCTGATTGGTGATACGCGGTGGGTTTGGGATTTGTTCAGGAATTCCGTAGAGACGCAGCTTGCTGCGTAGGGCCGCGGCCGACCGATCGGACTGGGACGTAGCAAGTTACGTCCCTACGGCACTGCAGCCTGCGTCGGCTGAACAGTTGCCATCCAGCCGGCAAATTCTTTCAGCGCCAACTCGCACTGCTGGCGATGCCGTTCCTGCCGGTCCCGGATTTTTCGATCCAGCGGCGGAAGAAGGTCAAATGTTATGTTAGCCGGCTGAAATTTCCTGGGGTCCGCCTGGGTTATGTAGTTCATCAGCGATCCAAACGCCGTCGCCCGAGGAGGCGGAACCGGGTTCGTGCCCGTTGCGAGTGCCGCCGCGTGAATTCCCGCTATCAGCCCAGCGGCGATCGATTCCACATATCCTTCGACCCCGCAAATCTGTCCTGCAAACAAAACGCGCGGATGTTCTTTCATCTGAAGCGTTTCCGAAAGCAGCGTCGGCGCATTGATGTAGGTGTTGCGATGAATCTGCCCATAGCGCAGGAACCGCGCGTTTTCGAGCCCAGGAATCAATCGCAACACGTGTGCCTGCTCGCTGAACTTCAAATGGTTTTGGAAGCCGACCAGGTTGTACGAATCCGCCCGTAGATTCTCCTGCCGCAATTGCACCGCCGCATAAGGGATGCGCCCGGTGCGTGGATCTTTCAGCCCGACCGGCTTCATGGGTCCGAAGCGTAGAGTGTCGCGCCCACGCCGCGCGATCTCCTCGATGGGCAGGCAGCTCTCGAAATAATTCAGCTTCTCCCACTCGCGTTCCTCGACCGACTGAGCCGCCAGCAAGGCATCGTAAAAGCGATCATATTCTTCCCGCGACATTGGACAATTGATGTAATCAGCCGAGCCTTTGTCATAGCGCGCCGCGAGATACACCTTAGCCATATCAATCGAATCAGCCTCGACAATCGGACTGATCGAATCGTAGAAAAACAGGTGAGAAGCTCCGCTAAGCCGGGCGATTTCACACGACAGAGCATCCGAGGTCAGCGGGCCAGTAGCGACAATCGTGATCTGATCTTCGTCAATTTGCAAAACCTCTTCGCGACGTACCGTGATCAGCGGCTCGCGCGAAACAACCTCCGTCACACGAGCGGCAAACGTCTCTCGATCCACCGCCAACGCATGTCCGGCAGGCACGGCACATTCCCGCGCAATTTCCATCAGCAACGATCCCGCGCGCCGCATTTCTTCCTTCAGCAACCAGGGCGCGGTGTTCTCGGTATCGGACTTCAACGAATTCGAACATACCAACTCGGCGAACTCGCCAGTCTGATGCGCCGCCGTCGAGCGCACCGGACGCATTTCGAAAAGTTCGACGCCAACGCCTCGACGCGCACACTGCCACGCCGCTTCCGATCCTGCCAACCCCG